>Ga0307968_1003439_pt1 | contig 13149 bp, 17 predicted proteins | sample OrgLakmetagen650_FD_201834 | JGI IMG/M metagenome (GOLD analysis project Ga0307968, IMG submission 201834) | Saline water microbial communities from Organic Lake, Antarctica - #650 | ecosystem: Environmental > Aquatic > Non-marine Saline and Alkaline > Saline | place: Antarctica: Organic Lake... | reverse complement strand
GCCTTTGCCCAAAATACAGTTTGCTGCCTGCAGCAGGCTAAGATTGACACAAGAGAAGCAGCGGGGAAGGGGCGTGGCCTATGCCCAGGATAAAGGACCAGGTGTCACCTGAATGGCTGGTCGTTTGCCGCGAGCAATAGGTCCTCCCCGACTGAGGTGAAGATCTCTTTGCGCTTGGCCTTCATCTCATCTTTGCTGCGTTGGGGCTTGAAGGATGCGTCGTAGTCTGACCCCTTCTGCTTGCGCTCTGATTTTTGGATGTCCAGGCGCTCCTGCCAGGTTCAGGTGTGTGTGTGTGTGCTAGTGAGAGAATGTGTGCTTGTGTGTTTGTGTGTATGTGTGTGTGTGTTGTGCATTACAGTGAAAGTGCGTGCGTGTGTTTGGATGTATTTGTGTGTTCAACTCGGAGAGCGACAAGTAAACGACACCAGGTCCAACACGTTGATTAAGGTGGGAATCAGGGTACCTATATCCTTGTCACGGAAGAGGTACATGGACGTGGACACGCGGAAGTAAATAGAATAGAACTGCTCTGTCCCACCTGGAATGAGCTCAGGAAGTACTCTGCTGTTCGCCTCACAGCGGTTTTATCTCCGGTGGGCACGTACACTCCCATGGTGGTCAAGGCCTGGATGCACTTGTCTGAGTCACGGCTGCACAGATGACAGCATTGGGGGAGCATGATCGAGTGAGTGAGTGAGTGAGTGAGTGAGTGAGTGAGTGAGTGAGTGAGTGAGTGAGTGAGTGAGTGAGTGAGTAAGCCTGATGCATGTAGCAGAGGCACAGAGGTCAAAGTTTGAACACGCTTGCCCGGTCGCGGCTGCGAAACAAAGGCGCACAGGTATGGGAAGGCTGCCACGTACATTTTATGCATTTGCTGACGCAAATAAAAACCAGCATTCATCAAATGAACTTGGTGAGCGCAAGTGGCAGAGAGCACGAGGAACCACGAGTCCTCGCTCAAAGGTTGCTTTTGACACAAAGGAAAGAACAAGGGTATCTGCCTAGTGCCTGTTTGTGATGCTCGCTCGGAGGTTGCCATTGAAGGTTGCCATTGAACACACAAACAACAAATTGGCCAGTAAATATGACCGTAAATAAATTTGGTATGATTTCCCTGCCAAAAATACCGTGTATCCACCGTATATCCATAGCTCTGGCCAACCCTAAAAATAAGGGTTTTTGTTCGCTTGAGCATGCTTGCTTGGAAGGTTGCCATTAATACACACGTCACACAAGAGAACCTTACGTCCTACATGGTCCCCTGACTGACAAAATGCCTTAAGGACAAAAAACGAGAGGTAGGCTACCAGTATGCTACTCACTTGAAGATGCCGTAAAACAGGTCTAGCAAGCCCTCGCGCACGTTTGCTGTAGGGAATAATCACACGCACAGAATTCAAGATGAGTACATTCTGGAGAAGTGCTTGGTGCGTGCGCGATTGTGTGTGTGCCAATGCGTCTATTGTATGCGCGTGTGTATGTGTGTGTGTGTGTGTGTGTCATGTTGACTTACTGTAAGTGCTCTAAGTTTCCTTGGTGAAATTTCTCATTCTGTCGTTATGAAGTCATTACCCTGATGCGAATAGCACCAAGTCGAGGCTTCAGGCAAGCAGGCAGGCAGGCAGGCAGGCAGGCATTACTGCAGCTTGCTAAAACATCTTTGCAATCCAAGACACGACTAGACAAATTAGAAAGCGAAGCTGCAGCTGTGCTTGACTGCTGTGCGGTTCTTGTACAGGCATTCTGTTCCCGCACAACAGCATGTTTTGACGCTCTCTTTCTAATTGTGCTGCTCCCAAACTTGCACGGTCGCCAGTGAGGTTGTACAAAAACATACCTGACACCTCATAGGTAGGGTTGACCAGAACCATATATATACGGTGTATAATCGGTATATCTTGCATGGAATTCACCAAATATACGGCCATATATGGTGTATATATACGGCTCTTGCCAACCCTGCTCATATGCCTATCATCTTCTTCATGACACACTACTGCTTGCTAAAATGCCAGTTCATACATATTATGCTCCACAACCATTGCCATCAGCCAGAGATTCGGGCTGTAGGCCATCCTTGTAACCCTTGTAACCCTTATGCTCCACAACTGCACGATATGGCTTACACAAGCACTGCTCTGCTGTCACTTTATAGCACTTGCTTGATGCCCGTCCCTTGAATCGTCAATGCGTTAGCTGCACGGCACCTCATCCGACTCACACAGCACTCACGTAAAAGGGCGCCCATCATCCCTGCAGCACGCAACTGCACAACACGTCTCACACGTCCTGCATGTGACGTATAGCTTACTCACAACCATACTACCGCTCGCTTGAAAACCTGTCCCTTTTTGATTATAGCTTTTAAGCTGCACGGCACCTCATCCGACTCTCGCTCAGCACTCACGTGAAAGGGTGCCCATCATCCCTGCGGCACAAAACAAGGTGACACAGGTAAAAGCGTGAGTGAGCCTGCATTGAGTCATGAAGCAGAAGTGCAGTGCACAAAAAAAAGCAGGAGGAGGTGACAACGTGAGCCAGCTTTCAGTGACAAGACCCAAACGCGGTGTACAGAAAGCACGACGGATGATATAGTGTTGATTGCTCTCCACAGCATGCATTTGGTTCATCACTAGGGCGGCCAGAACCGTGTGTTTGCACCACCATGTATGACCGCATACGCGGTAATTTCCCTATCAAAATTACCGTATATACACCATATCTTCTGGCCAGCCCTATTCATCATCTCACTCTCATTCTGTCACTCAATGCCGACTCATTTCCGCCTCTCTGTCCTGTTGTTTGTAGTGTCGAGTGTCGCATTCTTGGGCTTGTTGCACACTAACACTTTGCGCGAGTTTGTTTACGTGCTTGGATGTCATACTCTGGAGTAGCAGTGCTTAAACACTACTGACAACTGCATTTCAGCATGCAGTGAGTTAAAAACAGGCAATTTTTAAAGGTAGCCCCTTTCAGGCACACCAAAACTCTTAACCCATTCAAATCGTTAAATCCATTTCTCTCCCATTGTCTAAATCTGGAACCTACTCTATCTCTGCACAGCTTTGGCTTTTCTGTATAGAAATGCAAGATTGACTGGACAGCAGCCACACCTCAGCAAATCCATGTAACCTGATACCACAGTTTAAGAGTGACGTACTGACTCACCAAAGTCGTAGTAGATAAGCTTGCCCTCCTTGTCCACCGCCACGTTGCCCCTGCAAGTGTGTGTGTGTGTGTCATGTGTGTCGTGTGTGCATGCACGTAGTGCACGTGTATGTTTGCCGTGTGTGCAAATAATTAGTGCGCCTCTACATGTGTTTGGGTGAGGATTTGTGTATCTGTTTTGTGTATGCAAGCACGTCTGATTAGCTCACACGAATAGTCGCTGTATTTGTGAAATCGACACGTATATTGAACAAGAAACCTGCAGCGATGCGTCCTTGGGTGGAAGATCTGTATGCTTTGAGCTGCCTTCAAAGTGTTTTACTTTCCACTCGCTTCTCACCTTTTGAGGGTTCCACAGCAGTCTGGATAAAGCCCTAATGCCAATGTGCATGCATCACACACACGAGCACACACACACACAGAACACACACAGATAATAAACTCACGGGTGGGGGTCTGCGTGGAAAAAGCCGTAGCGCAGAATTTGCTGCAGGTAGGATTCCACGGACAAGCGAGCCAAGAGCTTACGGTCCAAACCCATCTCATCGAGCGCGGCAGCGTTGTTCACCTTAACACCTGTGTGTGCGTGTTATCGTGCGTGTGTGTGTGTGCATGTGCGTATATGAGTGAAAAGAGAGAGAGAGAGAGAGGAAGAGAGAGAGAGAGTATGGTATTTCAAGTAACAGTTAACAAAAAGTGAATGGTGGAGCACACTGGCATGAGTGGTTAAGCAGATTGGCAAAAATATATTAACAACAGAGCACGGGTTGCGGATGCAACCCATGACATTGCTGCACACGACACAACGGCACCTACTCGCTGCAACTACTGGTGGTTACGTATTGACAAGGCAACAGGGACACAAGCAAAAATGTCACGCACTCAACTCATGTAGGTTTAAAAGCACTCAGCATTAGAGCACCTTCGCCACGCAGCCCTTCGTCGATCACTTGACCTCACACAGGGTAAAAGAGAAGCAAGGACACAATTCCAAAACGAACAGTCCTTGGCTTGGACATAACTTTTTTTAGTCCAGCTCCACCGTGCGTGGCATCATCTGAGGAATCGATTCTGATCGAGGCACAGTCGCATTCCAGCAGTAATGACACCTCCAACACCTCTGACAGCATTGACACCTGTAAAAACCCACCTGGCATGTACTCCAGCACCAATACTTCAGGGGACGTGCACTCCCAGTACACTTTGGGCACCCGCACCCAGTCGGTGTTCCTGCATAGGTAGCGGGAGGAAGAGGAGTGCATTAAGTGTGAGAATTAAGGCGTGCATGGCAGACACAAGGGCACCCTCACCCAGTCGTGGTATCCCTGCACGGGGAATAAGAAAGAAGGCGCGACAGAGTGCACTAGCTGTTAGAGGAAAGTCATGCGTGGCAGGCGCAAAGGTAGGTGCTACACATGAGCACATCTACACACACGCGCATACCCACACATGCCTACACACACTCATACACCAACACACCTACACAGATGTATGTAACGGTTTACGTGCACAAACACACACCACACAAACACGCTCTCCTCTGCACGTACTTGAAGTTCTCACGGAACTTGTCGGCGTTCTTGCCCTCCAGTGTGTAGTCAATTTCCTGGTACAAGATGCGTGAGCACTCGTCGTAGATGGCAACCCAATCACGGGCAGCACCGTCTGTCTTGGGGTCTAGCTTTTGAAGCCAGATGGCCTGTGTATACCAGGTAAGGGTACATGTGTGTGTATGTGTGTGTGCATGTGTGCGTATGTGCGCGCGCGCGAGATAGATAGATAGATAGATAGATAGATAGATAGATAGATAGATAGATAGATAGATAGATAGATAGATAGATAGATAGATAAATAGACAGAGAGAGAGAGAGAGTGACTGGATCTGTGATCACACAAGTTAGCGCATTCCGTCACTGTAGGAGGAGAAGCCTGATCCTGTCGTAAACCAACCTTTTAGAAGAACAGGGGTGTTTAACATCGGCTTTTTCAGCGATGGATATAGCATTTAGGGGCTATCAAACAGGGCGTGCAATTCATTTGAAACCGTGGGTCAAGTAACTTAAACATACAGCTCTGCTGTAAGCAGAGCTAGGAACCATCGTCGTGACCCTTGGGCATGTGCAGCCCAGCTGCTGGCCTTTCCCTGGGCCTTTCTAAAAGGTTCAGATCACCTTTTCTGCAGAAAAAACACGTCCAGAGCAGCATGTACCTGATCTGGGTAGCAAAGCACCAGCGCAACGAAGCAACTCACAACTCCTCAAAGTGTGTGCATAAGCGCAAGGCACAACATACCAAACTGTGCACATGCACGCAAGTTGTTGTGTGCGGTGTGTTCTTTGCGTGCACAGATTTCCTGGTGCAGGCTGTGTTTTGTGCCTGAAATCATTTGTGCAACATCATCAGTGTGCACTGTGCACAGTGTTCTGAGTGCATTGCAAGGCATATGCACAATGCACAGGCAACTACAGGTTGTGAGCTGTGCAAAGCTCAAAGCGCTCGGTGTGCATTGTGCAAATGCTGTGCGTTTACTGTGAGCAGCGTTTTTCTGGGCCCAGTGGGCTTTGTGCGCAAGCTGTGCACAATACCCAATCAGTGTGCAATGTGTGTGCAGCCTGCAAGGTGTGCAATGCTCAGTGTGCTCGGTGTGCTTTGTGCAAATGTTGTACGATCGCTGTGCGCAGTGTGTTTCTGTGCCCTGTCTGTGCCCTGGTTGCCTTGCGCACATGCTGCGTACAGTGCCCCATCACTGTGCAATGTGTGTGTAGCTTGTAAGTGTGCAATGCTCAATGTACTCGGTGTGCTTTGTGCAAATCGTGCGCGTTTTGCTGTGTGCAGTGTGTTTCTGGGCCCAGGTTACTCTGTGCACATGCTGTGTACAATTCCCCATCACTGTGCAATGTGTATGTACCTTATAAGGTGTGCAATGCTTAGTGTGTACCTTGTAAGGTGTGACAAGTCCCTGCCAAGTGCAAACTGCTGCTCAGCGCCCATGCCCGAACCCACCCCCCTTCCTCTTGTGTGCAGTGCGTGTTGTGCATAGTGTGTGTGCATTACCCACCAGCGATGGGCCCCGTCATGGCTCCTAGGGCCCGCCATTCTCCAGCAAAGTGTATGGTAATCGTGTGAACAGTGTTGCTCTTGACCTAAAAGCTATACAGCCATGCTTCTATATAATTAGTTATGATGAACGCTCGCTTACAGTCTCGCCGATGTGTGAAAAGTCCTGCTGGCCTGACGCCAAACCCAGCAATAATTATATAGCCGTAATCAAGACTTGATATTAATATACATGCATTCTATCCAGTTCTTACATGCACACGAACTCTTGGCTTCACTTCATCGGCGCCATACGCAATAGCAATTATACAGAGCAATAGAATACTAATTATAATGTCATTCCATCAAGTTCTTATGTGCGCAGGAACTGGTGCATTCTCTCCTCCGGGCACTTCACCAGCGCCAAACGCAATAGCGATCACACAGACCAATAGAAAACTAATTATACATTGATTCTGCCAAAACCATAAACACGGAACCGCAATGCAGATCGTGATCTGGGTCCGCTGGTACATAGAAAATGACTGGTTCTTTACTCGCAATTGACTCTGCTTCTATTTGCTCTAATCTTCATACTTTGGGGTGACCTACGACACCAGATTTGATCTCAACTTTGAATTCAACAAAATCCGAATCGACCATTAATTCTGAACCTAGCTCGAACCCTTGCTTAGTGCCAAAATGCACACTCTGTGCAAAAGCCAAACAGAAGGGAGCCAGAGTCCTTCGGACAATGGTTCTAACATCTGACACCAGACTTGTGCAACACACGCACAACAATTGAATGCAGATTTGAGGCCGTTACCAGAACACGCACAACAACTGAATGCAGATTTGAGGCCGGTATCAGAACAAGTGCTGCAACTCCCAGTACCGCCACCCACGGAGGGAATCCAAGTTTACTCAAGGCATGTGCCCTAGCTACTTAGTAAGGAAGGAACCACGCTCCTACGGACTAAGGGTCCACAATTACGCATTAGTTACCTGACTTCCTCTGACTCAAACTCTCACATGCACAAATGCACACACGTACATATATCACACATATATACACGCACACACGCACGCCCCAACTGCGCACCAGTTGCCTGACATTCTTGAGGTCGATGTCAAACAGCTCTTTGAGGCCTGGTCGCTGGACCTTGACCACCACCTGCTGTCCATTCATCGTGGCCAAGTGGACCTGCAAGCAATGTACAATCATAGTACAGTTGTGCTTTGACGCACCCCCGCCCCAGGTAGTGGCAGAGACAAGTACACCCTCCCCCCACCCCCCCACACGCTCACACACACGGTGCCTCCCACCTCACCAACCCCTTCCACACACACCGCCCAGCCTCACCTGCCCCAAGGAGGCAGCGGCAATGGGCTTGTCTTGAAACGCGCTGAACACTTCCCCAATGGGCCGCCCCAGGCCGTGCTCCACGATCTCTTTGGCGGTTTGTGCGTCGAAGGGGGGCACGTTGTCCTGCACATCAGAGAGACAATTGTTTGGTGCGAGCTTGAGATCATGCGTGCATGTGTGACCTGGTGCTGCGCATCCTGCTTTTGGCAGCCTGTGCGTAAAAGGGGGGAACGTTGTCCTGCAGAGCAGCAGGCGACATCATTTGGTGCGAGCGTGAGATCATGCGTGCTCTGTGCTCTCGTGTGATGTAAACGTCCTTCCCAATCTCCTTTGCAGTTTCTGGGTTGAACGGGCGCATGCTCAGTCACCGTCATAAATCTGCGTTCTGCAAACTACAGATGAGGTCACGACCGCATTGTTCTGTACCGTCTGGCGTGCATGCTGACCTTCAACTACACTTCCAAGCGTCATTCACAAGACCCCTCCAGTTGTTCATACCGACCTCAATATCATAACCAAACCCGAGGGACGAAACTACGAGTCGGCTGAATTGATTCCGGTTTGCTCCAACACGCAATGTTGTGCTGTCGGTTCAGCAAAGCACGTGACGCCAGATTGCCCGTACGACTTCCACCATCGCGTGTATGAATGGGCTACATGCCACGCTGAGTTTTGTGTTTGTGCAGAAGTGAGCAAATTAATGCACAACTAAGCAACCTGGGGCAGGCACACACAAACATACACAACACACCTGCAGCACCTCCAGCTCCTTCACAAACTCCTGTGACAGCACATCCACGCGTGTGCTGAACTGCTGCCCAATCTGCATGCATGAGTAGACACGCATGGAAGGTTTTGTTAGGGAATGGTCAACATTGACGCAGCTGAAGCTTGAAGAAGGAACCACAACACTCTTTTAACATTATTGCCCTGCATATCAGTGAAGTGCCCTGCATAATAGCATCTGCTATATAGGTGCTCTTACAAAACACACACACACACACACGACACAGACATATGCATGGTTGAGCTGCTCATGCACAGTGAGTGGTTACTAACATGCAGACGCACACACAACAACACACACATACACATACACACACCTTGATGAACGTGGGGCCCAACCGCACCAAGCCATCTCGTAACCATACGGCAACCTCCTTTTTGCGTGCACTCACAGTCTCCTGCATGCGCTCAAGTGTAATTTGTGTGTACTAGCTGCAACTTGAATTTTACAAGGTGTCCCACATGTTTCCACTTCTCAGTTGTATTTGAGCTCTGATGTGTGTAACACAGATTCTGGCTTCTAGGTGTGTGTGCGTGTGTGTGTAAGTGTGTGTGTGCGTGCGTGTACGTAGGTGCAACTCCTTTACAGGCAGTGCGTGAGCTTGTTCAACGTTGCACTTGTGCGCAATCACCCATGCCCACAACAACGACCACATAACAAAGCACGCCTTCCCCACAAAACGCGCATTCACCCATGCCCTCATGCATAAAACGCACATTGACACCCACAAGACACGCATTCATACACAAAGCAGGCATTCATACACACGCCCTTGCCCACAAACATACAAAGCACTCACCGGCGTCATCTCCTTGTTTTTGTACGACCACTTCTTGTTGATCAGTATATACCTCCAGGCAAACTGGATGGCAAACGTCCAAATCTCCAGAGTTCTCTGCAAACAAAAGCGGGCAACAGATTGCTGAAGACATGCACATTTGCTAAGAGTACCTTTGGCCTTCACAGGGAAAACAGCTTGGCTTGGCTGCGCGGGCACATTAGCACTGCTGCTGGTGGGCCAGCCAAGCTTATGAGATCTTTCACTTTGTTCAGTCAAATATGCAGCTTCTAGACAACGGACACAGCCCGTAACACATGCCCTCATACACATAGAAGCACATACATACGCCTCTCACACTTAGATCTACACATAAACACACAAACAAACGCAGATACACACACATACAGATGTACACACACATACAGACACACACACTTGCACACACACACACACAATTGCACACACGCATACAGACAAACACACACACATACACACACACACATACACCCTGCTGTACTCACCCTCAGCACTGAGTAGTTCTTTAACCCCGTCCACCGCCCCCCGGGCGCCTTGTAGGGCGTGCCGTCCGCCGTCTTGTTCAGCCGCTTGTTGTTGATGGCCTCCTGCACCTTCTTCTCCTCCTCCTTCACGGCAGATGTTGCACTGCTGCTGGATGGTGCTGGTGGGGCAGGCTCGGAGGCAGACTTGGTGGAGGTGGGGGAGCTACTGGTGCTGCTGGTCCCGTTGCTGCTTGGGACCCCATTTGCCGGTGCCGTGCTGGATCTGGCAGTAGTGCTGCTGGCAGTCGCTGAGACAGTGCCAGTGCCGTTGGAAGAGGGAGCACCGGTACCGTTGGGGGGGTAAGGAGCGCCGTTGCTAGAGCTCGTCACTTGTGCACCGTTGCTACTTGGGCTGCTGCTGGCTCCGTTGCTGGTAGCCCCATTGCTGGAAGCCCCATAGCTGGTTCCATTGCTGGTAGCTCCATTGCTGCTGGTGTGAGGTAAGGGGGTGGGGGGTGGGGTGGTGCCGTTAGGGCCGCCCTCTGCCTTCTCTACGCGCTCAGGTGTGACATCCACTGTCTTCTGACTGTCCGTGGATACAGCCTGTTTTGTGCGTCGAGGTTGTGTGCGTGTGCTTATGTGTGTATGTGTGTGTGTGCTTGTGTGTGTGCGTGTGCTTATGTGTGTATGTGCGTATGTGTGTGTGTGCTTGTGTGTGCGTGTGTGTGTGTGTGTGTGTGCGCGTGCGTGTGCGTGCGCGTGTGTGTGTGTAAGTGTGTGTGTGTGCGTTTGCGCGCGTGCGTGCGTGAGTGTGTGTGTGTGTATGTGTGTGTATGTGTATGTGTTGTGTGAGTTTAGGTGTGCGGTGCGTGTCAGTGTGTGTTGTGTTTACATGTGCGTGTGTGTGCGCGTGTGTGTTAGCTTGTGTGTGCCACTTTTATTTGCGCGTACGCGTGTGAGTGAGTACACAGAGAGAGATAGCCTCAACTACCTTCGCTCACTCATATGCTGTTGACAGGGTGCATAAGAGATTATTGAGGGGGAGGGGAAGAGAGTGAAGTTAGCTTAGGAAATGTGAGACTGGCTTCGTTAACCACAACACAATGCTATGCGAGTTGCAAGAACAGAGTGTTCATTGCAGTACTGCAGCGTTCCCGGTGTGCCACGGTACAGATTTCTGCACAAGAGATGCTATTTCGCCGCAAACCTCCACAATTGAGCTTGACCGCCACCGCAAAGAGAATGCACTCACCTCTCTCAAAACAACACTGTGTCGTTGGCGCAGGCCTTGGAACGGCGTTGGGGGCAGAACAGGAGCGCAAAGTGGCCTTCGGAGGGGGAGTGGGAGGGCTGTACTCTGTTTCAGTGCATGTGTTCGTCCTAGACTGGTGCTGTTCCTGTGCAGCATGCTGCCCAATCGTTTAGGTCAACAGAATCAAGCTTGCATGCCTTCTATTTAATGAGTAACTCTTTTAAATTATGATTTATATAAAGAGCGAACGGAGTATGAACCCTCTCTAAATTCCTTTACAGGCAATTTCCAGAATGCCACAGTTCTCTCCAACAACAGGATGGCAGCAGCTGCAAGCTGCCGTGCAAAACCAACACCAGGCAGACATCGTCCAGGCGTTGGCCATTCTCACAGCACAGCGGTGAGCGTGCGCGGCATGCACGTATAATCTCAGACACAGACGCATGCACGCGCACACACATACACACACATAAACACAAAAACACACACATACACACGTGTGCACGCGCACACACACACACACACACACACACACACACACACACACACACACACACACACACACACACACACACACACACACACACACACACTCACACACACACAACACACACACACGCACGCACACACGCACGCACACACGCACACACACACACACACACACAAATAAACACACACATACTCATGCACGTACACACAATGTTTATATACACACACATTTTAACAACCATTAGCAAGTAGCTCTTCCAATCGAAAATGCTAAACGCTCTCAATTACTTGTACCGACTCATTTCTGGCCTGCAGGCAGTTCTTAGGTCTCCGTCTGGAGCACGCAGCGCTGCTACTGCATGCGTTGCAGCTCTGCGCCTCAGCTGCCTCCAAACCTGCAGTAGGACTGTTTATACCATGGAGCCCCTTGTTGGAGCAGGGCCTTTGGCTTGGGCTTCCGCTGCTGGCACGTTGGGCAATGCAGTCCAGGAGGCGCACGCAGCAGCAGCAGCAGCAGCAGCAGCAGCATGGGGACGAGCAGGTGTTGTTGCAGCGAGCCGTTGTGTGGCTGCTGCAGGCGCTCCATAGCGCAAGCTCACCTGCATCTCCGGTCACCTCGGCGTCCGTTCTGTTCTTGGGTGCAGCATACCAATGTATGTGTATATGTGGATGGGTGGATGGGTATGTGTGTGTTTGTAGGCGTGAAATGATAAAATGTTGATCTTTGTGTCAATGATGCACAAGCCAAAAGATGGTACCCCCCCTCCTTTCGCCACAGGCTGCCCACCTGACATGCGAACAGCAGTAGTCTCTACCACGTGCCTCCTCCTCTCTTCCTCTGAGGGTACCTTTGTGCAGCCCCTCAATTCTCTGAAAGAAATCGAGGACACTTGTGCTGGCGTGCGGCTCATGCTTGAGCAAGTCATGCAGGTGTGCGTGCGTGCGTGTGTGTGTGTGCGTTTGTGTGTGTGCGCGTGCATGGAAGGTGTGAAATCTTGTATGGATTTAGATGGAGGGGGTGGGGGCACGCATGTGTGCTGAGTCTGGCCTACCTAGCAAGGGAAGAGGCTACTGCTTGCTCCTTTGTAATTCATTTCCTTGGCTTCCCAAGTGTTCCGCTGATCTAAATGTGATGCGCTTATGACATGGCCCTTAGTGCTTACACAAACGCATGCAGCCGTCTCGTGCAACCTGGCTCAGGTCATCTGATGCCAATACCAGGGATATCTTGCTCGTGCTATTGCTGCTCAATTGTGCACATACTCACATACGAACAACACATATACCTATGTCTGCACACTCACGCGCGCACACAAACACATACACACAAACATACATGCACATCACCAAAACACACAGGAGCACCCTGGGCGGAGTGAGTGGCTCCTGGTGTGCCTCGTGACTGCACTGCAGCGAGCCTCAGAAGCTAATCAGGTGGGGCCGTGGGGATCCGCACGTGCGCGCCATATGGAACAGACAGCGCGTGAGAGGCACTCAGACCAAGTACAACACGAGAGGCTCTCGAAGTACGGCACGACGCCTTGCGCAGAGCAGGGCTTTGTCACACAGGACAGCAACAGCAGCGATGGGATGGGGGGAGTTGGGGGTGGGGGTGGGGGTGTGTATGATGGAGGGGTGCTGCTGCCACCCCCACCCAAAGTACAGCCTGACAGCTGTAGTGACCACTTTGACGTGCGTGTGGGGGCACTGTTGGGCAGTGCCATGAAGCAGTTGGGAGGGGCAGCTGCGCGAGATTTGTGGGGGGCT
>Ga0307968_1003437_pt1 | contig 13151 bp, 10 predicted proteins | sample OrgLakmetagen650_FD_201834 | JGI IMG/M metagenome (GOLD analysis project Ga0307968, IMG submission 201834) | Saline water microbial communities from Organic Lake, Antarctica - #650 | ecosystem: Environmental > Aquatic > Non-marine Saline and Alkaline > Saline | place: Antarctica: Organic Lake... | reverse complement strand
ACATACATACATACATACATACATACATACATACATACATACATACATACATACATACATACATACATACATACATACATACATACATACACACGCGCACACACACGCACACACATACATACACACGCACACACATGCACGCACACACACACATTCACACACATACATACACACACATACACACATACACACACACAAACACACATAAACGCACAGAAAGACACACACAGGAACACATACACACACAGAAACACATACACACACACGCAACACACACACATGGACATACACACACAAACACACACACATAAATATGCATACAGTGGAATTCTCTCGGCCATAAATTCTCAGAATATGCTGACTTAACAGGTAATGGTTGGTTTGAATAACAAGTTATGCTTTAGCAATTATAGTCCCTGTAAGCATCTTCTGAATATGATCACACAGAATGATGTCAACTGCACCATGCGTGTTTGTTGTCTGAATTCAACAGCGTCCTCATTTTTACTGCAGACAAGGCAGCCGACGTTGTTGCTTGGTTGCATGAGTGCGACTTGGCGCGCAAAAACCATGTCTGTATAAAAAAATTTACAAGTAAGTCACAATTAGGGTACTCAACGGTGGAAATTCTTCAACAGGAATGGCTTCTCCCTCCGCCATTCCTGTTGAAGAATTTCTACCGGTGAGTACCCTAATTGTGACTTACTTGTGAGAATTTTTATACAGTTGATGTACCTACGTATGAAATGTATGGACTGGATTGAACTCAACAATACCATTTGTTAACAAAGTTAATCACTCACTCATGCACACTCACACACATACATTGTACCGTACGGTTCCTTACGCTTCTCATACAAGACTTGAAAAAAGGAACTAATAAGCCCCAATAGGATTAAAGGAGGGGGAGGGGAGATATAAATAAAACGCAACACGTGACTGTGAATTTTGCGAGGACCTTATAGCTCAGGGTTGTAAGTACATGAGTTTGCACGCGCGCGTGTGTGTGTACGTGTGTGTGCGTGCACTTTTATGCGTGCTCGTGCGTACATGTCATCAATCACACACACACACACACACACACACCACACACACACACACGTACATGCACACAATTACACACGCACACACACACACACACATATACATACACATACACATACGTACACACCTACACACACACACACACACACACACACATACTCACACACACCCACACACATACACACGCACACACACACATACTCACACACACACATTATTACACATACCAACCCATTTACAGGGTATGACTCTTCCTCCTGGCCGAGGATTTAGAAAAGACCAGCCTGCCACAAGACAGTGCCCTGAATGTGAGGGACCATTGGAAGTGGAAGACGTTGAAGGAGGCAAGATGCTGAGTTGCTCCAGCACCATGTGCAACTACACTGAACTTCTGTAACCGACATTAACTTTACGTTTTCCCTGCAGCATATCATATTTTAGACCAATTTAGCAGACAAGGCTTTCATAAAATTGGTTGTGGGGGAGAGACACGACATTTCAGGGCATTGTGTCACCTTTATCCTTAATTGCGTAGGCAGTGTTTTGTTGCCAGCGGCATTTTCTTATTTCTTTTATTTTATTTTATTTTCTCCATTGCAACTGACATCGGAAACTCCTGGATACATAAAATGGTTTGCATGGTTTACAAGGAATGGGCTTCTGCTAGCATGGCTGTTCATTAACAATGAAAAGAATATGCGGAAAAAAGAATTATTTTGTCATATCAAATATTGTAACTGCAAAGTAGAAGACTCAGCACGCCAACCAGTTGAACATTGCGCCATCGGACCAAGCCTTTGGGGATAGGCTTGTTTTTAAGATGGTGCACATCATCTCCACGGTTGAATCGTTGGATGCCTTTGGATTTGACAATGCAATTCAGAGATTGGATTATGCGGTTGCATGGTATCCAAAAGGCTCAGTGCTGTCGGATAGAGGTCCTCCGGAATGAGGTGAATGCAATAACAGGCATGAAAAGAAAGCTGTCTAGTGCGTACCATCGATGGTGGATATCCTCAGGCAGATGGTCAGAGTGAGAGGTCAAATCGCATGTTGGTAGAAATGCTGAGAGCATACGTGCAGTCAGATCAGAATGATGGGATGAGCATTTGCAGAATTTGCCATGAATAATTCATGGCAGGAGTTAATAAAGATTACTCCCCTTTTCCTTACTTATGGCATGCACCCACTCACTCCATTATCGGCGAGCTTGCTTAGGTTGGTGCCTGGTGCTCATGATATTGTGGAATGAATTGAAGGGGCAGTACGTCGGAAAATAGTGAGATATTGTAGGCGGCTTAAATCAACTAAAATGACAACGAAATCGCCAGTTGTTTTAACACGGGGTGCGAGTACAAGAATGGCTATTTCAACCACATTTGATTTCAAAATTTTACAATTAGAAAAATGTCTGCATCGACTACGGTTCACTCCTGGATGAACAAACTTTCATCTTATGTTGATCTCTCGTTGAAACAAGCCTCCTATATCCGCGATGGTTGATTTATCTATGGCTTTTATAACACGGGGTGAGAGTAGATTCCTGGTTAAATCAACCACGACTGATTACTGGATGAAACAATCTGTTATCGTCCCCAATTGATCATTGGTTGAACCGTGTCTGTTATACCTGCGATGGTTGATTCAGCTATGGCTGTTTCAACTCGGGGTGTGATTAGGAATCTGGTGGATTCAATTGCAGTTGATCAGCAGCTGAAACAGGTTGAGATCATTTGCTGTCCATTAACAAAAGAAACATTACAAAGGAACTTGAATGTTCTTGATCACTGGTAATTCTACTCTAGGTGCAATCAAAAATTAAGTGGAGTGCCTGGTGTGTTGATGAAATGAGTGCCTGCCAGAAGATGAAAACAAATGTAGCATCATTAATTATACGCAATATGTACATGGAAAGAGCGTGCAACAGTGCCTCTTGGACCAACTCAGTGGAGCATCTGTGGCTTAATCCACTCATACTAATAACGCACATGTTATGCATCACCTATTTATAGATTGAAATCCCTGTCATCCTTAAACTCAGCCTCAGCATTCTTGCCTTCCATTTTCATTAATTGCACCACCTCCCATCCACGAAACCCAACCACCTCAACTTCCAGCTCCCTGCATCAACTCCCTCCATTTGGGCTCATGCTGCTGTCCCCGCTGCCTCTCTTGGAAGGAATCGATCATGTGCATCTTGATCTGCAAGGAATATGGAAAGTGCACTTGGAGAGATGACTTTTTGTGCCTTGATTGAGAATGCAGGTATGCACAACACCCTTGAAAAAAATAGAGCCAAGTGGTGTTTGTAAGGAGTGTCAAGTAGTGCGAAGGAGGCCTAACAATGATAACAATGGCATAACATTGGAACCAATTTGCAAATACCAGTCCAAAACCCCATGAAACCTATCCTAACCTATTTTGTAATTCATACATGTCACAGTAAAGCAGAATGTAAATGAGGAATGTCCGGTCCTGATATAGGGCATTCCCTAAATATATGGCAGAGTATCTAGAACAAACTCAGCAACTTCACATTCAATGGTGTAACCCAATCCGACCTTAATAGACAACTCACTGCCAATGCTGTGAATGCAAGAGCCTCGAAGGTCAACAATAGCATGTGCACAATCTGATTCGTGGCCAGGTTGATGTGCCCGCCAAAAGTTGCAGCGAGAGCCATTAGAAACGAGTGGTTGACGAAGGGCTCACGGCTCTTGCGATAACCGAGGCCAGCTTGATCGGGACCGAGAATCTGGGAGCATAAATTCTTGAGTCCATCGCGTGTGGCTGCAATTTTGAACCCCCACCTTCTTGGCGGGGGCTGCGGGTGATTAGCTTTGGCAACAGACAAATACGTGTCCCACTGTGCACCACGCATAGACACGTGGAACTAGATTATGAGAATGACATTCCATCATGCATGTGCAGATTGATCACGTGTGCATTTAAATAAAACAGATAAAGAGCAATCAGGACTGCAGGTGCTTCTTGAAAGTAATTATGTTACAGGCTACTATGTGCTACAAGCACAGAAGATAGATATGGTTTTTAGAGGGGCCATTTTTATTACAGACTATATGTACCACCTGGAAGAAGACTACTGCTTCGTTAAACGAAAATACCAGACTTGAGAACAATGTTATATTATGAATATAAACTCATACCTAATATCTACAGAAACTTTGCTTGTGCCTATCAATGGGCGTGTTCCACCTGTTGATAAGGGGAGCAATCGCATGTACACCATGATCGTGACAGGGAAATCTAACATACGTGATACTGTACTTGTTTGTCAGCTGAAAATTAGTTCTGTGATGTTTTGCAGGTTTTCTGCACTGCCGAATTCTGCAAAATTCTGCAGAATTCTGCCGAAATTGAGGATTTCCGCTAGTTCTAGGCCAATTGGCGCGTCTGTTGTTCTCTATATCAATGACATACACACACATACAATGACATACACCATGGTCAATAGAAAGCTCATTCGACATGAATAAAGAAATATAGATATAAAGTATAAGGGAATTGAGTGTGGAGCAATGCAAAGAATTTATGAGGCAATGTCCAAAAGGTGCAATGGTTTGCATCGAGCAGCATGCGCATGATCAAGTGTATGTGCCCCCTGCATGGATTCACTCCGTATTTACAGTGCGCACCTGCGTGAAAATGGCATATGACTACATGATAGTAGACAATTTTCCAAGTTACATGGCTGCTTGGGCGCATGTTGGCACTGCATTAGCAAAAGAGTCTGGACAGCCTGCCTCCGTCTGGACAGCCTGCCTCCGTCTGGACAGCCTGCCTCAGCCCAATGCAACAGACTACATGGATGTTTCAGATGTGGCCATCAACTTCGTGATGAGCCCTCCCTCTTCTTAGCGGGACATGTGGTCTGTTAGACCCTTAGCTCAGCTCTGCAGTTTCCGGCGCTTTTGCTTGTTTGAGCCTGGTTCTCGAGACTCTTTGTGACTTCTTTTCTCCTTCTGGTTCTCTGATCTGGACCTCTCTGATTGGGCCTTTTTTGTCTGCGGTAAAGGAGTTTTACGGTACTCGGTACCATAGTGGCTTTCTTTTCCTTAACTTCATGTGGGCAGTGGTTTTCATTGCCTGCGTAGTTTTTCTTTTATTTTTCGTACTAAGGATGTTGGTTAGTTTTGTCCTTCAAACAGTCCTCCCTGCCTCCTTATCTTTTGCAATTCTAGAACGAAAGGAGATTTGTAGTGCAAAGGGCATATAGCAACAAGACAGCTGTAGTAGGACTCAACAAGCAGCAGAACAAAACTGACGCCTCTCGCTTTCAAGAAATGTGAGTGATTTTCCCTAGAAGAACAAGTGAAGGAGGGCGCGCTGTGATGCTCTGCCGTCTTAAAAATATTGCCAATGGGGAAACCATCCAGGCTTAATATGGCCCAGCTTCAGGTTTTTTCTTGGACAGTACGTCAACGAAAAGTTTTAATGTTGAAATACTGTGTTCATTGCGGAGAACAGCAACATAAGTTCAAGTGTATGCTGTCAACTTTTGGCCTTAGCTTCAATTCTGATATTGACCTGTTCTGATAACCAAACTAGCATTCTCGCCGTGACTGCTCGCCTATTAATTCTTACGTTTAAAATAAACTTGATGTGGGGCCCTTTGCTGTACAGGTGCGTTTCTATGTTTATTCCTATCTGTCTGTGTTTGCTTCTCATCAGGCATCCTCTATTAGTGACTTGTGGACCTCTTCACATACTTCCTCTACAGCTGTTGTTTTGTTAGCTGTACCATGTGAGAGGGAGCATGTGTTTCCCTCTTCTGTTTTTGGGTGTGTTGTTCATGCACAAGCAGGTTGCACGAATCAAATGATTGCCTAGAATGCCTTTGATTGCTTATTGGGTCATAAGGTGAAACTAAGCCGTTTCCTTGTTTTATTCACTCATCGTTTATTGCACAAGCAACTGCCATTGTGCCAATCACATTCGTTGTGTGTTGCAGGAGCAAAATGCCGTTGTGCCAATCACCTTCATCGTGTGTTGCAGAAGCAAAATGCCGTTGAGCCATTCACATTCATCGTTTTTTGCAGAAGCGTTACGTGCCGCTGTGCCACTTACAAACATTATGTGCTGCAGAAGCAAAGTGCGTGGGCCAAGTCCTCCTCAGCTGTGGCTGACCTGGCCACTGTCATTGAAGCCATCCACGCAGATTTGCAGGTGTTGTGATAAACGCTGTATTTTGAGTATCAGTTCCTTGTTTTTTACCTCAATATTGTATACTGAGTGTGTTACTTCAACGTTGTAATTGAGAGCTGTGCTCTCAATGTTGTTTACTGTATTGGTTCAACGTTGCATACTGAGCATCAGTTCCATTCTTGTATAATTGGTAGCACTATGTAAGGCTCACTCTGTTAATGTATATTACAGGTTAATTTAGTACACTAGGTAACGTCCACTCTGTATGCTTGTTGTAATTTCAACCTGCTACACTGATGAGGGTAAAAACTCACTCTCAGTCAGAGTTAGCCTTAGGTGAGGCTTTGTTAAAAGAATGTAGGTCGAAGCAGCGAGGGGACGTTCACACCACAGCATATGACTGTGCTTTTTTTTTCAATCACGCTTCCCGAGTCGTGCAGCTGCAAAAAGCTGTGGCAAGCTCAGCATGCAACTCACAAACACTCATGCATGCGTTTTGGGGTGTAGTATGCCACTCATACCCACGTACTAGCTAATGCCACTTATGCATTACATGCATTACATGCCGCTGAACCCACGAACTTATGCATTACATGCCACTCATACCCACGTACTAGCTAATGCCACTTATGCATTGAATGCCACTGATACTCACGTACTAGCTAATCTTAAGCACACGGCAAGGCAACCTACTTGAAGGTGCAATGCCAAAACCAACGAGCAGCACAGAAACACAACATGAACATGACTAACATATAATCATGGCATTATGGCGCTTGCTTCACTGACTCACACAGTCAGGTGTTCCACTCTGAAATGCATGGTGGATTCAAATTGCAATTCACACAAACACTAACGTACAATAATAGGGATTGGCATGCCCGCAAACCTCATGGGTTACGTGCTTTACATGTACGCACAGTGATACAAAGGATTGACATCTAATTGACAACCCTCTGTTCAATGTTACTTCACGCTTTTGCTTCCCTTGCGCACACAGCGGGGGGGCCGCTTCGAGATGCAATGGCGGATCGTTTTGTGTGTGTCTCTCTCTCTCTCTCTCTCTCTCTCTATATATATATATATCTATATATATATCTCTATATATATATATAAAGAGAGGAGTGTAGACACGTCTCTGCACTCCTGTCTGTACAGGGTCTGGTGATTATTTGAGCACTAGACTTATGTCCTTGGTTGGACTGACTAGCTCGCCAGTAGTAATTCAGACCTCTACGTGACACAGCCAGCATGATAAGGGAGGGGGTTACTTAGGTGCCCCCCACCGCGAAAAGAAATTATGTTGGTCAGGTGTCAGGTTTTTAATCTTATGGCAATTTAGATTGAGGTCTGCCAGAGGTTAGTCTTTATAGTCTTTGTAGATGGTCCCCATAACTCCAACGAGGATCACGTGAAGCTTGACTTCCCTATATCCTTGTCTGTTTAGGTTGGCAGTAAGCACATAAGCACGCTGTGCTGTGCTTTTGCTTTTTGGAGTTGGGGATCAGGCCTATTGTCTTCACAATCTTCACAAAATAATGTAAACTCAATCAGGTGAACCTCCCACTGTTTGGATTCAGTTTCTTGTCTTTAGCAAGCTGTTGAAAATTTGAGTTGCGGGTGGTTACGCGAGAGGTAGGAGCACACAGTGCTAGGTAAAATTGGGGTGGCGTCAGGACGAGAAGAGGCTTTCGAAGCATGTGCTGTAAGTGAATTATAACTCCAATGTGAACTACGTCAATGCATCTTAGTTCGGTAATTCTTGGTCTTCACCTTTTTCCCCCTTTCTTTCTTTTCATTGTCATGACGAATCATGGTACCAGCTTAAGCATGGATTACAAATTTGAACCATACCCATCCGCCAAGCCCCCCCCATAAAGGTGTGTTTCTCCTCCCTCTCCTTGCGAGAAGGAAGCGACGGCTCAAGCAACGCACCGAGGAGATGGTTATCAGACAAGTCTGAGAAAAGAGCGAGTTTCTTACAAGAGGACCATCTAAACTGGCCAAACAACCAAATAATCGTAAAATTGTTGCTTACATTCTAAATCCCAGGCCTTTGTAATCCAAACTAAACTAAATAAATTCCAGGAAAACTTACACGATTCGTCCAAGCCACTGATATAGCATGACATCATCTTATTCCTTTTGTAAGGAAGAGGGTTAGAATGGTGTGTATTGCATTCTGTGTCCGCCTGAATGGATGGGAGATTTCAAAATGACGTTTGTCTCCCTCCCCCTCCCTCTCCCTGTGCCCTACAACCTAACCTTGTCCACTACAAACAGCTTAGTAGCCTTCTACTTTTCTTTCTTTTCAGAGCCTTGGCTGAACCCTTTTTCTATCTCCCTGACCTTGAAGCTCAAACTCCTGCTGATTTTTTCAACCAACATTGCTCCTGAGTGATCTACCATAAACATGGTGTAAAGTCTAATATGCTTTCTGAAATTACACAACGTGCTGGAAGCGAGAATGAGATCGAATCATTGACCCTTTCCCATTTAAAAAGCCCATAATAATATAGAGAACCATCACAATGTCGCACCACGTTACGTCTTGTCTAAGTTTGTGCAATACTAAGCACGTACATCATTCATACGAAATTGAACAACAATATCATCATGGTCCGGCTTCCGTAGAGAATTAAATGGGCAACGCAGCGTAATGACTTTCACGCTGCTATGGCTTAACACTAGCTGCATTATAAACAAAGGTTAACACACTCTGGCTTTTAGATAAATTGAATCTGCCTACAGCAGTGGCATACCAACACAACTGTTTGTCCTTACCCGAAACAGAAAAGCCCTCTCTCCAAGGAGAGAAAAAACAAAATCGCCATAACACAGCATAGCTGCATGGCGTGTAACTGATAAGACCTGCTTCGCTCTTCCTGTCTTATTCATCACAAAAAGAGAGCATAAGGAATAAGTAGCAATATATGCGCATAGGAGAGCAGGCACAACAACACTGTCCCGGCGTGAAGTGGATGCAGTGTTACAGGCGTATGTTGGATGAGGGTTTGCGTTGAAGGTATGGATTGAAGGCTAGAGTGAGCGTCGCGAATGAATGACCAGATACAACCCCATATGGTTTTGCCTGTTTTGACATCCCTGAAGGTCCTCAAAGCCAAGCTTTTGCTGAACATTGAAGCCATTCCAGACATACTGGTACACACACACATTCACACACACATTCACACACCATGGCCTTAACTAGCGTGGTTGCGATGCCCCAAGCACCCGCAGCAAGAGGTTTTGAACGCATTAGAAGGAGGGCCTCCTTTGCTAGTAGCGTGATCGACAGCTGCATTCAATTCCCTGCCATGATTCGAATTTCTGTCATTGGCTTGAGCCAGATCCTGCTGCTGGAACTCTCTGCTCATCCTGCTCTGGTTCAACGTAGCGGCCTTGGTAGGAGGGGGCTCATCCAAAGAGAAGGGCACATGGGAGAAGCCCCTGTGAGGACACAGGTGTGAGTTGAGTACGATCAGAATGAGGAGCACAACGTACAGGATGGTGCAGTTTGTGCTTCAGGATGGTGAACCTAATGCAGAATCCAATACAGAGCGCCAACATCTCTTCGAGTGAGGAGCACAATGTACAGGTTGGTCAGAGTGAGGAGCACACAATGTACAGGATGGTACAGGATGGTGAAGCTTGTGCTCAAGGATGGTGCACCCGTTGCCACCAGCTATTTGCAGGGGGACAGATTGAAGGAGAAAGGCATGCTGGAGAAGCCCCTGTGTGCAAGTTGGGAGGAGAGAACGCCTGCGAAGTTAGCCCGGGCTTTTGGCCATGGACATACAGGGCAGGTTACACAGTGCAAGTGCACTGATGCATCAGTTATGACAGAAAAGACAGGGCTGCCCACTCTGAGGTGTCGCGTATGTAGGGACGGCCAGAAACGTATATATATATATATATATATATATATATATATATACATTGTACATGACCCGCATTTTTGGTAATTTCCCTGCCAAAACACCGTATTTACACTGTATATATATGGTGGCCAACCCATATCTGCGTGTGGTGCCTAAACCCACCAATACAGAGCACTGACATCTCTTTGATGACCCTAGTAATGTTGAAACGTCACGTGAGTGGACCGAGGGGTATGGCAGACACTAGCTGTGACAGCCGGGAGTGTAATGTTCATACATGGACCATCCCTGTACAGCCTTGAGAAAACACACACAATCGTGCAACCTCATACATACAACCACAACCACACACACACACACACATACACACAAGCTCAAACTCATACTCTCTTATTCACTCAAACCCACAACCTACCTCCGAGGCAATGACGTGGTGGACAGGCTGCCCTCATTGTGCTCTGCCCCCCCTCTTCCACTTCGCCCCTCCCCTCCCACTGCCCCGCCCAACAACCCTGCAACACCACCTCTGCCATTCCTCCCCTCTCCCCCGACAACACCCCCTCCTCCAGCCAAATCCGTCTTATCCTCCCTCAGACTCGGAACGCGTGCTGCGACTCCTTCCATGTGCTCCCCCAACACATTCACCACCTCTGACCCGCGCAACCCACTTTCACTCTCACGCCTTGCTGCCACCCCTCCCCCTTCGCTTGTGAGCACCCTGCTTGCCGGTGCAGGCAGGTCATCCCCCTTGTCAACACTGCCAGGATCTTTGGGAGAAGGGGACGCAGCGTTCTCCCCTCCTTTTCCTCTGACACTTTCTGCTGGGTTGTGTCCCTTTAGGTGGTCATCGTCTCCCAATTGCATGCCGCGCGCCCCTGCAATATAAGGCATATACGGCAAAATCCAGTATGTGTTGCTCCTGTTAACGTTGCCTCGCGCACCTGCACCTGCACACGCAGGCAAAGGCACAGGCACAGGCACAGGCACAGAAAAAATACCTGGATACATGTATGCAAAGGCAAGCCATTCGGGGCGCACTGGCATTAAAAACAATTAAGGTGATGTATGCAATGGCAAGCCATCCGGGACGCACTGGCATTAAAAGAAAGAAGGGCAAAGTACAAGACAACAACAGCTGCCTGTTGAAAAGCCACCGTCTCTGGTTGCATCCTACGTGCAAATGCACATGCAGGCACGGAAGGTATGTATGTGGAACAGTGAGCCATACGGGACGCACATGCATAAAATGCATCACAACTAGCATAGCATATGCACATGCATTGCAACTAGCATGACAGGCAAAACAGCTGCCTCTTGAAAAGCCGCCGCCGTCTCTGGTTGCACGCTACGGTCATCTTCACACGCAGACAGGAAGGGATACGTGTACTGTATCAACAGCCACGTGGGTGGTTCACAACCACTTGAGCCTTAGTACCCCTATGTAAGTGGCGGCTATAACCAATGCTTATTCAACTCATTTCGTCAAGTCATCTGGCTTGAATGCGAAAGCAAAGTTCCATTCAAGGGTTAGACCTGGCCAGAGCTTTATACGGACAAAATATCTTGGCAGGGAAGCATCCAAGCTTACGACAGTGCACAGTGCGTGTATAGGCTTACGACAGTGCACAGTGTATGTATATGGCCAACCCCATTGCACAGTGCATGTATAAGCCTACGGCAGTGTGCAGTGTATGTACAGTGTATGTACAGTGTATTACAACAGTGTACAGTGTACAGTGCACAGTGTATGTTTAAGGTTCTGGCAAACCCCAGTGTTTCTTCAAGCTTTTGACACTCACCTGCAGGAGCCTTGTACACCATGTTGCCAAAGCCATGTACCTATCTGAGCTGACTTACATCCCGGCCTTTCCAGGTGCACACCATGTTGCCAAAGCCATGTACCTATCTGAGCTGACTTACATCTCGACCTACATGGTACCGGAAAGGCCGAGATGTAAGTCAGCGCAGTTAGGTACATGGCTTTGGCAACAGTACCTAACTGAGCTGAATTACATCTCGGCCTTTCCAGGTGTACACCATGTTGCCAAAGCCATGTACCTAACTGAGCTGACTTACATCTCGGCCATCCTGCTTTACACAACACAAGAAAAGATCCCAGATGCCATCCTGTTCTGCACAGCACTAAGAAAGCTTAACATGCCATCCTGTTCTGCACGCACTCAGATTCTCCAAGTACCATCCTGTCCTGCATAGCAGTAAGAATGCTTCATATTCCATCCTGTCCTGCACAGCACTAAGAATGCTTCAAGTGCCACCCTGTTCTGCACAGCACTACAAGTGCTTAACATGCCATCCTGTCCCGCACAGCACTAAGAAAGCCACCAAACACCGTATCGAGCACACACACACACACCTTTGCGGTTAGTCTTGCTTGCCACACGAACATCCACAATCAAGATGGTGATGTTATCACGGCTGCCCCGATCCAAGGACTTCTCGACCAGCCAAGCTGCTGTGCGTTTTGCCGCCTCCTGACCACAGATACATAACAACGGCACGGTTTGTAACTCACTCTCTAACAAACGGAAGGCTCTCTCTTGCCTGCCAAGCCAATGCGCTTCAACCCCCTTCCGACCAGATACAGATTAGGGTTTCCAAGTGGAAAAAAAACATTTGTTCAGTGATGCGAGCACCGCTAAATGCAAAACGTCCTTTAGCCTCCTGGAACAAGCCCGCAGTTGCAACGTGAGCTCTAATGAAAAGTTTTTATGTGCGCATTGCAGTTGCAGCGTGAGCTCTGATGACGAGTTCCTATGTGCGCACTGCAGTTGCAGCGTGAGCTCTGATGACGAGTGCCTATGTGCGCACTGCAGTTGCAGCGTGAGCTCTGATGACGAGTGCCTATGTGCGCACTGCAGTTGCAGCGTGAGCTCTCATGACCAATTCCTATGTGCGCACTGCAGTTGCAGCGTGAGCTCTGATGACCAATTCCTATGTGCACACTGCTGTCATGTCCCGAAAAGGTGCACATTGACACACACACACACAGAGAGACAGAGAGTGAGGGAGAGGGAGAGGGAGAGGGAGAGGGAGAGGGAG
>Ga0307968_1003427_pt1 | contig 13173 bp, 11 predicted proteins | sample OrgLakmetagen650_FD_201834 | JGI IMG/M metagenome (GOLD analysis project Ga0307968, IMG submission 201834) | Saline water microbial communities from Organic Lake, Antarctica - #650 | ecosystem: Environmental > Aquatic > Non-marine Saline and Alkaline > Saline | place: Antarctica: Organic Lake... | reverse complement strand
CAATTTACAGCCTCGTTCAAGTGCCTGCTGGACAGCTCAATTGCTGAGCGCTTTTCAGGGACTGCGTGGGTGTGAGTTGTATGTACGAGCTGTTCAAACTGGGCATGCTATTACCATGCAAGAGTTAAACTGTTTACTGCAGATTTTACTGCAGATTTTACTGCAGATTTTACTGCAGAGTTTACTGCAGAGTTTACTGCAGATTTGAAGCATAAGATGAGAGGTGTTTTGAGAGACGCTGAGTTATTGGTGGACCCCAACACACACAACAACAAACTGGCACTTGTTATCACCAATTGGTTTGCCATCCCTTTTTCTAGTAATTCATGAGCGTATGCCGAATAATGTACCACGATATTTCCATCTTGATCTGTCCAAACATGTTATGCGCAATATAAGTTGATTCCGCTTGCGTGCGCATACTTTGAAAGTTGAGGCAGCAACGTGGCTTGAAAATGGTTCTTGCGTATGTGACCAATGTCCTGGTGAAGATGAACATGTTCAGAACAAGGTGCATGCTCTTTTATTTTGCCAAGACCATCGAGTTTATAAGCTGACGAAACATTTTTCCTTTCTGTTTACACCTTTTTTTGAGGACTTTTCAGCAGCCCAACCCTTGTTGCTGCAACAGGTTAACAACCAACTTGTTCATGATTTCCTTTCTCAGCAGAACAATAGACTCTTTCTTGTTCTTTCTGAGCTTATGGATTTATTTGTGGCTGGCCGAGACCAGTCAGCAGCCGATCAGCCAAACAACCTGGCTGAAGGTCACCCCCCATTGTAATCATTGTAACCATTGTACAGTATCAGAGGGGGTCAACTGAGGACCCCAATGGGGGTACTCTTGAAATGTAAATTAAGTATGGGCCCGGAGCTGGCTACTTTCAAGCTCAGCACCCAGATACAGCTTTGAAGACCCGAGCTTGAAAGTAGCCAGTAGCGGCGCACACGTCTAATTGCCCGTGGCGTGAACCCAACATTTCACTGCCAATCCGTCAGATCTCACCAACATCTGCACCAATCTAGACCATTTTTATATCGATGATGTCTTTTTGGCAAATATATATCATTGCAATAAAAATGGAATGAAACGGCCCAGTAATTGGTCAAATACTTCATTTTGGCCCTTTTTCCTTTAAAAAACAGCAAAAGGGGTGCCAAAAAGATAAAAAATCAAACTTCACCAAATCTACTTTTCAAACCCCAGGATGATTTGGTCATAACCTGTTGTTTTGAGATGAAAAGAGGTCCTGGTTGGGGCGTGGTGGCCTGTGATGTGGATACTCAGTGCCAAGATTTGAACTGGATTTCTGTCCAGACCACTGGGGTGGTCCTTTTGGCCCCAAACTTCATGACATGAACCATCATCTAGTTGTATCATTCAAACATGATTTGCATCAAAAAAGTCACATTTCAGGACATTTGCTCAGTTGATGACCCCCTCTGGTAAATATCATGATAACAGTACGCGGGTTTGAAAGGGAAAGAAAAGGAAAAGCGTGTATGAAAAAGGGAAAAGAGTATTTGAAGCAGAAACAGGGAACAACAACTATCCTGATGTTCTAAGCATTACACACGTGAAAAAAATGACATAGAGGCAAATTGCGCAAACTCCGAACGATTATAATAAAGAGCCTCTAGTAAAGAAAATGAAAGAGTTATTATGCTAGCGTTGCGCGTTTATTATTCCCTAATTGCTGTGGAGAATACAACTCTGCCTGAACAGAGGGCCTGACACTCTGCAGTGCCTTCTGTATGTAGGCCATGGTCAACAATTGTGGGCCTTCGTCCTGCTCTTGCTGCAGTTGTGCATCATGCTGTCGGCTTGCAGCTGTGCTGCCCACCTCACCTCCATCTGCTGCTATTGTTAGTTGGGCAACCTCGGCAGAAGCGGAGTGGAAGGGAGGAGCATGTGGTGGTGACTTTTTGGCGTGGAGTGCATCATTTTTTAATATTTCACGCTCCAGGGCATTTTGCACTGCAAGCAACTGAGCCTCAGAAAGGATGGCTTTCAAGTCAGCACCTGCAAAAGGGGGAAACGGGTTACAGCAGTAGATGAGAGGGCTACAGCAGCATGTTGTACTGCTCATAACATGTTGTAGTATTTGTGCGCCATGATTACAGGCTCCTGCTTACCTGTGTAACCGTCCGTTTGATGAGACAGCCACTCAAAGTCCACACCTGCAGCAGCTGGCATTGACCTTGCCAAAGCCTTCAAAATGTCAAGCCTGCAAAAAAGGGAGTAAGATGTTAAAACACTTATTGGATCATGGCGCCCAGTCTATTACTGATTGACACGAGGAGCGATTTACCAGAGAGGGTTATGAGCAGAAGTCAAAAATGTTGCCTTTAAGATTCAAGAGGGAAGCCACTAAAGTCTGATCCAACTGGAAGCAATCTAGCTTTGGAACGAAGCTGACAACATGATGTATCATATATGCGCTCAGATCTAAATAATTTGCCTTGCATACAGATTGACAGGAACACAGATAAAATTAAACCAAACCCTATATGGGTGCTTTCAAATGGAATTGGCATATTAATCTGCATACATGGCCAAACACGTGGTCGTTTCATCTGACCTCTTTTGCAACGATCTTTGAATATTCTAACAACTCTTCTGTAAAAAAGCACTCAAGCTTGGTGGAGAAGTATATCTGTTATGAAGATTTGGCAGCAGAAAGTGGGGTTAACGGCGCAGTTTCTTCGTGTGTCCCCTGCCTTCAGTCTAAAGTTCAGCTGTACTTTGGTACTGTTGAGCTGCCGTGGGCACTTGCCATTTAAAAATGGGAAAGCTGAACCGATTTTGGACTTCACATGACCCTCTCTGCTAAATTACTTGTCTTTCCCTTTTACTTTAGGAGGGTCCTGTGCTTCAACATACAGATCCTAAAATAATCCATGGTACCCCCCGAAGGTCTGGCTGTAGCAACAATGAGCACAAGTACTTGTGGCAGAGCAGCGTGCGGGACACACAACTTTTAGACACTGGTTTGACAGATCTATAATTGATATTTTCTTTATGTCACCTGTGAAGTAGCTGAAGCAAGAAATGTACCAAAATGGGTCTTCCCAACCCCAATTTTCGAATAGAGATAGATTTATCTCTAGCCGTCCAGATGCTGTCCTGGTGCTCCACCTCTGTTCATATAGGTAAACAACAGAATAACGAAAGGGGGTGGATTATTCGGAGTGGCAGGAGGCAACTTAAGGAGACATGGAGCATTATAGCAGCACCGCCAGCCTTTAACAGATCCACATCCCCAGACAGCACCGACCCAAAGATCTCAGCAAACTCCAACATGACATTCACCTCGTTGAGATCAAGTACTGTAAGGAATCTAGACCTCAGAACCAGCTGCACGCCCCTCAGGAATAGGACAAAGATCTCTGCAACACTCACACCTTGCCTTTCAAGGATTTGTGTCTTTATTTAATGACTTTATAAACTCGCTTTCAAGCTCCATTGTCACTGTCAACTGCGCACACCAGACCTTTCTAGTACCATTACCCACTCCCATCAGGAGCCGGTTTCAGGTCAAGCCTGCTACCCTCCTGATCAATGAGATCATTGATCTTTGCGCTTTTTCTATGGTGGACGAGTTTTCAATTTTTGGCACCAAAGTGGCTCCTTTTTCTTAGTTGGTCATAGGAGTAGCTTTTTGCTGCCTGCACAGTTTATCTTTTTCCTTTATCCCAGCTAGTACCTGTCTTGTTGGTCTGGCACACCGCAATAGACTTGCTTGTCAAGACGGCCGGGTCGCAGCAGTGCAGGATCTACCTGTAAAAATGCAACAGACCAGTGCTGATCGCCGAACATCAAGTACACGTGATGATGCCAAGCACTAGTCATAGTACCTTGTTGCCAATAGTCAGCACAGACCGGAATCTAACCTACTCCTACATGACCCAAGCACACATTCCTTAAAGCATTCTGTTGCGCCCCCAAACATTAGCCCGTTTCAGTGAAACGTACCATGTCAGGTCTGGAGGTGGCTGCCATGACGCATACGCCCTTCAAACCCTCCACGCCATCCAGCTCTGTCAAAAATTGGTTCACCACCCGGTCTGTTACGCCTGAAGGAACAGTCACAATGCAAACTTAACTTAATCACTCTTAATGTTCTTTTTTGGTTGTCAAACGATGGCCAGAAAGATCTGTGCAGGAGAAGCGAAGCAAATGTCCTTTGTTTTAAGAATGCTCTTGCGTTATAATCTCAACAGGTGTATCCGACCATGTATTGGATGACCATTACCAGTTTATGGGAAGGGAGGGCGTTTGCCTACTGGTTGAGAATTTCCACTACTGTACATCCCGCACCCCAAATATTATAAGTAATCATTTGAAGCCCGCACCTTCCCCACACCCCCACATTATACTTTTTTTTGCCCTCCCTACATCAATCTTGCAGGGTTTCTAGCCCTGTTCAGCACCAATGAATTCACAAACAGTTTAAATGAAAAAGAACACACAAAAGGGCGAAGCAAAGTCAACATGCTGTTTGCATGTGCTCTCTGTTCTGCTACAGTGTGCCTTTGCTGCCCTCCCCCCCCCCTCAAAGTCTGCTTCCCCTTCCTGTAGCCACTATCACTGCCGCTGGTGCTATTGTCCTTGCACTCCAAGCTCTCCTTGTTGCTGTGCTTGAGCGTGCTGATGTTGCTGCTTTGGTGAGGGCAGCCTTGATGCGTGACCTTGTTCACCGCACCAGCTGCCCTGCTTGCTCATCTTTTAGCTGCCAGGCTGCTATGACCTGTTCTGCTGCGCAGCGGTAGCAGCTTGGTCCCACTGAACTCTTTTAGGGCCTTCCTTGCACACCTTCCCCCTGCCACACATCTCCCCCTCAATGCGATCCGCATGCTGTAGCTTGGCTTGATCGGCACCTGCTCCTTTCGCTAGTTTCAGGGCAGGGGTGGCAGGGAGTTGGGCGGTGGGTCTCCCGCCGCTCATGACTCAAGACCAGTGTTGTGCACATACGGCGTCAATCAGAAATGGCACCGTTAATTACGGTACTTAAATGACGTCTACGTCGCATAACCGTAATTAACCGTGAAATTCTTACTGACGGTCGGAAATTGTAAGTAACGATTCGGCGTCAGGTACTCAGTGGCTCAGATTGCCAACTCAAGCTCAAGCTCAAGGGGCGCTCTCAGCGCCCCGATTTCCCCACACGCGATATAAATATAAAATGTCCTCCGGAAATCAGGCCAAGAGGGCTCGTGTGGCCCTGAGTCAGTCGAGCCTGGCCTGGCCTGGCCAGCAGCTGACGGTTTCCCACCGTAAATAACTAATTCCTGACGGTTTCCCACCATAAATAATTGTGAAGCCGACCGTCAGACGTCAAAAAATAAAATCACCGTAAATTACGCCTGAGGATTAGTTTCTGACGGTCAAAACCGTAAATTACGCCTGACCGTCAAATGACGGTTGACGGCGTCAACCTTAAAGTGCACAACACTGCTCATGACTAATAGCGACCCCCAAAAGGGATTCTTAAACAACCCTACACAACCCCGCAGGGTCAAATTAAATATATGATTAAGAATACCGCAGGGGATGCAGGGTGTTTTCTAAGAAATACAGCACCCGATTTTGTGTACCATACTCCTCAAGTTTCAGAAAGAGTAGGCTCTTACATGATGGAGAAATCCAAGCTTTTAAAGAACTAGATAGTAACTTAACATGCCCTAGCCAACACCTCTCCTCTAGTCCACACTCTCACTCACTCACTCACTCACTCACCCACTTACTTACACAATCTCTCTCTCTCTCTCTCTCTCTCTCTCTCTCTCTTTCTCTCTCTCTCTCTCTCTCTCTCTCTCTCTCTCTCTCTCTCTCTCTCTCTCTCTCTCCCTCTCTCACACTCTCTCTCTCTCTCTCTCTCTCTCTCTCTCTCTCTCTCTCTCCCTCTCCCTCTCTCTCTCTTTTTGTGCTCTCTGCAATTTGCACTTACCAGTTGAGTCATGCCCGCGTGGTGGGGCGATGGCGTCAAACTCGTCAAAAAATAAAGCACACGGGGCTGCAGCAGCAGCGCGTGCAAACAGGTCACGCACTCCAGCCTCAGAGGCTCCGATGTATTTGTTAAGGAGCTCAGGCCCCTTAACAGTGACGAACCTGAGTGCAAAGGAAATAAGGCATAGACACTGTGGACACGCATCCCTGCCTCAGTGGCCCTGGCTATCTTACCCTAGGTTGCTTTGGCAGTATAGGCTAGTGCAAGATTATGACTTTGCCCTGAAAGAGCAGATTGCTGATTCAGGGGGAGCCAGTTTTAGCCGTGTTTGTATGCTCAGGCTCATAGCTGCAAATGAAAATGTATCCACATTCACAGTTGCAAACCCAGATACAACTCAGCATGTACCCCACCTCAGCTTGAACCTCACCTCAGCATGTAACTCACCTCAGCATGTACCTCACCTGTACACCTCAGCATGTACCTCACCTCATTTTCCCAGCTGCCACCAGTTCTGACACGGCAGAGTGCACGAGGTGCGTTTTGCCGCAGCCAGAGGGCCCACAGAATAGCAAACCCGTGCGCAGTCGAAGGGGGGCCTGGCTTGACAGGGAGGGGTGCTGAGCAGGCAGCCACAGTGCATCGCGCAGACATGCCACTGCCTCACGCAGGCCGCCCACAGCCTGGCAAGCGAGCGTGAGGCAAATAAGTGTGTGTGTGCTTGTGTGCTCATGTGTGTGTGCATGTTAGTGCGTGTTCGTGTGCAAGGGACGTGTTTGCAGGTGATTGTTTGCTTTTTGATCTGAAGTGTACAGTCGTACACAAGTTTATGGGCAAGGTATGGTGTTATTTATCCCTCTTTCAGGGCTGTTGAGGTTTCAGCCTAAATGCATAAATCTGACGAGCCACAGGTCCAACACTACTTGATTTATCAATGCTTGCATTTAATTGGGGTACAGTGGTGCATTTATTTCTTCCCCTTGCTGGGCACACCGTCACTCTTTCAGGATTAAAGGCAAGCACTTTTCATCAGACCCAATCCATTTGTGTTCTTTGTGTGTGTGTGTGTGTGTGTGTGTGTGTGTATGTGTGTGTGTGTGCGTGTGTGCGTGTGTGTGTGTTTGTGTGTGTGTGTGCATATGTGTGTGAATATGTGTGTATGTATGTTGCCTGCGTGTAAGCACCTATGCAGCCCCTTTTTTCAATCATGCTGGCTGTGCTATACTACCAGCGGAGTTTTTCTGCCTGCGCGAACGCATTAATGCCCCACACATTCGCAACACAGAGCCACACACTTTCTCTCAGAGAAACCAGAAGGTGCGGCCACACACCTTGAGCCCAAGACCATCCGCACCGCCCCTGCCTGCATGGGCACCGTCTGAGCGCTGAAGCTGCCAGAACGTGGCAGGAGTGTGATCACGCACAGCAGCATCAACGTCCACATCCTCAATGCGCATCGCTGCATCTACTAGTGCATTGCTGCTCCCCCTAAACTCCATACCCCTGCGTTCGATCTTCCCCATTATGTGCTGCTGCTGCTGCTGCTGCTGTTGCATGGTGTGCAGCGTATCCGAGCCTTGTGCTGAAGCGCCAGCTGGAAGAGGGGCGCTAGCAGCGGAGGGAACAGCAGTGCTAGCAGCAGCTGCTGCTGCCTTGCCTACCAAACATTCCTCCTTTGCAGGCGACACTCTCAGTTGCTGCGCCAGCCTGTTCCCTGATCCAGGAGCACCTGAGAGCAGCATATCTCCTCCCCCCTGCTCAGTTTCCCCCTCCTTCTCCTCTTCCTCCTCTCCAAGTTGGAGGCTGCGCAGGCAGGCAGCATGAGCAGCACGCTCCATGAGCACACCCAAATCATGCCTCTCATACCTGCATGCAACAGAAACAACAGGAGGGGTCTTTTGATGTCAACCTCTAAGCATACGCAAAAGCCAACCCTGATCAGAAGATTTGTGGCCTGTTTTCCAAATCATTCTTACTAAGCGCTCTTCTCATCACCAAAAAATACTTCAACTTTTAACCTCGCTTGTAAAAAAGTACACGTACGAATATTTTGCTTAAACAAGCAAATTGGTTGGGGCAAATGTAGTTGCACATGCCCACATAAGCATACGCACATACTCACACACACACTCACACACACAAGTCTACATTCACACATTGTACTGAAACCTACCCCTCTGCGCGTGCTGCCATGGCACAGAGCTGCTCGTGTGCAAAATGCACGTGCCCCATGTCAGGTTCCGCGCACGCAGAACTCATGAGGCTCACACGGCCTGCTTGGCCAGGGGCAGCCAAGCGAGTGGCATTGCCAAAGGCACCAGCCTGCGCAGTCCATATGGAGGGGTCAAGTTTGTGTCTGATGGGTCAGGAGGGGAGCGAGAATTTATTGGTAGAAAAGGAGTAGATGTGCTCTCATGATGGGCACTGTTCTAAAAGCATTGGTTTGTCCTTAGCTTGCCTTGCATTGGTGCAGCTGGGTTGTGTCGGAGACAATTGGGGTGCCCCCTTTTGTATTATGTTTCCGAAACAAGAGTCGTCCAGGCTCTGCCAACAGTATTCTTTATATCGTGGAGGAAGTGTCTCACCTGGCGCAAGCTGGGGTGTAGGCGTGCTGCATCCTCTGCCGTAGCTAATATGGCTACAGGGGAGGTGTGTAAGGCCTTCAGGTCTTCCATCACTGCCAGCAGCAGATCACAGGCCTGCAAGCAGGATAGTTGTACGTATCCTTTGATGCAAAGAGTAGAGTTTCCTCAGAGGAAACAAAGGTAAAAGCTCAGTTATGTTCCTTAGATAGTGGAAGATAATCTATTACGTAGGGGGTCACTGAACAATTGCTCGACATGCTAACTTTTTATGTTTAAGGGGCAGCAGCTCACACCCTTTCATCAATTCGGGAACCAGTACAGCTTCAAACTGAAGAATGAAAAAGCTACTAGAGCATGTGCTGCGATCCATGGAAGTTACGCCTACCAAATAACAGGATAAAACGCACGCGCAGGGCACCTCTACCCTTGATACGTGCTTTCCATTAGAAATAGCAAATCGTTTGCCAACCAATTTGTCTTTCCAGCTCGAAATTTCGCCATGAAATTTCATTCTTGTCAGGACTTAGAACAAAACATTATGAATTCAGTGCTCTGACTGGTCAGGCACGGCATACGTGTGCTTACAATGTAGGGTCCACGCCACTGCCAATCGTATGTGCGCCGTGACTGGCAGCTTTCTGTTATGATGTGGGTCAATCACCTTTAGGAAATCCTGAAAGCTCCAATGTTTCGGAATCCAGAAAAATAGTGCTGAGCTTGAAAGCTGCCAGTCATGGCGCGCCCTAAGACATTTCAAAAGCATGCTCCTTTCTGGCCTCTGTCGGCCTCCTCTTTAGTTGTTTGCAAGCATGTGCAGCGTGAATGTTGCTCAGATCCCACCTGCAATACCTCCTGCTGTCCTTGCTGTCCCTGGGCCTGGTTGTCACTAGCCTGAGCGTATAATGCGCATACATGTGTGTGCGTGTATGCTCTTGCAACGTAATTACGCATGCGTCAATTTGTGTGTTTGCTCTCTTTTGCGTGCGTTTAACGATGTGCTGTGTACACAACAAAAGGGTTGGGTTCATAATCAGCTCATTGTCATACATTCTAATTACGCACTGTTTCCAGTTCACCACGTTCTTCCCTGCACCACCCTTAACACCATATATTGCATCAACATAACGTCCATTGCCATACACGCACGCGCACACTCACACACACCTCTGAGTTGCATACCAGGTCCAAGTCATCTAGGACCAGGAGGGAGGGCGCGTATGCTGCGCACTCTGCAGCGGCAGCCCCAAATGCAGCCAACACTTTAGGCAGGCCAGCACCCACTAAAGAGGCGCACCTGGTTTTAATGTGAGCAGGGCAGTGACATTTGATGGGTGGTACGCTTTGGGCTGCATTCAAAGGTTCAGCCAACACCTGAGTAGAGCACGCTTATGTCTCGTGTGCATCTAATAAGAGTTTTTAGGGCCCTTCTTCTCCCTCCCTTTCAGGGTTTTCATTTAACGCTTTTCCCTTTGAATTTGTTGTGTTGCTGGCAGAATAATGACAGGGGGTTATCTGAGGCCCAAAATGGGTATGGTATTTGCATGCTCCTAGGGTATGGCTCCCCTAACTTGCAGGTGTCAAGCTTAGCTCTGATATGCAGCTGGCTTATAATGAATTAAGATCATTGCAAAAGAAATGGGGCAAAAAGACTAAGTGGTTGGCGAGATATGCAAATTAACGTGCCATTCCCCCTGGAAAGCACCCATGTAGGGTACAGGTGCACGACGTGTGTTTTTAGTCCTGTCAATGTGTACGCAGGGCGACTTGTCTAAATTTGAGCACATGCTCGGGTAGCTATAAAGTCAGCATCAGTTTGAAGCTAGGTTGGGTCCAATTTGATGAAGTGACGCGTGAGTAGGTGCACTTTTCATGCAAAAAGGAGCATGTTTTGGCTTTTGCCCAGATAACCCCCTCTAGATTAATGTATGTCTACTATGCATGACCTTGGTTGGTCAGACGTGTGCGTTTGATACCTATATATTTGAATAAGCTGTACGCTGGCACTGCAATTGACTGATCACTAAGCTGATGCTGATTGCATGCAAAACAAACTTCCTTCATTTCTTTATCAGACAGTACATATTGTCAATGAACGTCGTTCATTGGATTACAACCTTGAAAGCACCTCCCCCCCGGACACAACTGGGGCGCCATATTCACCTTACATAAGCCACATGCGCACGCACAGCCGGCATGGTGCTCACGATTTCCAGCAGTGCCTGAGCCAGCATGGTCTTGCCGCTACCAGGGGGCCCTGAGCATTATTAGTAATTATTACATATGAACATATGACAAACATATTATATGATGATCACCACACAAGTGAGAGCACGTAGCACCAAGAGACAAAGCAAAAGTGAAAGTGGTAATACAATAAGCAACGTGAAAACCTCAACATAGAACCCATGCACCCTCACTTCCACCCTAGGAGAAAGGATCAGAACAAAACCACGCAGGCAGCACAATTGCACTCCCCACCTCAACGAGTTATAGCGGAGTTCTGCACCTCAGTGAATAAAAAATGGATCTTGTCTAGAACTTGCCTGTAAGGAGCGCGTGCCCCCCCGCTAAGGCGACGGCAGCATCACAGCCCGAGGGGGGTGACAGCACAGTGGCCACCTGCGCATGATGTAAGTTTAATAGTAACAAAAGGTTGTTCCATTGTTCATATGTTGGAAGATGTCATCTCAAATGCTTCAATGAGAAATCTGAAGGAGGAAATGAGGTGGATGTTCAGGGTTGGCCTGACCCATATGTATACGGTGTATACACGGTACCTTTGGCAGAAATCACCACATATACGGTGTATATAACGGTATCCAACCAATTGGATGTGACTTGATTGAGCTAGATGATCTCCACATGCAGTAAACAGAACAGCGTACTAAACGAGCAAGAGGTGCTTCATTACATGCACTAGATCTGCCATACATGCTACGGCATTCAGTATAGAATCAGCCTAGATATGATGTTGCAGGGACAAAAAATGCAAGACAGGCAAACCGGACAGTTACCCAATACCCAGTACAGATCTCTTCAGTAAGTTACCATCCTTGCAGACTTGCCCTCATTTTCACACCCATATGTACCTCTCTGAATTCCTCACCCTTTCTTACCTGACACAGGGCCCTCTCAGCACCAGCCGCGATCGCAACAGCAACACAGCACGTGTTCTGCGGCCACCTCACTTGCGTATTCTAACCTGGTGCAGTGTTCTGTGGCTACCACATTTGTGTATTCTTCAGCATGTGTTCCCTGTTCTTCTACATCACGTGCTCTTCTACGTGTTCTTCTAAAGCACATGCTCTGTGGCTATTTCACTTGTGTATTCTTACCTGATGCAGTGTTCCCTCCAGAACGTCCATCACCCACTCCACCCTCCGCATTGCCTGCTGCAGCTCCATACCACCACTGCACGCCCCAGCGCACACATTCAGCATCGTACAGCGTGCTTCAGTGGTATGGAAGCCCCCCTGCACGTTGCCTGAACTCGGTAGTAGGCAACCCAGATCCGCCGCATCGATGTCTGCAGGGGCAGCTGGAGCGCTGCTCCTGTTGTGGCTGTTCCCTGCATTGCCGGCTGTTGCTGCTACTGCTGCTGGCGCTGCTACTGCTGCTGCTGCTGCTGCTGCTGCTGCTCCTGTTGAAGCTGTTGTTGTTGGTGGTGGTGGTGGGACGGAGGCAATGCTGTAGGGCAAAGGAGGGTGGAGGAGAATGGTGGAGGGCTGCATCGTGCAGCTGCATGTCTGTGGGCAACGGGGAGCTTCAGCTCCTGCTGCTCCCGAAATTGCAGTTTTGCTCGCTAGTGTAGAAAGAGATGGTGGGGGACGTCCTGCATTCCCTGTGGCATGTTCTGCATCAAAATCTACTGCAGGAAGAAACGAAGGCCCCAATTCAACACGCGGGAGCAAGGGCTGCTGCTGTGGGAAAGCCTCTGGATGGGGGGGCTGGTGTGCTGTGCTAGCATACTGCTGCGATGCAGCTACCATGATGTAGGCACAGCCAGTAATTCTAGCTGGTGTGGAAAGCGGAGAGGTGGAAGGAGGGCCGCGTGCAGTGGGCTGCGGTAGGTATGCAAGGTGGATCAGGGAGCCAGCTGGCAAGGTGGAGCAGAGGGGGGAAAGGACAGAGTGGGAGCAGGAGGAAGGGGAGGAGGAGGGCGATACCGAACGGGGTGAGCGTATGAAGAGGACATTGCTGTTGGATATGCAAGGCTGCAGCTGCTGGCCTTGAAGTACCAGTAGGCTATGCAGCCCTTGCATCTGCTGTTGGTGCCAGGCACGCACTCCCTGCAGCGCAGTTCCCCCTCCCAGCTGCTCAATTAGAAGGTTATGAAACCCTGCCCAGCTCAATTTCTGCTGCTGCTGTTGCTTTACGTTTGTTGGCTGGCTGTTATGAAAAGAGGGGGAGTGGTGCAGCCAGTCGACAGGTTGCACGCCAGAGGGGGGCGCAGGCGCTAGTAGGTGATGCACTGTAATTGAGCCACTACTAAACTGCTGATGATGATCGAAGGAACATAGAGGGGGAGCTACCTTCTTCGAGCTAGCCTGATTGTCAGGCAGGCATAGTGGTGACGAGGGGGGCAGCATTGCAGCAGGGATGGGGGGAGTGGTTGGTGGCTGCCACACAGCCGCTAT
>Ga0307968_1003425_pt1 | contig 13178 bp, 9 predicted proteins | sample OrgLakmetagen650_FD_201834 | JGI IMG/M metagenome (GOLD analysis project Ga0307968, IMG submission 201834) | Saline water microbial communities from Organic Lake, Antarctica - #650 | ecosystem: Environmental > Aquatic > Non-marine Saline and Alkaline > Saline | place: Antarctica: Organic Lake... | reverse complement strand
ATGCAAACTTCAGTGCAATACACATTTCATGATCAAGGGCAAGAAAGAGAAGGAGAGGTAGCACAAGTGCGACTGCTAGGCCACGAACAAATTTGTTACTGCAAGTAATTAAACTCAATTTCTTTACAATGAATGAAAGGACGATGCAGCCTTTGTTCACAGATTCTTTGCGGTGCACTGCGCACCTGCTCCATGTCCTCCAGCTCCTCCGGCTCCTCCAACTCCTCCATGGCTCCAGTAAGCTCCGCTACCCCTTGACTGGCGTCACTATCGTCGATAATGCCTGCAATGGGGAGGTGGCAGACAAATACTCACATTAGCTAGAGCAGAATGAAGGCGCAAAAATTCGTTGCAACATGGCCTACCATTTCAAATGAGCGGCCCATATCCAAGTGGACAGCACAGCAAACAGCCTCATTATCCAATTCCTTTCCAGATCTTAATAATGGTGCTCACCTTCAACCTCTGACAGGATGGCCCCGTCCACGGACTCCTCTTCCTCCAACTGGTCCTCGTCCTTTCTTAAAGCTGTATAGGAAAAGGAAGATGCAATGATGAAATTTGACCTACGCCTACAATTTAATGCCACCACCTCCCCCTTCAAAATTAGGTAGATGATGTTAAAGTGCATGTTTTCACAACCTGAGGTGTGGTGTTGAGCACATAGGAAGCTGTGCTCCTTAAACAACTGCAATTAAGATTAAACAACTGCAATTAAGGATAAATAAGGATAGGCGATAGGAGTCAAATCATGCCCGCTCTTCCCACCTTCTCTTCTCCTTTTGAGAGCGGCCTCAAGGTCAGCAATGGTGCCGGCATATGAGGGCCCTGCACCAGAAACCCACAAGAACGCTTGTCCTTGCTGCATTGGTGCTGTCTGCAATTGAAAACTTTTCCTCCCTGCGTGTGAATTTGTCATTGATTTTGTCAGATCATCCATCACAGTAAGGAATAATCCAAATGTAATGCACGCAAGTTCAGGAAGGTAAAGGAACAGTAAAGAAAAGGTGGTTCGAATTAGCATCAATTGCCAGGTACATTGAATGCACGGTTCTTATTGCAAGGACGTCACACACAGCTCAGACACCGCAACTAAGATGCAAGCATTACTAGCATAGTACAACCTTGCATAGGATGACGCAGACAGCTACTCACCTATGCCAAGCTCCTGGACCAGGTCCTTGTCAGACAGGCCTTGCGCTATCAACAGGTCCTGTATCGTCATGTTCAAATCCGCTTTCAAGTGCCTCTTCGTGATTGCGCTTCCTGTTGTTTTCAGTAGGCGCAAGGCTGCCGGTAGGTCCTGGAAAGTATGAGTTGGAGTGAATAAGAGTTAGAAGGTGGCTTTTGTTTTAGGATCTGAAAGTCTTTGAGATGCTCATGACACTGATTGAAGAGTCTCATGGGTATCAAGCATGCCTTTTTCCTTGAAACAAGTCAAAACTCTTGCAAAATAACACTCTCGGGCAACCTGGCTGCTCATTGAAGCCGGTTCTTACATTGGATTTGAGAAGCATGCCGGTCTGCACTGCAATGCCGTACAGGTGGATGCCAATTGCGCCATCAGACGACTTAGCCTGTACCTCAAACACCACGTCCACCGTGGTGTTTGAGGTACAGACGTCCACCGAGGCAAAACGAACCCTGCATGCAAATTACGTTACGTAAATGAGTGCAGGTGCTTTTGTATGCATGATGGGTTGCGCATCAGCCAAAGCCACCAGCCAGCAAGACTTGTGTATGCAAGAAAGGTGCCTAAGCCAAAGTCAAAGGAGGATCTCCGGAGAGCAACAGATCAAAAAAGTACCTGATAGTATGGTAGAAGATGCAGACAGGTGCTAACAAGTACTCACTTTGGCAACAGCTGCAAATTAAGGATTTGTCCAAGGCCACTAATGCACTTTCCATGCAGCTCTTTTTGGAGGAGTGGAAGCAAGGCGTTGCCGACCTTATTCTCTACCACAGATTGTACTGCAATCAATTTGAAAAATGAAGCGCACGGAGTTTTCGCAGCTTATGCAGCTTGCCAGGGAGAAGCAGGAACCTGGGGACAGAATCAATTTTAAAGGTTCAAGAGTGCAGCAGCACAGGCCTTGTGTTGCCAAGGCACAAGAGGAGTCGTGGCACGGAAGCAAGGAATCACAAAATAAAGGAGGCTGCTTCACGCACGCCAACAGGCAGATTCGTATGCATGCAGACAGCGCACTCACCTGTGGCAATTGCCGAAATGCAAGTCCTCCCTCCAGAGCGAGTATTTGCATTCCTATCACGCGAATTGAGGTTATGGCGGCGCTTCATGTGGAAAGCCATCAGGTCCCAGAGCGCTTTCACCTTGGCTTCCTCGCTGCTCAGAAAGATGTACTGCATTATTTGTACAGTTGTAACTGGTACATGTGAGAGTCACAGGACAAGAGAGGGGAGGCAGGCATACGGGTGGAACGCGAGGGGTGTATGGCTTGGTGATCGATCACAAAATGTAGCAGGGGCCAGGAGAGCTCCCAACAGATCGAACTGCTGTGGCGTCAATAAAAAGAAGTAACCACTGGCCCAAAATCGAAGAATTTAAGAGATTCGATTATCTTGGAACTCTTGGACTAAACGATGAATCTTCCTGACGAGATCTCTCACACGAATTGTGACAGAAGATACGAAGAAAATATTTTTCGAATTATTTATTTATTTATGCTGGAAACAGAATGTACCAACAACCTTGCTGATCACTGCGTGCGGCCTTGGTTCCTGAGCCGTGCCGACGACTACTCCCCGTTCCCTCCACCGCGTACCCCCCCGAACTTCTGTAAAGTGTGACAGGCATAATGCTGCAATCACAAATACCGAAACAAAAATGATTTATGGTGACTTGCAGGTATAATGTCCCAGTTGTGTCCCCGGGAAAAACAAAAAAGTGAAAAAATAACAAAACAAAACAAATCAAAACAACCAAAACGGATTTTGTGATATTATATAGAGCCTCCCCGTCACCGTCCCTATGACAAGCACTTGAGAAAACAGGTTGTGCACCTCTACTTTGTGAGTGGCGTGAAGTGCTCAGCCATTGCTAGATGGTTCAGCGGACGTCCTTGCAGGAAGACTGTCCATCGGATTATCCAGGAGCAAAGCAGGTGACCAAACAAAACAACTTCTGCACTGCAATTATTAAGGAATTCATGCGCGCAGGTATCTGTATGATCCTACAAAGGCAGAAAATGTAGCCAAACGGCTGCTCAGCTACAAGAACAAGGAGACCTAAATATATAGAGAGAATAATCAATAACACCAACACTGCTTAGGTAACTGCATGGACTCAAGCAACCATACACTAGCTGCTTTGCCTACCATTTAGACATGGAAGAAGATCTCTGAGCTCCGCCTCCAAGCGCTAACAGAATCCAGTCCCACACGCATACCAATTAGACAGACCACGGGACCAAAGCATGTAACATGTAGCGTTTAGGCAGGCTAAGAGAACAATTATGGAATACCTTAAACCAACAACCAGGTTAACCATGCTCTAACCCACGACAAGGTGATTATTAACGCTGCTGGACAAATTATTGTAACAGCGATCCAACGAGGTACAGGGTGCATGCCTGCTAGCACAAGCAGATGTAGTGAGTCGAACAACAAGGCGTTACAATATTCCCTTCTGCTGAAACACACATAACTCCAACCTGACTCTTGCCATCCAACCTCATTGTGCAACAATGGCGAAGACAAGGCAAGCCCAACCCAGGAACTACCACGTTCCAATAGAATGTTAAATAACACATACTAAATTAGATATGCAACTAATGTATGGAAAGTTGCTCTTATTCTTACAGGCTGGTATTCTCACTATGACAATTCATGTGCTTCCTTTTATATGTGCCTACAACAAACCGACGGTGATTCTCCCCTTTTGAATCTTTAGTGCGGTTGGTTGGTCCTGGCGGATGCTTAGTTGTTATAATTGCTTTGTTCAGTGCTGATGTCACACACATGTCACAAACAACGTTGTGCCTATTTCCCCCTTTCGGAGTTTTTTTTAGGTGCTACAAGTTGGTGCAACCACAAATGCTCCACCCCTTCTTTGACAGTGCTTTATACACGCACTCCCCCCACATTGCTGCCCTTTTTAAACTGTTTATTACGAAAGTCCGGTTATATGAAAACTAAAACTAAAACTAAAACTAAAGAGTTTTCGCTGAAAGGCAGTTTGCCTCTCACTGTCAACACACAGAAGTCAATGCTAACTCTGAAAACCTGCCCCCTCTGTACCTTGACAGTGTACTGCTCCCCTACACAGGCTCATTCAAATATTTGGGCATGGTGTGCGACAAGCAGATCAATGTTTGCGAACCGTCTTCTTTAAGGAAGAGGGTTCAAAATCTGCGAGCTCTGGCAAATCTGAATACATGCCACGGCTGACGCAACACTTCGCCCATTCACGGCAGGCACGTTCAGAGTCAAAAAGAGTTTGTTCAGAAACATAACCTTTCTAACAGGTTACACGTGTATATATGACTTCTCAAGACGTACGCTATTCCTGCTGGTATGTATGCGAGTCAGATTTGGGCCACTCTTTACTTACAACAAGGCAAAGAGATGGACCACCCCATTCAGAAATGGCTATTGGCAGTGTTGAAAAGGATGTTGTGGGTCAGAGACCACGCCTTCATGGTGTGTCATGCGAGAGTGTGGATTGGAACTCCTACAGTTCAATTGGTTTTGCGCGGCAATGCGGCTGTACAATTCCTCGACAAAATCCAACAGCTACACAATGAAAAAGGTCTTACATGCTGACATGCAGCTGAGTACACGATCCAATGATTGCTGGTCAGCCCATACTCTTTCTGCCATGAATGGTCTGACACAATCGTATATCTTCAAACAAAAGCTGCAAAATTGTGGACCCATTGATCTCAGCCGTTTTGTTGTAGACCTCAGGGAGAGACACTTGGAGTACTGGACACCTCATTCTGCAACTCATCCAAGAGAACACAACAGCAAACGCTCTACCTATCACCAGTCGTGTGCTCTTCCTACCAAAAGGGCTCTGGTCACTCATTCGCCTTACATCCTTCCCAAATACATGTTTATCAACCTGCCTCGTGATGCATGTCATCCGTAGTTCAGCTCGTTTCAGACTTCGTTTTCACACCCTACGTTTTGAGACAACGACATAGAATTAAAGTCATTCCCCCACCTGTGACCTGTGTGATACTGATGATGTCCAAGATGAGCAGCTTGTTCTTTTCCACTGCGCCAATTCCCACGTGATTTCTCTCTGCTGGGAATAAGCATCTCTGTTTCCCCCTTACTTTCCTAAGCCAGAACAATAACAAGCTTCATTTTTTCTCCATGAACTAATTGCTTTTGATAAGCAGGCTAGCAGTCGCACTTCTTGACTTAACGTCTCCTCCTCCACGCGAGAAGGAAGCAACGGCTCAAGCAACACACCGAGGGGAGCAGACTGAGAAAAGAGCGAGTTTGTTTCAAGAGGACCATCTAAACTGGCCAAACAACCAAATAACCGTAAAATCGTTGCTCACATTATAAATCCCAGGGGAAATCACACGATTCGTCCATGCCACTGATTTAGCATGACAGATCCCAGAAGAAATCATACGATTCGTCCATGCCACTAATTTAGCATGACAGACTGCAGGCCTTTTTTGTAAAGAACCTTGCAACAAGTCTGGTGCTATTTCAAATTAGACAGGTATAATTTACATTGGCCCCTACTTTTTACCAAGAGCTTCACAACAGATCACTCACCACACCAACATGTTTTGTGGTGCTATAATGTCCTCCTAGTAATAAATATCACTACAAAATAAATTAAATCAATTAAAAGTGGTTGATGATTTAGGCTTTATTTCCTGTCGAATTGCACGCACACTGACTTGCGTAAATACAAGCACATATGCACGTAGCTAAGAATGCCAGCAAAATTGGTGAATGGCTGCATTCCAAAAAATAATAAGAAAAATGTAGCCCACAATGTAGCCCAACATTGCAGCACGAGTTCAGGCAGGACCGCTGACCAAGTCTGGGTCAGTTGCTCGAACCTCGCAATAACGCGTTCACGACGAGAGTGGCCACATACAATTAGGGAGCGCGCTTCTGTTCTATTGGATGTTCTGGACTGTCATGAACTTAACAAATCTTGAACTTAACTGAGAACGTCCGGGACAGTCGACCACAAGCAGTGCCCTCCCAGTCACACACTGCAAGAGGACGGGGATGCAAGCACTGGCGCCTGCCATTCAAGCACAACGAGAGAGGTGGCACAGACTCTACAACAAATTGAGAATAAGCTTCTTCGAATTCATACCTGAGGTGCCTTCTTCACACTGAACAATTGATACGCTTGATTGATAATACTGATGAAGGGCTGGATAGAGGACGTGGTGTGCACTTAGATGAGAGATGTCATGTCGACGCTTGCCTGAGCACAATACCTCAACACGAACAGCAGTGCATTCCCTGTGAGCATGCCAAGATGCAATGATGTTTGTTCTTAAAAGAACAAACATCAGTATACTACGTACATCTTGGCTGCAAGGTGCTATTGGTTCCAAGGCAGATATAAATTTTAGTCAAAATACGCTGTTTCGATCAAACACTGCTGTGTGAGGTGCCTGCTAAGATGCACTACATTTTATACATAGTTTTGTTGCGGGTCCCACAGATTATCCACTTGTAAAACAAAAAAGGTTAGTATTTAATAATCTGAAAACAAGAGACAAAGTCAAGCTCACCATTCCCAGCCAAATGTCATCCCTAAAACAAACCTCATCGTTTTTTTGGCTTTTAATGGTTCAGGGAAGGAAATTAAAAACGAAACACTGCAAAAATGAAACACTGCAACAAAACAAAAGGGTTTGGGGTCTCACACAGATGTGCGTCAGGGGTGGATTTGTGTCATTTCCCTGACAAAAAGGTGGTTGTACCCGGTACAGAAATGTGACTCCAAATCCAAATTTAACCATTCTCGTTCCCAGGCGTAATTTGGAACAAACCATACCCATTACAGCAAACAAAAGGGGGGGTGAAAATTTGCCCCCAAAGGGCTTAGTGCGTGGGCCTTTTTGTTGGCAACAATGGTCCATTTCTAAGATCCAGGAAACACACTTTCTGGCCACCACCTAAGTGTCAGGGGCCCCTCAGTATGCTTTCAAGGTATGTCCTGTCCAGTATAATGGTCTGGAATGCTGGGGTTGGGCTGTGGTGGGCAGCGACAGCTGAGATTTTTAAAAGCCATCACCCACTAGCAATCTGCCACAAAAAAAGTAGGCTCTGGTCAGTGCCTCCGAGCTCAAACGATGGGGGCAGACTTATACTTAAGTGTGGTAAAAGCCTTTGCGTTTCCCAGCCAAAAGGGGTTCCAACACCGGACCTTCACCCCAGACCCCCCGACCTCCATGCCCACAATATTATTGCAAACACCCCTAGTAAGTTGATGGTATGGGGAGGAGCTTTTGGAAATCCTCTTCCTGGCAGGGAATTCCTCCCTGCCCACCTGGGCACTCTTCTGCACAAACTGAGTGTGCAGGGGTGCCTAGTGTGTCTAACAAAGGCTCCTGACTACTTGAAAGCAGGGTTGTTCAGTTCGTTTTATTGGGAGCAAGGGTTCGACAAAGTTCTAGAAAGTTCTAGAACCCTCAAACCGTTTGAAGGGTTTCGTCGATGTGCAATTTTGGGAAACGGACCCTTGGGCTCCTCCCCCCACCTTCAAAAATTCCCATTTAGTTGTATGTTTATAAATAATTTTAGGGGGAAAAAGCATAGGGGGTAAAAGGGGACCAGAATGGGACCATGTCATCATTGTAGAGCAGAAAAAGGAGAACCCTCAGGTGCAGTGCAAGTGCCGCGTTGTCCAGATCCTTAGCAGTCCAGAACGGTGTGACAGGGTTGGCCTAGGACCAAGGAAATATCCTGGCCTGATACAGATTGCAGATCATATTTCATATATAAATCATTGAACATGTCATTTTTACCGCAAGGAAAGAGTGAGATGGTGAAAGTCAGTCTGCACACAGAGCGACACACACAAATTTAAGCACATTCTCATGTGGCTTATAATGCCAGCTTTAATTTAAGGCAAGCAATGTCTCAATCAGATAAAGGGTCAGTGGATGGCTGCCTTCTGAGTGCACAAATTGGACATTTCCTCAGTCGGCCCCCTCTGCAATTAAGTACGTCGGCCCCCTCTGCAATTATGTACGTCAAAAATGGAAAAAATATCAATGTCAGATTAAATTACCGTCACTGCAAAGTATAAGACTCAGCACATCTACTAATTGGCACATCCAGCTTATCGAACAAGACATACAGAAACTCTCAACTGTCAACCAACTAACTGCTCTGTCACACGATTCGTCGCTGCCACTGGTTGGGCGTGACATAAATTTTGCTTCTACATCAACACCTGAGTAACTCAATTACTGTCAATGATCGCAGCAAACTAACTGGCGTGATGTTAATCGCGTCTAAAACATCCGTTGCATACTGCCTGCACAGGCGTATTTGATGAACATGGCATAAGCAGGAAACGTGGCAGAGGCTTCTACACTAGAATAATATTTGTGACTTACGTAGCACAAAACACAACACCATTCTGGTATGCAGACCAGAAGACTTCCCACTTGTTTTGGTCAACGCGACTACAGGTGCTGAATGAGCTTTGGCACCGGTGATGGCTCGGCCGAACCAGAGCCAATTGGTTGAGTGATACCGCTGAAAGCTATATATTCAACGTCGATGTTGTCTGCAAACCGGTACTTGCTCCTCAGGAACTTGACGAGAATAAAACGTCCAGATCTGCATGAAATAGAGATGAAGGAGACTTTTTTTTACTATGGTGGTGAAAAAGTATTGTGTATTGGCATTAAAGTGACAGCCTGGTCCGTATGTGCGGAAAGTGCGAATTACTGTACTTTTTTTAATGAGGCAAAGGGGCTACAGCAAGGAGGGTTGCATTTTTGGGTTCCGTTATCAAATGATACCACTCGCTTTGCTTTCAACATCAGCGACTTTGTCAGATTGAGCATTTAAAACAAAATCATCCACCTGGGCGTGGCAAGCTGGAACGTCTTTCTACTCCCAGCACTCATATCAATAAAAGCAACAGGACTCGGCTGATCCTTGGGACAGGTCTCTAGGTCATCGCCTGCAAATGGTCGAGGGAAGAAGCCTGAGATACTGCACATGATACACTTTACATATGGGCCGAGTGGGTGGCTTTGGTGTCTGCAGATTGGCACGTAGTATGAATTAAGCATGGGTTCAATTGAGTTGGTTGAGACAAATTCGGAATGACGTGCATTTAAAGTCATCAAGTAACAAGTCATCATTACCTGCGCCATCTCCTTCATCACCCCCCCACGCCCCCCAGTCACTGGAGGAAGGCCCATCTGCATGAGTGATGGATGCATGTGTGATGGATACAACTGCCTGTAGGCAACGATGCAAATGTCTGTGCCTCTTGCATGCCATACATTGACACGTGAGTAAGTTCTTTTGCTAAGCAGATCGACACCTTGCTTATGGGAGCAATTATATGAAAGATGCTCGTTTCGTTTTGGCCTTGTTCTTAAATCTCCTACGCACATTGCTGCTGTAACTTAGAGCACCTTCACAAAAAGTGTGCGCACCATCTGTGTCTGAGCTGTGGGAAGACATGCAAGCGGAGGCCTGCAGAAGAAGAGTTGTGGGTATGTTTAAGGTTAAATAGAGCAAAAAAGGGGGGAAGGGAAATCTGAGCTCCATTTGTAACCAAAGGGCTTTAAAGAGGACCAGCTAGAAAAGAGGATGTAAAACCAGCAGTGATGATCTACTCGCAGAAAGCGCACCTACAGATATGCAAGCATAATAGATCCTCGTCTGTAATTTGTACACCTCCGTGTGTGTGTGTGTGCGTGTGTGTGTGCGTGTGTGTGTGTGTGTATGTGTGTGTGTGTGTGCGTGTGTGCGTGTGTGTGTGGTTGTGAGTACCACTCACCGGTGGTCTTGTCTCAGCTGCCATTGACTTTAGGTACATGCTGTTGAATTCCGCCTCGCTCTTTACACCAGCCCAAGCAGATGTTCCAGCGATGCTTGGATAATCTAAGATGTATTTTGGGGCAAAAGGAGCATGCTGATGGAAGCATCAACTTTGGCATAAAATCTAGCCAGTATGTACCACGCATATGATCAAGACCTTGACGTGCAGCAACAAAGGCATCCGCAATTGCGATGAACACAGCAATGCTTGTAGTCTGTGTACACTCAAACGCTCATGCAGCAAATGGGAGGCGTCTAAAAGTACGTACAGGCATGCGCAGTCAAGAGCCTAAAGAACTACTGCACACAATAGTCCATCGTACCCCATGAGGTGAAAATGATGGCTTGGCTCAAGGGCGACGTGAATCCCGAAAACTGTGTCGCAGCGTGAGGTGCACTTACATGTGAGGGCAAGAAAAATGATGCTTTGTCTGGTATCCAATCAAATGATCTTATAAAGCAATCAGCAGCTGTCCACGCAAAAACCACGGTGACAAAAAGCACAGTCTGTGACTACAGAGGCAGTGACTGATGAAGCAACACACTCACAGGCACGGAAACAATTAAACTTGTGAGGGTCACGGGTGCGGGGCCTTCCACCTCCAAGACCAGGTTCACGTTTTCTGCCCTGCCTGCAAAATGGCGGGCAGTCGTTGTTACAGCGTCAGAGTTTCTGCCAACACTGTTTATTTGCAAGTGTGTGTGAACAAGGGCACGGAAGAGCACAAACGGGATTTCGACGACCTCAAGCCTAATGCCTAATGTCAGAGCGTTTATGCAACAGTGCTTAACCATCTGTCCTTAGTTGCTCATGTTTAAGGAAAAACGAAATATGTGACCAAGTATTACTAGCGGTGTACCAAAGATGGTAAAAAAATTACCCGGTGCTGTGCTGTAAACAGAGCCGTCATCTTGCAGCACGTTGTTCGGACCGTATGCACCGCCGTATGATCCACCTGCAGGAAGGAAATGTTTTATTTGCGGCAGCAAAACAAATAGCTTTTTGCAGATCATGCGCACGCTAATCACCCACCATCCTCAAAAACACACTTGAAAACAATGTATGAGGAATGGTACGAAACGTCCTCCTCTTGACATGGGACTTGAAATCTATTACATCCGTAAACATCAGGAATCAGCGTAAGAGCCTGTGACACTGTTTGCATGGTGCTGAGACGATTATTAGTTCAGTGATAGCAGCAAAAAAGCGAAAAATATTTTAATTAATTTCCACTCGTTTTCCCCTCTCCCCCCCGCAGAATTATCCTCCCAATTTCAAGTACTAATAAACTTAAGTATTCATAGCGTAGTTTTCTGTTTCTTTCTGAGCTTATGGATTTATTTGGCTGGCCGTTCGGCCAGTCAGCAGCCGATCAGCCAAACAGCCTGGCTGAAGGTCACCCCGCATTGTAACCATTGTAACCATTAAGTATTCATATGCAGTGAAGATGGGTTGCAGGCTTTGCACGGCGTACAATGAAAAAGAAAAAAAACTACACAGGCAGCTACTCCCCACAATTAAGGGAAAGGAGCCACTTTGGTACCAAGTACCGTAAAGCTCCTCACCGCGAGAAGGAAAAGAAAAATCAAAAATCATGGGGATCAAGAGGGTTGCAGGCTTGGCCTGAAACCGGCTCCTGATGAGAGTTGATATCAGTACTGGAAAGGGCACAACTGGTATGGACAAGTTTAGCAGCGAAGTTCACAGAGTGCACATGGAGCTTGGAGGCCAGCAGCTTCTTAACTCTTTGGCTAAACTGTCCGCATGAACATCTTGTTAGCCTCCACACACAGCACCGCCTGCTGGTATTCCCACCTCAATATGAAGATAGCTTTGCGGACCTTTTTGAACCAACCATGTATATATATGGTGTTGCTTCTTTTGTGGCTGAGTGCCTAGCCCTCTTCCCTTGGATTTTTGGTTTGGTTTCAGGCTTTTTCCAAGCTTCCGCTCAGATGCCCCCCAGAGGCATATATAGCGATGTAACCTTACCTTACCTTAACTCTTTGAGAGTCAAGACCCATTTCCTTGAAAAGGCTTCAGAGTGTGAGTGTCGTAGATGGTGCCGCCCACACCCAAAAGGATGATGTGGAGAGTAACGGAGGCTCCTCGGAGAATGTTGCGAAGGTCTTTGTGCTGATCCTTTGCGTCGTCTAGCTGGTTCTGATGTCCTCACAGTACTGATCTCGACGAGGTGGATGTCACGCCGAGGTTTGCTGAGGTCTTTGGGTCGATGCTGTCTGGGGTTGGTGGCTCTGCTGGTGGCTGGCAGTGCTGCTGGGATGCTCCCAGTCTCCCTCAGTTGCCCTCTGCCACTCCAAAGAACCCACCCCTCTGCCGTAGTTTGTTGTTTTTGCGTTTTTGCAGAGGTGGAGTAACCAACACAATATCTGGGCGGCTGGAGGTAAATCTGTCTTTATCTGAGACTTTTCTTTGTCTGACTTGCTCAAATGTTGCATGGCTCAATCCTTTAGCATTCTCTTGTAATCTATACCGAAAGTAATCGGCAAGGAGCCGATGTTGTTACCTTATACAGTATGTACGAGCTGTTCAAACTGGGCATGCTATTACTATGCAAGAGTTTACTGCAGATTTGAAGCATAGGATGAGAGGTGTTTGGAGAGACGCTGAGTTGGTGGACCCAACACGCACAACAACAAACTGGCCACCTATCATTCTTGGTTTGCCACCCCTTCTTTTAGAAATGAGCGTATGCCGATTAATGTACCACGGTATCTCCATCTTAATTTGTCCAAACATGTTAAGCGCAATATAAGTAAACTCCGCTTGCGTGCGCATACTTTGAAAGTTGAGGCAGCAGCGTGGCTTGAAGATGGTTCTTGCGTATGTGATTAATGTCCTGGTGAAGATGAACATGTTCAGAACGAGGTGCATGCTCTTTTATTTTGCCAAGACCATCGAGTTTGTGAGCTGAGGAAACATTTTTCCTTTCTGTTTACACCTTTTTTGAGGACTTTTAGCAGCCCAACCCTTTTTGCTGCAACAGGTCAACAACCAACTTGCTCATGATTTCCTTTCTCAGCAGAACAATAGACTTTTTCTTTTTCTTTCTGAGCTTATGGATTTAATTGTGGCTGGCCGAGACCAGTCAGCAGCCGATCAGCCAAACTACCTGGCTGAAGGTCACCCC
>Ga0307968_1003424_pt1 | contig 13179 bp, 17 predicted proteins | sample OrgLakmetagen650_FD_201834 | JGI IMG/M metagenome (GOLD analysis project Ga0307968, IMG submission 201834) | Saline water microbial communities from Organic Lake, Antarctica - #650 | ecosystem: Environmental > Aquatic > Non-marine Saline and Alkaline > Saline | place: Antarctica: Organic Lake... | reverse complement strand
CCACATACACACCCACCCACCCACACCTAAAACACACCTGAGATGCCACTGAATCCGGACGCGTACACCACAGGGAAGTCGCACTGCTCGTCTGTGGCACCCAGGTCCATGAACAGCTCAAAGGTGCGGTCAATGACCCAGTCGGGGCGTGCAGCATCACGGTCAATCTTGTTGACCACCACCACCACCTGCAAATCAGCAGATTAAGAGAGGGGGGGGGGAATGATGTTACTCAATTGTTGTAGAACTAATATGTTTGAGGAGTAAGAGAAGCGGCAATGAGGAGACACCTGGTAGTTTCCCCAAAAATAACATGCTACCACGTGCATACCGCTCTACACACATACACACACACACGCACGCCATGCACAGACACTTTCACATACACTTGAGTATCCTGCACCTTTTTGTTCAGTGCCAAGGACTTGCGCAGCACAAAGCGAGTCTGGGGCATAGGCCCCTCCACAGAGTCCACCAGCAGGAGCACACCTGGGGTGGTGGTGAGACAAAGCTGCTGTCTAGGTAGCTGGAAAAATGTTGTCAAACGCATGGGTGCTTTACAGTTATACCCACGTTAGCACAGCAGTGTTTTTGAGAGCGGAGCAGAATGAGAAGGATTGGCCAGAACCATACATCACTTTCACGTGCACGCAGGGTTGTTCATTTCGATTTTTTGGGAGCAAGGGTTCGATAAAGTTCGTGAAAGTTCTAGAACCCTTGAACTGTTTGAGCAGTTCGAAATGCTATCTCGGAAATGGAGGGTTCTGCAGGTTTCCATGGTCATACTCCTCCAAAACATGCTTGTATTGTCTTACACCTGTATACTATATTATAAATAAATAGTGCAGGAAAAATCAGAACGTTTGACGGCCATCTAAGGCTCTTTCCTGCATTTTGGGCTGCAATTTCGGACCTAAAATTTTGAAAAATGGGCATACAGTTCGACAGTTTAATAGCAAACGAGCAACATTTTCAGAGTTCATTTACATGTGTGAAAATTTGCAAACTCGAACTTTTGACCGAACCCCGAACTAAACAACCCTGCGCACACGCATGATGAATGAGATGTTTTTGGTTCATTATTCATAACACAATCACGTAGTCCTCATTCCCTGCACACGTGATGCAAACAGACAGCAACCGTCCCCGCACACTCACCATCACACATGTTGAGCACACGCTCCACCTCTCCGCCAAAATCCGCGTGGCCAGGCGTGTCAATAATGTTGATCTTCACGTCCTTGTATCGGATCTGTGGATAGTGAGTGTGTAGAGGACAACATGTTGAGATGGCCAGGTGTGTGTTCGTGTGTGTGTTTGTGTGTGCGTGCGTGTGTGCGTGCGTGCGTGCGTGTGTGTGTGTGTGTGTGTGTGTGTGTGTGCGCGCGCGCGCACGTGAAAATTGCATGTCTTCCTCTGTGTGCCGTCCCTAATAAGGCTAAGGTGCATGAAGTGCCACTCAATTATGGGTTGGCCAGAACCGTGTGTATACGCCGTATTCGACCGTATATATGTAGGGTTGGCCAGAACCATATATATACGGTGTATATACGGTAATTTTGGCAGGGAAATCAGCACTATGTATATATACGGTCCTGGCCAACCCTATATAAATATTTGTTAAAGTCCCTGCAAAAGATAACGTATACACACCGTGTATTTATATGGTTCTGGCTACGTGTATTTATATGGTTCTGGCTAACCCTACTCATTATGCTCCAGACTGCCTTCAACTCATGCCAACAAGTAGCAAGGCAAAAACACTCTGAGGGACGTGGGGTTAGATGCTTGCTGCAGCAAGACATGTCTTACCGCCGTGTTCTTGGCAAGAATGGTGATACCCCTCTCACGCTCAAGGTCATTGTTGTCCATCATACGCTCCGAGGTGGCCTGTGTGTGTACGTGTGGATGTGCTTGTGTAGGACTAGGTACATGCGACTGTGCCAGAAAAACCCTAAACGAAAGTATAATCAGCGAAGACTGTGTGCATAGCAGCCAGAAGCACACAGCGCACGGCATGCGTTACTCTCAACAAACAAAGAGAAAACAAGCCCGCGCATACACACAGACACACGCAAGCACATACGCGTACCTGGTTGTCACGGAACACCTTGGACTGCAGCAGCAGCTTGTCCACCAGTGTGGTCTTGCCGTGATCGACATGGGCAATGATGGCAATGTTGCGAAGGTCTTGGCGTTGCCCTAGGCCGTCACCAGAAGGCGCGGGTGGGGCTGCACACGAGAAAGGTGCAACTAGGGGTAAAGGTATTACATTGGACAGATAGGAGGGAGCTAGCCATGCTTGGTTATCCGAAAGCAATATTGCGTGCATGCATGCGTTAAAAAGTAAAAGCACATGGATCAGTACAAAGCATGGGTGCAAGTCTCACAAATAGGGGATGCCACACAGGACGGTGTTGCAGGGCACGTGAATTTGCATACATGTATGTGCATACGTATGAACTCTACACACAAATGCGCACGCACAAACACACACACCACGCACACGCTCTTGCAAACACACACAAACAAACACAGGGGTGCGCATGAAGGTTTAAAGAGTACGCATATATACGCACACTCACACCTTCTGTGGCTGCAGCACTGCAAACCAGTTGAGGAGCCACGCGTCGGTGAACGATAGGAGAAACCCGCTGCTGCTGGACTCCAGGAGCCATCATGGTGCAGGGGGCAGGCCCTGCACGTTTATGACACAGGTGTGAGTGTGTCATCCAGGAGGCCTTCTCCAGCCGCAGAAGGGTTAACAACCAAGGATTTGCCGCCACACCGCCGTCCAGCCACAACTCGCAAAACTAGACAACAAAAACAAGCAACAACTCATAATGCTCGACTCAATCCCGACGCTCGCTCTTATCCTCAAGGGCATAATTATGGTGGAAAACACACCCGCGCTCTTCCTCCTCCCGCACACCCACAAAGCAGCAAATTAAAGCGCTGTATAAGACACACCAAACTTGATGGTGGCGAAGGTCTGCTCCCATATGCACCACAAATCTTTTGCTAGCTCACCTTGCACGTTCCTGTGCATGACCACGGGGGATGCCACCATGGAGGGCATTGGGGCACTGGCCCTTTGGGCGGGTCCACCCAGGGTTCCTTGCGCCTGCCTCATTTGTGCCATTTTGGCAAGGTGGATTTAAAAGATAGAACCAGCAGTGGTAAATGTATTTGCACGTAAATTACGGCAATAAAATAAAGTGGTCCAAGTCAAATTTTCACTCTCTAAATTGGAATTGAAATGGGATTTGGACAAATCAATAATAAATCTTGCACGGGTTGTATTGTTAACGGAACGGGGATGCAAGTCTAAGCATGGTAAGAAATGCACATGCGCGCGCACACACACACACACACACACACACACACACACACACACACACACACACACACACGTGCACACACACTCACACACACACACACACACACACACGCACACGCTTACACATGCACACATGCACACATGCACATACACGCACAAACAACACAACATACACAGACACGCAGACACGCACACCACATGCTACACACACCTGCATTATGAGATCTTACATGGGGAGCCAATTTGCTTGATTCCACCAAGGAGCACAAGCGCCCCTTGTTCTTACCTTACAATTAAAGTAGTTTCATAAAATTCACCGGCTTATTACCGTACCACAGGACATTGCTAGCCCCCCTCTGCTACGTTGATGTCCTGGTTTGGATTATGGAGGAGCTCGCAACCTAAAGAGAATTCAAAAGGTGAGTGTGTGTGTTTGCGTGTGTGTGTGTGTGTGTGTGTATGAGTACGCCTAATGTATACCCAGACAATCAGGAATTGTCAATTCGGAGTTGTGTCATCTTAAAAAACCATTAAGCTGTCTCATTCCTCAATTTGGTCAAGGGTGTAGCCTTGCCCGTCCTGTACAGCAAGCATTTATACTACCCTCTGAACATAAAAGTTGTACTTAATGCCCTTGCGTGCCCAAAATGCGTGATACTGATCACGCACGCACCACACACCACACATACACACACAGCCCTTGAGCGCCCCTCCACACACGCCTGGCTCCCAAGCTCACACTCTGAAGAGGGGGGTGAAGGAGACAGTAGTGGAGACGACAGCACCAGCCCCTCAGTGGCTGCGCCGTCAGCCAGCCAAAATGAGGCAGAGGTGCCCGGCAGCAGGTGGGTACACTCACGCGCACACATGCACGTAAGGGATCACTGAAAGCGACGTCACAGTTTGCGTGTGCTGCTCGCAACAAGTGGGCAGTGCTATGAGCGAGCCAAGACCGAAACGTCAACCTGGATCAATTGGTGTGTAAGATTGCTCCGAGGAACAGTATTTGTGTGGATGGCCATTAAGCAATACAAACACAAGGTCCTAGAGGCTACCCATTTCCAGTTTTACATAGGGTTGCCAAAAACATACATGTAGATATATGTATACATGGTGTACATACGGTATTGTGGGCAGGGAAATCACCATACATACGGTCATACGTTTCTGGCTAACCTTGTAAATACCCTTGCACCCGTCATTGTCCTCTCCAGGGCTACTTCCGCTGGCAGCAGCAAAAAGCTGCCGTCTTGGGCCCTAGGTCTGCCTAAGTCGTCGCACGCAAAAGCGGAAAATGTAAGTACGTTTATGTGTGCTTGCATGTGTGTATTTTTGGTTGCAGCTTCGTAACGTAGCTTTAGGGGACTTATCCAGTGCCCACATCCACAGCACACGTGCACAAGATTTGGTGCTGACGCTTCTCCGATAGCACAAGTACGAACGTGTAATGCACATACATCTCCTCTTCACATTTGTCACACACAAACACATGCACTCACACACTCACACATAAAACACCCACACCTACACACACGCTGCACAGATACAGTGGCTTGACGATGAAAGCTACCCGCCCCTGGACTCCAGCGTTAACCAGTCTGAGCCTCTTCCGTACGACCCGTCCATCATTTCTGGCTTGCCAAACTACAATGCCGCTAAGGTGTGTGGAGGCCTGCTTGCACACTGGCCAGTGTCACAGGACCTATGCGTGCTCTTGCCTTGTGCGGTGCAATGTGCTCGCATGTGCATGCGCTGCCTGTCTATTAAAGGCGCGGTTTCCACATCTTCTGCACACACCACACTACGTGTGCAAATCCCCAACCATCTGCACCTCCCCTACCACACCTACTGCACCTGCAAAACCTACGACACCTACCACACCTACCACCCCTACCACCCCTACCACACCTACTGCACCTACAAAACCTACAACATCTACCACCCCTACCACCCCTACCACCCCTACTGCACCTACCACACCCACACTACCTACTGCATCTACAACGCCTACCACCCCTACCACACTAACCACACCTACCACACCTACTGCACCTACCACACCTACAACTCCTGCACCTCCTGCACCTCCTGCACCTACCACACCTCCTACACCTCCTACACCTCCCCTACACCTCCCCTACACCACACCATGTGTGCGCCCAAACATATCTTGTTGTTTGTCATGCCATTTGAGCCTAGGCTGGCCAGCTTTATATGCATACACCATACATGAACAGATGTTCCCTGGCCAATGCTTTATATGCATGCATCGTGGATGACTGCACAGTTTGGGGAAGTTTCACAAAAAAGACTTCGTGTGCCAAATGGCTGTGAACACCTTGTACCAATGGCTGTGAACACCGTGCATAAGCTGTGAACTTCGTGTGCCTATGGCTGTGAACTCTGTGTACCAATGGCTGTGAACACCGTGTGTAAGCTGTGAACTTCGTGTGCCAATGGCTGTGAACATCAATGGCTGGCCAGCCCTACAAATGTCCCATGCATATAAGTGTGTGGCACACCTATAGCATTGCACACATCTGCGACAGGCCCTAGCTCACTATGTGGGTGGCACCCTTCCTGGAGGCCTGTGTGGCACCACCCCTGTATGCCGGATCTGTAAGCCCAACTCCGTTTGTGCACCTGTCTTCACCACACCTGCCATGCCTTGCCACGTGCTCCCAACAGGCATGGGTGTGCCCTCCCTGCTTTACCCGATCACCTCAGCAGCTGTGTGCCCCTCAACTGCCATACCTTGCCTTGCTACACGCTCCCAACAGGTGCAAGCGAGCAAGGGTGCGGTGCCCTCCCTACCGGACATTCATAACGCAAGCAGCAGGGTTACCCATCCAAGGGAGGGGGTTGGTCATGCTCCACCTCCACCACCTCCACCTCCACCTCCCCACCGAGCCGTGCACCTGTCTAATGCCTCAGCCACCTCGTTCGCCTTCAATGCCAGCCGCTCCACGGGCGCTCCTGCTGCTGCTGCTGCTGCTGCTCATGGTGGCTCTCAAAGCACAGAGAACACAAGGCAGCACCACCACAACGACAGCACAGCTGCTCTGCCCCCCCCTGCCTCCTCAGATGTGTTGCACTTTGCAGCAGCTTCCTTTGCCTCAGTAGTCCCCCCCAACACTTCTGGGCTGTCAGGACGAGAGGTGCGTGCGATTTGAATGGCAGGGTGCACCTCATTGTCTTTGAAGCACCTGCCTCTCCATGATCAGTGACTGCCTCAAGGCTCCAACGCTGCCTATGTCTGAGCAAGAAGTGTGATCTATGCAGATTACTCGTGCAAAGTTAGCTGTGAAGGTTCCGCTGTTTTTTGCACTTGTATGTATGTGTGTGTGTGTGTGCGCTAATAATACACATACATTCACACACACTCACATACACATATACACAAGCTCACACACATACACACACAGGCCTGGGCTACCCAAGATGCTCCACCGCGCAGGAGGGGTACAGGAAAAATAAGGGACAGCACAATAAGGGGGACCCAGGGGGGCAAGAGCAGCGGCAGCAGCAGCAACGGCCACAGCAGCAGCAGCAGTGCAAAGGGGGGGAAAATTAGCGGCAGCAGCCACAGCAGTAGCAGCAGTAGCAGCGGTGGAAACAGAAGATTCGGTGCTGAGGCTGGCAATGGTGCAAAGGAACACAAGAGAAGAGACGGGCAAATAATCAAGAAAATTTACAGCGCTGAGCAGCAGCAGCAGCAGCAGCAGCAGCAGGATAATCTTGGTTACTCCTTGAAGAAGGCGGCCAGCGTGGATCATGGGGGCGCGGGTGGAAATGTGGGTAAGGAGCACTGTGGTGTTGCTAGCAAGGATGGGGCACTTGGCATGGCACCACCTCCTGCACGCGTCTCTGACCCCGGTGAGTACTGTCTGCCAGAGTAATTTGGTTTGTTAGGGTGCTGTAAGAATGGCACACCGCATTGACAGTTGTGGTGGTGCTCGCGGGCTGGGCGTGGCACCACCTTCCAAACCTAACCTAACCCTAAACCCTGAACCCTAGAGGCCCTAACCCTTTGAAAGCTCTTTGGGTCGCAACTTCCAATGCACAATGCATAATGAAGCCAAAGTGCTTGCAATATTGAACTCTTCACACCATCACGATGTCAGGCACAGGGATCCTGGGACTACCCTCCACTCCTTTGGGCAGTAGCTATCAATATACAATAAAGCAAGTGCTTGCAATATTGATCTCAGGCACAGGGATCCTGGGACTGCCCTGCACTCCTTTGGGCAGCGGCCATCACACAATCACTGCCCGGGCCTTAATGCACAGCAGCAGTAGGAGCAGCTTCCTTAAGAGCAGCGGCTCTGGCAATAGTGGCACCTTTGACCTCAAGGCAAGTTCGGAACACACGTCACACACTGACACACACATACACAATGCCATGCATTGCTTTTGAAAATGGTTGGAGATTCAGATGTGGCTTGCCCTTTGCTCTCATACTCAGACACACACTCACACAAACATACGTTCACAACACACAATACACCACAGGATGGCCTGGGACTTGGGGCATGTGAAACTAAGGCTCCTTCTCAGTTGCTGCACGATAGCAGCAGCAGCAGCAGCATCGATAAGGGGAAACGGAGTGGGGCACGGCTGCTGGTCCCAAACAGCAGCGGTGGCAAGGAGGGGACGTCCCCAACAGCATTGAGGAGGTGTGGCTTGCGTCAATCTGTTTTGTGGCCTATTGCTGTATTTTGGTTGGATGTGTGTGTGTGTGTGTGTGTGCGTGTGTGCGTGTGTGTTTGTGTGTGTGTGTGCGTGTGTGTGTGTGCGTGTGTGTGTGTGTGTGCGCGCGTGTGTGTGTGTGTGTCTGTGTTTGTCTGTGTGTGTTTGTGTGTGTGCGTGCGTGTGTGTGTGTTTGTGTGTGTTTTGTGTGTGTGTGACAAACAGCTGAGATTATGCAGCTGGCTCTGGTGTGGTGCCTATGGCCTGTGCCTGTGTGTGATAGATGGCTGGTGCCTGTGTGCGAAAGATGGCCAGTGCTTGTGTGTGATAGGTGGCCGGTGCCTGTGTGTGTTATATGTATGGGGCAGTAAAGAGTAAGTTGGTTGGTATTTCAGGTGATGGGGGTTGCCGAGCTCGCTATGTTTGCTTTGGCACTTCAGTATGCGATAATTGGTCAGTGATGCCAATGTTCCACTTTGTTGGGCCCAGGACCCTTTGCTTGCGCCTATCTTGTTTGTTTAGTGCAGGAGGTGTGCTTTACGGCATCCGGTTCTAAAGTGAATTTCTTCCCCTTGAAGAGTTAGGGAGTGTTTATAGTGATGGGAGCGTTCATCGTGACCTGTGCAGCCTGTCCATTGTAAGCTGGGTTTCATTGTGACCTGCGCAGCATTCCTATCCTGATGCTGCTACATAAAAAAACGACTGCCTCGGCAAGTGTCACCTACAAGGCAAAAGGCCTGTTGCAAACACCATAAACGGTCTGACTGTGTTAGTTTCTTTGCACGCACTGTTGCATGTCCTGCACACACATGTGCCCTCCACAGGCGTGTCAGGTGCAATGATGCAGGTGATGCATGTGAATGATGCAGTGATGCAGGCGCACACACTGTTGCATGTCCTGCACATACATGTGCCCTCCACAGGCGTGTCAGGTGCAGTGATGGAGGCAACCAGGGGAGTGGGCCTGTCATGTGGCATGGATGACCTTGCGTGTTGATTGTGGTGTGTGTCTGACAAGCACGCGTCGATGCCCTCCACAGGAGTGTCAAATTCAGTGATGGAGACAACCAACCGCTGGACGACGCACAAGGCGGAAATGTGCTTCCAGGGGCAACTGGCTTTGCCCCTCTGCAGGTGAAGCGTGCAGGACGTTTGTGTGGCTATGTGTGTGTGTGTGTGGCTATGTGTGTGTGTGTGGCTATGTGTGTGTGCGTGTGTGTGTGTGTGTGTGGCTATGTGTGTGTGTGTGGCTATGTGTGTGTGTGGTTTCAATCTGTGGGGGCTACCTATTGCAATGTTGTGCATCGTTGGCATGAAGGGTAAGAGCATGCTTGGATTGATCTGTGCTACGCCCAATGTCAGGTGAGCAGTACTCGAATACGGTTTGGAGTATGAAGCGTGTCTTTGACTAACTAGAATGCCTGGTCAGGGTTGGCAAGAAGGTGACATGCGCGTGTGCAAGGATCGGCTGGCTCTGTTCCTGATTAAGTGGGCTGCACAACTCTAGTTGATATTTGCAAGGTAATTTTGTTATGGATCTGTTCTGAATATTGCTACACTTGAAGTAGAATGAGCGCGTAGTGTTGCTTCTCACCAGGTGGAAATCAAAGCACTTTGTTGTTATACTGGAGAATGTCGAGTGTAAAGGCTGGCTATGCCTTTTGCCCCTTACTCAGGCGCACTTGTAGGCATGCATTAACCCACGCATACACTAGCACACGCTTGTGCATGCACAAACACACACAGACACAGACAAACACACACATACGCGACATGCAGGTGGCTATTGGGTTGGAGTCTGGCGCTACTCCAGGCACGATTGAGCTGGTCACCGATGCACAGACGCACTCTGTGCTACGCCCGAGCCTTAGTTTAGGAGCCTCAACCACACAGCCCCCTACACCCTCCCGTCTGGCACGCATGACTCAGAAGCTGATGCCCTTCCTCAAGGTACTTGAAGTTTCTTTGTGTGCATATGTGTGTGTGCTTTTTTGTTGTGTGTATGCCAGAGGCTGCGCACTCTCTCCTGTCTGGCACGCATGGCCTAGAAGCCGATGCCTTTCTCAAGATTACTGTTTCTTTGTTTGTGTCTGTGTTCTGTTTATGTGCGTGTGTGTAAGTGTGTGTGTGTGAGTATGTGTGTGTGTGTTTGTGTGTGATGCACAGAGGCTGCGGAATCTCCCTTTATGTGGTGATGCGACCCGTTAGCCATGCTTTCTGCAGTGTGTGTTTATATGTGTGGGTTAGTCTGTGTATGTGTGCGTATGTGTTTGTGTGATTGTTTGTCCTGCTAGGGCATTATCAATTTTAGCATTCATCAAGGCCAGCCATATCCCTGGTTTGATTGCAGATCTGCTATTGATGCCCGTAACTTCACTTATATCTAGGTCAATTTCTGTTGTCTTATTGCACGCGCACACACACACACACACACACACACACACACATACAAACACATGCATACACACGCGCACAAACACATGCGCACACATAAACGTATATTTCCAAACATGCACAGACAGCAGATGAGGGAAGGATGGAGGAGGAAGAAGAAGAGGTGGATGCGGAGGAGGGGCAAGGGGAGGATGGAGAGGAGCAGGCACGAGGTAAAGATGGTGAAGGCATGTGCGGATTTTGACGTAATGACACCTTGAGAAATATGAGTACCAAAAGCTTGGGCTTTGCGTTAGGGCTCGATACCAAAGTGGCTTATTTTCCTTAATTCAATGTGGGGACCGGTTCTTCACTGCCTGTCTAGCTTTTTCGTTTTTGAGGGGCTACCGTAGAGCAGTCGAATTAATCTGGAGCAAAGGTGGTCAAGAAGGTGGTCAAGCTCCTGATTTTAATACTTGCACTGCTCTATCGCACAAATGGACGTACATCAGCACACACTGATTGGTCATTGCACACTGCACACATTCCCACATGACTGACTCTGCACTGCTCTATCGCACAATGCACGTGCATCAACACACACTGATTGTAATTGCACACTGCACACATCCCACATGATTGACTGTGCACTGCCACCTTCAGGTCAGCTTGTTAAGCCTCTGAGCTTCATGCAGCGTGCCAAAATGCTGATGAAGAACGAGAACGGCAGCATTATCCAGCGCCAGCCCTCTCCAGACCGCACAACCTCTGGTAATGCACGGATGTATCGTAGGTTGACGTAGGAGTGTGAGTGTGTTTGAGTTTGTGCATGCTTTATACCTGACCCATTATGTTTTATCATTGTCGTGGTGCGTGTTCCAAGGCATGCATTTCCCAGGGTGCTCTTGCCATTTGGTGGAGGATGTGCTGCTATGTGGTTGTGTGTCTCTGTAGATATAAGCGTGTGCTTGCTTGCCCATCAATGCTTCTATTGTGTAATACCGAAAACAATTTTTTAGTATCTTGGACCTAGACTCGCAAATAGCGAGTCTATTCGCGAGTACCAGCGTGATTGTCCTGGACGACCCTATTTTGTATCCCCGCTCAGTGCATCTCACGATGCAAACAAAATAGAGCTTCTCCAATAGCCAGCTTGAACTCAACATTCCCTTGCAACACGTAAGATGATGCGCTTTGTGCGCACTTTTTCCAATGCCTCTCCATTGCCTATACAGCGTGAGTGGCGACTTTTTTCCTTGCACACTAGCGTTTCTTCAGACCCTTCCATTCAGGGTTCAGCAACTAAAGTGGCACGTGCACAATGCGTGCACACACACACTCACACACACACACTTACACACGCAGGTGCACCTTCCTTCTTTACCCTTGGAAGCGCCAAAAGCGTGGGCAAGTGAGTGTGCACAGAGTCCACTGTCCTGGTCGTGTTTGTCATTCCTTGCTGTGCCTGTATCAGGGCAGCTGAAGTCCTCGTTTCAATTTGCAAATAAAAGGAGTCGTGTGTGTGTTGACCATTGTTTGGGCAAACTGGTAATGGGTTAGGACTGAGCAAGGTTGGTTGAGAAGCCTTGATGCATCCGACAAGGCACACGAGAGCACAAGCAAGTGCTCGGTGTTGCTGTTTGCTTTGTGACAGTGCCTGACATGGAGACATCAGTACACTGCGCTGCTGTGTGCGTACTTTCTCCGTTACGTTGCTTGGTGATCTGAGGGTGGTGCAGACGGTCTGACGTGGCGGTCAAAAACAGTCAAGGCGACCACCAATAGACAGCTCTTTTGTCGTTGTTCAAGTGCAGGGTTGTCGAATAAAGAAATCAGGCTATAAATAAATGGTACCAGTACACAAAAATATTGGTCAGATACATTTAGGAATTTTGGTCACATATGCTGTGTGTAAATGGCTTGGGTCAGCCGTTGGCCAACAGCCTATAGCTAACAGAACTGAAGCTCAAACTTGTTGCTGAACCACAAATACCAAAATACACACATGCACACATGCACACACACACACACACACGCACACACACCACTGTCTTCAAGCAGACACCCTGCCAACCGTCTTCTCAACCGCGTTGCCTCTTCAATTGGCAAGTCCTTCTCCTCTAGAGGTGTGTGTGTATTGCTGAGTATGTGTGTGCATGTGTGTGTGTATGTGCAATGCTATATGTTTTTGTGTGTGTGTGCTTGTGAGTGAATTCTAAACTTATAAGATCTTTACATATGAGCTTACACCAGCATCATCCAAAATACTGACTCTCTTGCAGACAGGACGATCAGTGGGAGCACTGGCATCCAGAGCGTTTACTGTGATGCTGCTGCTTTTAAAACACACTTACAAACATTTTAACATACACCCCTGCACATTCACAGCCAAGAGATCCAGCATAGACATCCCTGACACGGAAAAGGATGCCTCCATTTTACGTGGTGTCTCAAGAGGCCTGCTGCCTTATTCTCCCGTAAGTTTCTGCCTCCATTGAATAGCACGTTATGCACATGTCTCTCTCTCTTTCTCTCTCTCTCTCTCTCTCTCTCTCTCTCTCTCTCGCTCTCTCTCTCTCTCTCTCTCTCTCTCTCTCTCGCTCTCTCTCTCTCTCTCTCTCTCTCTCTCTCTCTCTCTCTCTCTCTCTCTCTCTCTCTCTCTCTCTCGCTCTCTCTCTCTCTCTCTCTCTCTCTCTCTCTCTCTCTCTCTCTCGCTCTCTCTCGCGCTCTCGCGCTCTCTCGCTCTCTCGCTCTCGCGCGATCTTGCTCTCTCGCTC
>Ga0307968_1003423_pt1 | contig 13181 bp, 8 predicted proteins | sample OrgLakmetagen650_FD_201834 | JGI IMG/M metagenome (GOLD analysis project Ga0307968, IMG submission 201834) | Saline water microbial communities from Organic Lake, Antarctica - #650 | ecosystem: Environmental > Aquatic > Non-marine Saline and Alkaline > Saline | place: Antarctica: Organic Lake... | reverse complement strand
CTGCGTGTCTGGAATCTTGCCCTTTTTCACACACCAATCAGTCACCAAATCTTTCAGCACGTTGGCGAAAATACGATAAATCACCCCACTAACAGCAATCATCCTATAATTTCCTGGATTCAGCACTCCCCCTTTTTTATGGATGGGGCTCAGCTTGGCGACCTTCCAGCACGCAGGCACTTTACTCTCAGACAACAACACTCTGAACAGGCGTGCCATCAAAGGCACCAGTACATTCACCTGCTTGAATTTACCATGACACCTCACAGGCAAGCACGCATGCTTAATGAAAGGGATAGGGATAGCATCGAACCCTGAAAAAGCACCAGCACTCAACTTCTGAAATTGACAGCAAACATCACCTTCCAACACAGATAAATCAGGAATCTCAAACTCATCTGGATCAGGATTCCACCCAGACTGCTCGCCCCGCCTGAAAAGGACCTCAGGTGGAGGGTGATTCTTGCTACACGGCACAGCCACATCCACTGCATACGGGCGAGGCTCTTCAAAAGTCCTCGCCACTCTGAAATGTCTGTGCAAATGATCATGCCAAACTGGAGCAGACACAGGGGTTGTGTTAGACCTGCTTTGTTTCTTCAACAAGGCATGCACAGCTGGGTCTTTACGAAACAGCCTATCTAAAAACAGGCTACGCAGATGCCTGGTGTGCCGAGGCTTCAACCTACGATTGCAGCTATCACTCTCCTTTTTCAGTGACCTACAGGCATGTTCAACAGGACATTGGTCACATACGCGAAAACTATCTTCAAGCCACGCTGCTGCCTCAACTTTCAAAGTATGCGCACGCAAGCGGAGTCTACTTACATTGTGCGCATAACATGTTTGGACAGATCAAGATGAAGATACCATGGTACGATAGTCGGCATGCCTTCAATGCATAGTCCTGAATCAAAGAGGTTTTATAGAGGTTACAGATAAAGCCAGGTCATAAAAAGGTTTTAGACCGTCAGTCCGGAATTTCCCAGAGATGGACAACTCCCCCCAAAATGGGCACGTTTTTCAACTGTTCCCCGCGTATGGGCCCCCCAATTAGGCAGCTTCAAACTAGGCATCAAAATGTTTTTCCAGGGCACTTCTGCTTGAGGCTGACTAATTGGGGGGTCCATACACAAGCCTAGTAGGCCACGGAGTGCACTCCACTTATTACCACAAATTCTTACCAGATCACCCACTGCACCAATCTATACATTTAATGGTATAAAATCCTTTCTAAAAAAGAATATCATTGCAACAAAAATGAAAGGAAACGGCTGAGTGGCTTTTTTTTGAGATTTGAGCCATGGAAACCACGCACCACATTAGGGTCCACATGCACCATGTGTGCTTGATCCAGTCTATCTCAGCACGCAAAGCGACCACATAAAACTGGGCACATGCTCGGGTACCTCTCAATGCCAGATACACTTTAATACTTAAATGGTGTCGATTGGATGAAGTGGTTGTGAGTGGCTGCCTTCTGAATGCAAACATGCACATTTTCAGGCATTTCCTCCGTCCTCGCCCAGATCTTGTGCTGGTTACTCCCATCGCTGCAATAACACAAAAAACAACAGACTTATGTGCGTAGGGGGGTGGGTTCTTCGAAGTGGCAGGGGGCAATTGAGGGAGACTGGGAGCACCCCAGCAGCACCTCCAGCTGCAGCCACCAGTAGAGCCACCAAATAACCCAGACAGCACCGACCCAAAGACCTCAGCAAACCTCGGCATGACATCATGATCCACCTTGTCGAGATCTAATATTGTAAAGACACCAGACCTCAGAACCAGCTGAACGCCGCAAAGGAACAGCACAAAGATCGATCTTTGAGAAGATATCTCTGTAACATTTTCCAAGGAGCCTCATTACTTTCCACATCATCCTTTTAGGTGTGGGTGGCACCACCATCTACAACACTCACACTCTGAAGCCATTCAAAAAACTGGGCCTTGATTCTCAAAGAGTTAAGAAACTTGCCTCCAAGCTCCATGTGCACTCTGTGAACTTCGCTGCCAAAGCAACTTGTCCACACCAGACGTGCCTTTTCCATTACTGTTAGCTATCATCTCTCATCAGGAGCCGGTTTCAGGCCAAGCCTGCAACCCTCTTGCTTGATCCCCATTGATTTTTCCATTCCTTTTTGCGGTGGAGGAGCTTTACGGTACTCAGTACCAAAGTGGCTCCTTTTCCTTAATTGATGTGGGGAGTGGTTCTCACTGCCTGCGAAGTTTTTTATTTCTTTTTCCGTTGACCCCCCTCTGGGAATTTCTATGCAAACTATAAAGAACTAAGAACGGACATGACATGCTGGAGGTTTCGAGCGACTTTGAAAGAACGCAAGTAATGTAAATACCACCGGCATAGATTAGGAAAGGACGTTGTAGTAGTGTTTGTGGGCAAAAGGTAGTTCCAGGCTGATCTCAATTCATAGCTTCTTATAAGTGAATGCTAGACTGCTCACTGAGCGCTTTTCAAGGTGCGTGCTGGGCGGGTGTAAATTATATGTACGAGCTGGTGAAGATGAACATGTCTAGAACAAGGCGTATGCTATTTTATTTTGCTAACAAGATCAACGGGGTTACTTAACATCTGAGGAAATACTACTCCTTTTCCTTTTCACCTTTTTTGGAAGACTTTTCAGCAGCAGCACCATCTTTTTACTGCATTGTGTCAACTTGAACAACCAATTTATCATTTCCTTTCCCAGCAGATGAGCTGTCACGCCCAATTATTGGCAGTGACGATTTGTGTAATTGGCTACGTCGGAATGTTAGAAAGCCTTAGTAGGATCTGTTGTTTGGCTTACTGCTCGCTTATTTGATGAACAAGCGGCCTAGTTGGTTTTTCGGTTGAGGTTATTTTGCCAAGTCTCGTTCAATAAGCTGGGGAAGCCGTTGGTTGTTGTGCTGAGTCTAATACTTTGTGTTGAAAAAGCGCGAAGAGGCAAGGTAAGGTAAGGTAAGGTAAGGTTACATCACAAACGTTCTCTTTCTCTATACACTTTTATCTTCTACATACATCTAAGTAATGTTTCCTCTAGCTTCTGTTTCTTTTGTTAGCCAGGTATAGTTTCAGGCTTTTTCCAAACTTCCGCTGAGATGCCCTTCGAGGCATACATAGTGATGTGACCTTACCTTACCTTACCTAATACTTTGTAGTGACAGTGATTTGCTACGACAGACCGCTAGAATTCCCCCCTTGATTCTGAGCTTATGGATGCACTTGTGAGCGAGAAGGAGCTTTGCCGTCCTGGTTTCGCACGTACCTGATAACTGGCAGTTCTCAGCACTCCGAGTACTGAGAGCTGCTAGTTACTTTAGTCAAGAGAAACCCCAGGGCCACAAAATTCATCATGCCATTTATTTGGCGACTAATACTACCAGTGGTTCATAATCCAAAGCAAAGACATGTTCTGCAACACAGCAGCAAGGGCATAAAATGAAATGGCTCACCCAGCAAATTCGCAAAAGTAACATTATTTTCAAAAAGCTTCAACCGCAAAAATGGCACAGCAATCCGTCAAAACTCAGCCCCCTCCTATCAGCTGAGGGGGGCTGACAGGTAAACAAGGGGTTGCTTCGCTTATAAATGTACATGCACTTCTGTCCTTACACAGGCTCAAGACGACCAAGACACAGCCGGAAGGTTCTAAGCTGCCTTTGCAGCGTATTCAGATTTGAAGCTGTTGATGACTGAGGTCAGGAGAGCCTTTTTGTCTGCCAGGTCAGACTCATCACATTGCGCTGTGCAGGTGTACAGCCTGTTGTATCGGCCATTGTTCCCAAGCGCTATGGCAGAGAACAGGTGGCGGGGCTCGTTGGGCAGCATCTGCATTGCAAATGAATTTATTTTCCATGTGGATGAATTGCACTTCATCTTGAACTTCATCCCTCACACTTAAATCATACGTCACACAGTTATAATACAACGACAGGATTCAAATGGCGGGCTTGTTGGGCAGGGAATGCAAGGGATGTTACTGTTTGATTGCATTGGAGTGTGACCTTTTTGTCTCAGCTTCGAGACGAAAAAAAAATATTCCACCAATGGCGTAAACGCTGCCAGCAGGGGGGGCACATGGGTGCCCCTGCCAGGTGACCCCGCACCACACAACAAAATCAAATTAATAGAAATCAGGGGGCTTGTGCCATGACAGGCAGGCCGCACCTAAGAGAAATTTGGCCTGCACCTGAGCTACTGATTCCACTCCTCACACTCCGAGTGCAAGGTGTGCAGTTTTCAGGTTTCTTACACCGACCATGCTCATCCTGGTGAGAAAGCATGCCCCATTCATTTTCTGGCGAGCGTGAAGAACCATGAGTACCTTGTCGTTGCCAGGAGAGGATTAGCGTGCATGTGAGAACACTAGCTATTGGAATGTCTCTCCCTTTCGCACCCTGGACGTCATGCAGGCGTTCACTCCCTTTTGCATGCAACAGATGACTAGCAGCATTTCAGCTTTGAAATTGCATACAGGCAATCGGAGAGATCCTGCTACAACAGCTCAGGGCTTCAGGAAGGGCAGTGATAGAAACCAAAAAGCATTATTGCCACCTCAAAGCCAATGCGCGATGAAATGCATGGTCCTTAAAAATTAAGCAAAGACGTTGCACTGCGTCATGAAAACCTGAGAAACTTCAAAAATGTTCAGCACACAGAAAGATGTCACACACCAAAGAGGTCCGGCATATAGAGTTCCCAACCGAGTGTTTGTGTGAGTATGCGTGTGTGAGTGTGTGTGAGTGTGAGTGTGTGTGTGTATGAAGTTCGTGTGTGAAGTGCGTGTGTGAAGTGTGTGTAAGATCATCCAGGGGCACCCACCTGTACGGTGTACTCCACAAAGTACATATTCCTTTTGGAGTCGTAATCCACCAGCTTAGCAATCTGTGGAGGTGCATGCATTGGAGGGGACAAAGTTGCGAGCCAAACTTGAGCTCTGTATACCTTGACAGGTGGACATAGATTGCAATCCTTACATCTGTGTGGGATGAATTGGCACTCACACACACACACACAAACACTTACACACACGCGCGCACACATATACACACACAAAAGCACCTGGATTGGCTCTTTGGCGGGCTTCCCTGACCGCTCCATTTCCCTTTGCAAGTATGAGCGGTCCAAGGAGTTGACCAGGTTCTGCGCAAAGCCAGCGGCATTGCCGAACGAGCCTGCACAATGGATCAGACGATGCACAATGGATCAGACGATGCACAACGGATCAGACGAGCCTGCACAATGGATCAGAGGCCGACAGCGGTGGAAGCTGTTCGGTTTATCGAGCTAATACAATGTAGGTTTGGCAGTAGAGTTCAATTACACATGCATATACAGTCCATGTACAGTGTCCGTTTTACTTTAACAATATCGAGCTAATACAATGTAGGTTTGGCAGTAGATTTCAATTACACATGCATATACAGTCCATGTACAGTGTCCGTTTTACTTTAACAATATCGAGCTAATACAATGTAGGTTTGGCAGTAGATTTCAATTACACATGCATTTACAGTCCAAGTACAGTGTCCGTTTTACTTTAACAAGGAGACAGTCATGACTTGGGTTGGCCAGAACCATAAATATACGGTGTACATACGGTATTTTAAATTAGAAATCACCAAATATACGGAGTATATATACGTATATACACGGTGCTGGCCAACCCTACTCATGACGCCTTTGGAATTAGGTAGGCAGGCTTTTTAACGAGCCCCTGCTCCATCAGCTGTCAGCTGACAAATGGACTGTTAAACAGGTCTGGTAACTTATGGCTAATTTGTGCATCATTTCTAGGGTGCTGTCACCTTGTGCTGTGCACCCTACCAATCACATACACACGAACACACACATAAGAAATGCACGATACACGTACATATACCTATACAAATACACCCCACACAACACGTGCACATAATCTGCTCGCTTGTATACACCAAGCTGCAGAACCACTTCCAAGCGTAGGCACAGACAACGCACACCCAAAGCCTACCCAAGCTTGTAAATTCGAAAGAGGTGTTGGACACAAGTACGGACACATTTAGGTCCCGTGCTGCGCCCCCCTCAGGGTACCAAGCGAGGGTGCGACGAGTCCCATTTGGCCCTGTGGGGATGGATCCCTGCAGCAGTATACAGTTTGGAGCGCGTGGGTGTGGGTTTGTGATCCATGGGAAGGTTTCTGCGCTAGGACACGAATGTCCAAAAGGCTTCTGCAGGCAGAAGGCATCTGAAGGTCTTGGAATGGCTCACTTGAATCATAACTGAAAAGCCTTCTAAGTCCACCTGGTTGCGTTGGACGCTAGGTGCCTCCCAGGAATGCTTAGGAGACCAAATTCAACCAACACATGCCATTAACCCAACCCTTCAGCAACTCTGACTTAGACATATAATAACCTGCTAACTGCTAACAGTGAACCCGTGCGCACACTTACAAGAGCTGAGCCACCTCACGTACACGAGGGCAAGCATGTAACAATTAAGGGGTTTTCCTGCGCACCCACCTCTCCTGACACCCATCCTTCCGGGATCCCTAGCCTGCACGTTGTGCACACAAACACAAGGAGAAGCTTCGGTTAATTGTTATGATGCGCCTGCGTGATTCATCTTTTCATGCACTAAAATGACACGCCAGAATTTGCTGGAGCAAAGATCCTGAGAATTGTTTAGCTTCTTTTCAATCAAGTAAAAGGGACAGTTGGGCAGGTAGCCTCAGATGCTTCTAAAACATCTTGACAAGCTTTTTTAGCTTTGAAGTCATGGAGCGTCATGTTTCACACATCCCTGAAACTCTTTATGTTAACGCTCACAGTGAGCGTGGATTTAACTTGAGCACCTGTCCGCTTGTCCGGCATGCATCTCACTCACTGGAACTTGTCGACAGGGTCTTCATACTGCGTCAGCACGGGCTTCCCACCATCCTCTGTAGTGTGGAGGGTGCGTGATATCACGTGCGTTGGCTTCGGCCTTTGATTATGAACCTTACTTCAAGGGAGGCCGGCCTTGGGCCTTCTTCAGAATGCAAACTTGTATTCGTGACTCACTCACCTGCCAGTGCAGGCAATCCTTGGAGGCTTAGAGCACCGGTAAGAGCAGCCCCCAGAAAAACGGTGCGCCTGCACATCTGCTGGTCTTGCTCAGCTCCATCGTTTTGTTGGGCAGCGGCAGTGGCCCGAGGGAACCTGTGCTTTTATAACGGCATTTCGCTTGATTGTGCAGGCTTGCTCCAATGCGCGGATATGCAGGCTTGCTACAATAGTAGATTGCGCACAAACAGCCAGTAGATATTGGCACCAAAATGCATGAGACAAAAGTGCCAATCACCTCCCTATGCCCCCCTCCCATACCTGCTGGCTTTGAGGGAACATGCTGGCCTCATAGGGGAGACAGGGGGGAGTGCTCCGGTCCGAAGGAATTTCCCTAGAAGCACACCAAGGTACACAAGAACCACTTAGTCACACCATTAACATTCATCAACAATGCCCCTGGGCTAATGTGACGTATTTCACCTGAAAGTTGCATCTGTGTTTGGAGCATGTTGTGAAGAACAAAAGTATGTGCGTATTATTATTATATAATTCTACTCCGTAGATTCGCTTCGATGCATCTTCAATCGCAAAAGCAATTCTCCCTCTGAGTTCATTCCAAGTGGGCATGCTTCCTCCAATCTCAGAGGCACTAGGGATCATTGACGTGGCGTTCTGCAACAATGATGGGTGAGTTTTGACCCGGTCAACTGTACGGGTCGTGCAGCAGTCAAACCCAGCAAACTCTGCACACCGTGTACACTTGGTGAGAAATGGAGCATGATAACATATGTGTTGTAAGGGTTCTGGTTTACTTAGTCCAACAGGTGCAGGGTGACGGCATGCTAGGTCCAGCAAACCGCTAAGCACGCAGTTGACTTGCACTTGTTTATGCAACCAGAGAAAGCACCCCCAGTCCCGCTGCCTGTTAGGGGGGGTTGTTTCATAATGCATCTCATCTGCTATCATGTGATACTCATCTTGTTGTTGTTCCAACGCGCTGAAACAGACGAGTAATTTGATTGCGTTGCTTCTCTCATTGTGCGAACACATACCCTCTGCAAACCCACAAGCAGCAGAGCATGAGCAGCGTATGCAGGAAAGATTATACAATTGTGCTGAATCATGCCTACCCTTACCGTTCGCTGTGCGTGCATGCATGCCTCCCTACACAACGCAGGAATCCTACGCCAGCTTCCATGCGTAGGGCCATCCAGATTATGGTGGACCACATTTCCTACCAAAATGTTCAGCTTAGGTAAGAGGAAGAGGGAAGATCCACACATCAGCCATTTGCATTGATGTGTGCCCTCTCTATCTCTGGCTTCAACGAGGTTGACCAGGTTGACCTTGTGGTTGACTTTGACATTAGACATTAGACGTTTGCCAAGCTGCACTTTGGATGTGTGTGTGTGTGTGTGCGCGCGTTTTAGGCCCACACATGCAACAATAGCGAACATGCATATGTGTACGGCACAACATGTACACAAAATTATGCTGGCACACACAGGCACTTACTTGTACATTCACATCTGCATGCACACACACACACACACACACACACACTCACATTTTTCCCGTACACCTATGTAGTCGAGTGGAGGACATCTTGGCAGCATACGGCAACCCAACGCAGCCAGGAGGGACAGTGTGGACAAAGGTGTGCATGCTACGTGTTGTGATGATTGATCATTTGTGGCTATCCAACGCAGCCAGGAGGGACAGTGTGGACAAAGGTGTTGTGTTGTGCTGTTGTGTTGGTTGAGAATGTGAAGAACGCCTGCTCATACACTGAAAGCTTTTTCTCCAGGGTGGTTAGAGGCTGAAGTGATAATGCACAGTGCACAGTGCACTGTCAATACATGTTACTCATGCTGTGGTCACTGCGTGCGCAGACCCCGCATTCTTGCGTTCCAGATTCCTCAATGTATCTGAAAAGCTGTACTGAGCTGGCTTTGTGCACATGTCACTCAGATCATTTCTCTGTTGCGTCTTGACCATGAGTTGTCCGTAGCTTTCAATCGTTGATACTGTAAAGACCCTAGATGAATGGAGGGACATAACTAGGGTTGGCCAGAATCATACATATACGGTTTATAGACGGTGTTTTTGGCAGGGAAACCACCAAGTATGCGGCCATATGCGGTGTATATATATACATATGGCCAACCCTAGACGCACAGCACATCAAGACTAGACACACAGCACATAGAGACTGTCAGAGAGGGAGGGAGTGACTGTGTATTGCATGTATGTGTGCTGTGGGTGGAGAGAGGCGTGCCCCTCTTCGCTCCATGTATAAACTTAACTTCTGATTGCGTCCTCAACTGTGCGCGTATATTCCCAGCTGATGAGCGTACGCCACAACCACACACATACACACGCACACGCATACACACTCACTCACATACACTCACATATACACACATACGCACACACACACGCATTCAACACTCACATACACTCACATACACACACATACGCACACACACACACAAACACACACACACACACACACACACACACACACACGCATTCAACACTCACACCCCCTGCAGCTGGCAGGCAAGGCTGATGCCTCCAGGGTGCAGCAGCTGGAGGAGCAAGTGGACGAGCAGCTAAATGTCATGTGTGCCATGCGTGCAAAGCAGGTAGGCCTGCGTGCGTCCTTTTATGATTTATGGGTGTTCATGTGTGCCATGCGTGCAAAGCAGGTAGGCCTGCGTGCGTCCTTTATGATTTATGGGTGTTCATGTGTGCCATGCGTGCAAAGCAGGTAGGCCTGCGTGCGTCCTTTGTGATTTATGGGTGTTCATGTGTGCCATGCGTGCAAATCAGGTAGGCCTGCGTGCGTCCTTTATGATTCATGGGTGTTCATGTGTGCCATGCGTGCAAATCAGGTAGGCCTGCGTGCGTCCTTTATGATTTATGGGTGTTCATGTGTGCCATGCGTGCAAATCAGGTAGGCCTGCGTGCGTCCTTTATGATTTATGGGTGTTCAAGTATGCCATGTGTCCATATCATGGGCCTGCGCGTGTCTTTTATGATTTATGGGTGTTCAAGTGTGCCATGCGTCCATACCATGGGCCTGCGTGTGTCTTTTATGAGTGCACCTTTCTTATTTCTTATACACCGCCCCTTACTAGTGATTTCTTGGGGGGGCGTGCATTGGTATCTGCTCTATGGTTTGCAACGAAGCTGAACAGAGAATCGGATCACATACCAGCTGTGTTGCATGTGCGTACACAGAGAGAGAGAGAGAGAGAGAGAGAGAGAGAGAGAGAGAGAGAGAGAGAGAGAGAGAGAGAGAGAGAGAGAGAGAGAGAGAGAGAGAGAGAGAGAGAAAGAGAGAGAGAAAGAAAGAGAGACAGAGTGATCTGCGTGCTGAGGAAACAGCGGTGCGCATCACACTCCCAGCTGTGTTGTATGTGCGTGCACAGGGAGAGAGTGATCTGCGTGCTGAGGAAATGACGGCGCGTATGGAGCTTTTGCGAGAGCAGACAGCGGCACTGGAGGCGAAGCTGGGAGGGGGAGGCCTTGCCCCATCTCGCTCACATGCCCAGGTGGGTGTGTTTAACAAAAGAGTGTATGCTCACTTGCTAGTGCCTGGGAGTGTGTTTGTGTGTTGTGCGTGTGCGTGTGCGTGTGCGTGTGCGTGTGCGTGTGCGTGTGCGTGTGCGTGTACGCGTACGTGTGTGTATATGTGTTTTGTATGTGTGTGTATGTTGTGTGCGTGTGTGTATGTGCTCGTGTCTTACTGTGCACATGCGGTGTACAAAATGTGTTTTGTATGTGTGTGTATGTTGTGTGCGTGTGTGTATGTGCTCGTCTTACTGTGCACATACGGTGTACAAAAGAAGTAAGAACCATACATGATCTTAAAACCTTCTATGCTCAACTCCGCACAGTTCCAAATTGTTTTGCATTTGATGGCCATTTTTCATTTGTCACGTGATCTGAGGCACGTGTGACTCACTGCAGTACAGCAGCAAGACTGCAGTACAGTGTGACTCACTGCAGTACAGTGTGACTCACTGCGGTACAGCAGCAAGACTGCAGCAACACGCAAGCCGGGAAACGCATTCAAGCACTCTCACTGACGTACGTTACACGCAAGCCCACAACAATGGCAAGCACGCCACCAGGCATACACACATACACACACATGCACACAAACACACACCGTTCACACAGTTATGCCCGTCCAGCAGCCACCCTGGAGACATTTCTGCCCGTGCTGCTGCTGCTGCATCCTCTGTGGCATCAGGCGGAGCCCAATGGGCTGCCCTAGGGGGGGGCTCAGGTGTGTATTTGTGTGTATGTGTGTGTGTGTGTGTGAGTGTGTGGTAGGAGTGAGTAGTTTTTAGTAAAGTGCGTCTCAGAGATCATTTCACTTTGTTATTTGTGCAAATCCACTGCAATCCGCCGTCTCGTGCTCTCTTTTTGAATTACACAGGGGGAGAGGCATTTGGAAGGAATACATTTTTAAATAAGGAGGCTTTCTGAAGCAATGATTAATAACAATAATGAGGCTTTTTGAAATACACAGGGGGAGGCAGCTCGCACCATGGTGCGTCTGTGATGGAGCGCTTGGGCTTTATGGAGCGGCGGGTGGAAGCCATGGGAGCAGCTGTGAATAAAGGAGAGGTAATTGAGTGTGTGTGTGTGTGAGAGTGTGTGTGTGTGTGAGAGTGTGTGTGTGTGTGAGAGTGTGTGTGTGAGCGTATGTGTGTGAGTGTGTGCAAGTGTGTGTTGACTGAGTGGCATGCGCTTGTGTCAAAGAGTACGTGGGGTGGTGCGTCAAGGCGAGGGAGTGAGAGATGACGTGATGAGTGGGAGGGGGTGCAATACAGTTCTTTGAGGGATCGAGGTTACCTCATGACAAAGGTCGAACCGGAGTGTTTCTAGTGTTGTGTGGTCTCTCACATTAGTCTGTGCAAATTGAGTTTGTGCTCAGTACTTGCAAAGACTGAGCTTGGGTATAGTTCAAACTCTATGAGGAGAGAGATGCACCTCATAAGGCAGCAAACAGTGATCCCTGAGGCGTAATTCACCATTGTCGTCCCTGCTGCCAACTCACTATGCCTTGTGTGCATGCATGTCTGTGTGTGTCTATGTGTGTGCATGCATATCTGTGTATGTCTATGTGTGTGCATGCATGTCTGTGTGTGTCTGTGTGTGTCAATGTGTGTCTATGTGTCTGTGTGTGTCTATGTGTGCTAATTCAGCAACACACCCTGGTCAAAGCGACGTGGTTCTGTCATCTTTGCTGTCAACTCACCATGCCTCGTGTGCATGCATGCATGTGTGTGCGTGTTCGTTTTCCAGGGCAACATGAGCAGCGTGACAGGCCGAGTTCGAGAGCTGGAGCCGCGCATCGAGGGCCAGCTGTCTCACCTTCGATCTGACATCAAGCAGGTGACAAATGGAAGTAATGTGTGTGTGTGTGCGTGTGTGTGTGCAGCTCTATATCCCTTTCCTTATATACTATGGCTAGTGGTGTGCACTGCCTGAGCATTGTGTGTCCTTTTCCTTTAAAACAGGGGCAGCTCCTGCATGCTGGCACTACGCAGGCAAGTATTAGAAGTATAGTGCACTCATTAGGGTACGGTGCATCCATACCCATTAGCGCACAATTTAAAGCACGTGTGCAGCGCTGCCACAGTGGCACTCAGATATGGCATGAAAGCGTGTGACACCGGTTAGTGCACGATCTAGGTTAGTATGCACATGTGCTGCGCTGCCACAGTGGCGCTCAGGTCTGGCATGAAAGCATGTGACACCGGTTAGTGCACGATCTAGGTAAAAGTATGCACGTGTGCTGTGCTGCCACAGTGGCGCTCAGGTCTGGCATGAAAGCATGTGACACCGGTTAGTTCACAATCTAGGTAAGTATGCACGTGTGTTACATTTGATTTCCTCTGATTTTCTCAGCAGAACTAGACTGATTTTCTCATCAGAACAATATCTTTTCTTCTTTTTTTCTGAGCTTATGGATTTATTTGTGGCTGGCCAAGACCAGTCAGCAGCCGATCAGCCAAACAACCTGGCTGAAGGTTGCCCCCCATTGTAACCATTGTATGCACGTGTGCAGCGCTGCCACAGTGGCACTCAGATATGGCATGAAAGCATGTGACACCAGTTAGTGCACAATCTAG
>Ga0307968_1003421_pt1 | contig 13185 bp, 15 predicted proteins | sample OrgLakmetagen650_FD_201834 | JGI IMG/M metagenome (GOLD analysis project Ga0307968, IMG submission 201834) | Saline water microbial communities from Organic Lake, Antarctica - #650 | ecosystem: Environmental > Aquatic > Non-marine Saline and Alkaline > Saline | place: Antarctica: Organic Lake... | reverse complement strand
AGCGCTGGGAGGTGGAGGCTGAGAGGATGGGCGGCTGGGGGAGTGGTGGTTGTGATGACGTCGGGACTGTGCGCTGCGGCTGGGACTGCGGCTGCGTTGGCTCTGAAGGGATAAGGAGGTGTTTTGTGCGTGTGTGCGAGTGTGTATGTGTGTGTGCGTGTGTGTGTGTTTGTAGGTACCTATGAGACGTGCTGACATGTGGAGTTACTGAAATTAGGGAGTAAAAGTAATGCATGATTACAGACGTGTTGTCGAGGAGGGACAGGAGGGCACACTCAGATGCACACATGTACACACACGATCAGGGTTGGCCAGAACCATATATAATATAAATATATATACGGTTTATATATGGTGTATTTGGTAGGGAATTCACCAAACATACGGCCATATACAGAGTAAATATACGGTTCTGGCCAACCCTACACATGCTCGACGTGCGCAGAGGCAACACACACATATAGAAACACTGAGAGGCAACACGCATATAGACAACACACATATAGAAACGCTGAGAGGCAACACACATATAGAAACACTGAGAGGCAACACACATATAGAAACGTTGAGAGGCAACACACATATATAGAACAACTGAGAGGCAACACACATATAGACAACACACATATAGAAACACTGAGAGGCAACACACATATAGAAGCACTGAGACAACGTGTGTGTGTGCCACCGTGCTGGCCGTTGACAAAGGGGAAGAGGAAGAAACAGGCCAAACGCCAATTTGCCTTGTGTAACAGTGACAGTGTCCACAGCGCTCCCACAGCACCACCCATACAGCACTCCCACACAGCACCACCCATACAGCACTCCCACACAGCACCACCCATACAGCACTCCCACACAGCACCACCCATACAGCACTCCCACACAGCACCACCCATACAGCACTCCCACACAGCACCCACACAGCACTCCCACAGCAACACCCACAAAAGATTTGGTCACGTTATCAGTGGCAGTCATTCAGGCGTACGCACCCAACATTTGCACACCCTTGTCGGAGAGCCCACGCGCGCGAGCGCTCCTACAGCACCACCCACACAGCACAGTCTCAAAAACAGTGGTGGTCGCAAGGCGCGTACACTCAACATTTGCTTACCCTTGTGGGAGAGGCCATGCGCGACAATGCCCCTGCCATCCAAACGCCACCCTCAAAGTGTGAGGCACCGCCCTTTTGTCTACTGGCACTGCTGCTGCTGCTGCTGTTGCTGTGGTCTGTGTGGCCGCCATCATCTGAGTGACCATCAGACCCCCTCCTCAGCCTGGCATCCACATGTCTTGCCTTCCCTCTCTCAGCCATTGCTCTTTGATCATCACCCCCCCCACCACCACTATCACCCCCGCCACCACCACCACTATCACCCCCACCATAACCACCACAACCAGCAGTCTCACCACCTCTGCCCCTCTCATCTGCCAGAACCCCTATTCGGCTACGCCTCCTGCCCTTAGGCACACCACCTTGCATGCCAGGGGATGCTGCAGCAGAGGCGGTGGCAGCACCCTGATGCCCCCTACCATCGCTACCCCTCATTCCCGCGCCAGCAAACCTCTCACAAGCACCGTCATTTTCATTGCCGCTGTTCAGACGACTGCTGACATAAGCACAATCTCCCCCACCAATACCGGTTGCACGTGCTAGGGCACGGCCATCATCGGAGCCCTCATCCATTGCATTCTCAACCGAGTCGTTGTTTGAAGCGGCGTCTTCAACGTCAAATGGGTGAGACAGAGCCTCAGAGAGGCGGCGTGACCAGGAGTTGCAGCCGCTGCTCTCGCACCTGTGTGAACGCGCGTGCGTGAGCGTCATGTGTATGTGTATGCTGTGGTGTATCCATGTGTCATATGCGTGTGTGTGTTTCTGGTGTTGTGTGTGTGTTTCTGGTGTTATGTGTGTGTATCTGTGTGTCATGTGCATGAGCGTGCAGGTGTGAGTTGTGGTGTTGTGTGTGTGCATGTGCATGTGCGTGTGTGCGCGTGTGTGTGTGTGTTTCTGGTGTTATGTGTGTGTATCTGTGTGTCATGTGCATGAGCGTGCAGGTGTGAGTTGTGGTTTTGTGTGTGTGTGCATGTGCATGTGCGTGTGTGCGCATGTGCGTATGTGTGTGCGTGTGTGTGTGTGTGTTTGTGTGTGTGCGTGCACTTGGTTAGGACTGTGACAGGACTGCTTTCAGGGTAAGTGTCGTTTATGGATGTCTGTGTACATGCGTGAATGTAGACGTGCGTATGTGCGTTTGTAATAGCGTGCACACTGTGTTGTGTGTGAGTGCAGGTTGCGCTGCGTGGGTTGGTGTTGTGTGTGCGTGTGTGTGTGTGTGTGCGTGTGTGTGCGCTCGTGCGTGTGTGTGTTTGGTGCCTTGAAGCGTCAAGATGGTGCAACAGGACATGGGAAATCCAAGGGGCAACAAAAAAAGTCACGCCCAAGTTGTTTGGCATTTGCACAATCGGCACTAATCCAATCTGTCAACAAGTCCGAACTAAGCAAACACTCTTTTCACCCTGTCTCACGTAGTAATAAATAGTAGTAGTAGTATTATTGGATCGTACAGTCGGACTAATCTTGCGTATTCTCATACGATCAGTGCCGTTTATTTTTGCTTGTTATACAGATCAGGACACAGAAAGAGCTTTTGTTAACCTTCCTTTTCATGCTCATACCTTGTATTCCAACCCAACCAATCCCCATTCCTGTACTGAGTATGGACAATGAAGCAGCGGGACTGAAAGGAATGCAATGCAATCGTTTTGTATTCTTAAAACAACCTAACCGGCCCGCGTCCCTGCACAAATTATGACCAGGACGCTGCCATGCCACAAACACAAAGCTCGACACGTAACGAAAATGAATATATAAGACAAGAGCACGACAATTTCTGCACGTAAAACAAGAGTAAAAGGTTACACGCCTACGATGCACTCCGTACGCAACAAAATGCTGATCACACCAACCTGTTCCGTATCCCAGCACTAAAAGTGGGAGCCTCCCGACTTCCGATGCCATGCCTCCCAATTGCATCATTCCCATGTCCATCCGCCCGGTTGTGAGCTGCCTTGTTCACACGTCCATAGTGGTCTGCACTCCGCAACCTTGCATCACACGTCCGCCTACCGCTACTCTGGTCCACATCTGCCGGCCTTCTCACTCCCAGATCTGCTACGTTCCTCACTGCCAGCAGCCCAGGGCTGCCCTTTTCCTTGCCAGCACTGCCGGTCTTCCTCTCATTTAAAAAGCCGTGTGACTGCTGCAGATGTGCTGTAGCACTTTGCGCTTGCAGGCCCTGCATTGTGGTGGTGCCAGGAGGGGGCTCGGGGAGGAAGGTGGAGCGGGGAGGGAGGGAGGGTGAGGGGTCCTGCGTAATGCCAGGTGAGGGCTTTGAGAGGGAGGTGGAGCGGGGAGAGAGGGAGGAAAGGAGATCACACTGCGTGCTTCCGTCACCATCACCACCACCACCACCACAATTACTAGCATCCCCACTCCAGCCCCTTGCTTCCCCTCCATTCATCGTGTCGTGACTGTTGCACCTGAAGTGCAAGTTGAGAGTGTGAGGCACTCAGAAGAGATACGGAGAGTGACTGACATCCACGGAGATGAGGCACACACAGAGAGAGGAGGAGAGTAAGACAACGATAAGTGAGGAGAGTGAGAGAAGAGGTGAGGAGGGTGAGAGACAAACACGGAGATGAGGCACACACAGAGAGGGGAGGAGAGTAAGACAATCAAAAGTGAGGAGAGTGAGAGAAGAGGTGAGGAGGGTGAGAGACATACACGGAGATGAGGCACACACAGAGATGGAGAGGGTAAATGAGGCTCAGAAATTTACAAAGAGGCGAGGAGGGTGAGGCACACACACAGAGAGGCAAGGAGGGTATGAGACACTCAGAAGCGAGGAAGGTGAGACACACACAGAGAGGCAAGGAGGGTATGGGACACTCAGAAGCGAGGAAGATGACACACACAGAGAGGCGAGGAGGGTATGAGACACTCAGAAGCAAAGAGGGTGAGAGACACAGAGAGAGGTGAGGAGGATGAGAGGCACAGAGAGGTGAGGAGCGTGATTCATGACAAACAACATGAGACTTGTAAGTTTGGTCTACAGACGACGATCGATAGTGAGCCATTGACAACTGAGGAATGACTATCAGACACAAACAAGGATGGTAAGGGTTGAATGTGCGTGAACATGTGTGTGTATATGTGAGTGTATGTGTGTTTCTGTGTGTTCTGGTGTGTATTTTGTGTGTGCAATTTCGTGTACTTCGTGTGATTTGGTGTGTGCGCTTTGTGTGTTTTGGTGTGTGTGTCTGTGTCTGTGTGTGTGTATGTGTGTGTGAAGGGGGGGACTAGCAGGTAATCAGAAAGCAGGGGGACAAGCGGCTCTGTCTTGATATGTACATGATTGTTAAGGTAATCACAGGAAGTCACACATTATACTGTGCTGTTTAGCAAGGCTTGATTGGTTTGCCTGAAGCGACGCTCTTCCTGTCTGTATTGGCATTCATTTGGAACATGTTTGTACTGGCATTCATTTGCTACATGTTTATATTGGCATTCATTTGCTACATGTTAATATTGGCATTCATCAATGACCTCAGCTTCTTGTTGCCATGACCTGTTCTTGAAACACAACACACGTTCACCATTTCACACTTGAAGAACACGCTTAGCTCTGCATTGCTTGCTGTGCAATATTCTGTAACTCTTTACACCAGAATAAAAAACGGGCATGATTATTAATCTGCATTGTTAAACAAATTGACAAAGCATCATTTGGAATCTGTGTAACCAACACGCACACACATACACACACATGCGCATGCACACCCACACCCACATACACGCACATGCACATACATACACACGCACACGCACATACATACACACGCACACGCACGCACGCACACTATAGAGTGCAGCAATATTTGCCCTGGCACACCTGCGCAAGCGCTCTGTGCTCATGCCTGACAGAGCAGAGGGAAGCCTGCCACGCATTCCATTAGGGGAGCTCACCCTGTGTCCACAGACGTAAAGTTTAATAAGGATTAGTGAAAGTAATCTGCTGCAGAGAGAAAGAAATTCAGGCATCATGCTATATGTTTAGGGTTGGCCAGAACCGTATATATGCACCGCATATGACCGTATATTTGGTGATTTCCCTGCCAAAAATACCGTTATAAACCGTATATATATGGTTCTGGTACACCCTATATATGTTCAAATATATAATTAAGGGTAAGGCTCCAAGCTGGGACTCACATCAGCCTGGACACTTTCAAACAAGCTGATATACCACCTGCATCAGAACATCGACGCCTGCACAGTTAGGATCAGGGCTCAGGCCTAAGAGTTTGAGCCTTGGAGGAGAAGAACACTACTTTAGTACAAAAATAATAGTGCAATAGAGCAATACTACAAATTACAGTAGAGGGCTATTACAGCATAACAGACCTACAAAAGTACTGCAGAAGTACAAAGCTACGAATTAAGGTAAATTTTCACATTCTCAGCACCACCATCTCCAGTGACACACACGTTCAATTAGGCATGCTTCATATGATGCACTCGTATAATACGCCGTATTGTATTTTGCGCGTACTTTACCGTATTAAACTCAAATTACAGTATGACACATCCTTGTGTGTTATAATTCACACGTGTATAACGAAGCAAGGAAACCTGCACCAGATCAGCACTGCAATCTTCTGTAACACGTACACCTAACAAACCAGGTACACGTACACCCAACAAACAAACACGTACACCCAACAAACACGTACACCCAACAAACACATACACCCAACAAACAAACATATCAGGGAAGCAGGAATATCCTGCTTACGCCAAAAGTGCTGCTGTTTGTCACAACTGCTTCGTGACAAGTACGGAAGCTCACATGAGATGAGATGAGACAGTAATACTTGAAAATACATATGCTGTTTGTTCACCACCACAACTGCTTCGTGACAAGTACAGAAGCTCACATGAGATGAGACAGTAATACTTGAAAATACATATGGTGCTTGCAGGCCAAGCGCAAGGCATTATTATTATATATTATTGAAGGCAAGGTATTATTAATATATATTAATATATATTGAAAATACATATGGTGCTTGCAGGCCAAGCGCAAGGCAAGCCTCCCAGCTGCTTTTGTCAATCACACATAAAAATGAAAAAAGGTTGCCCTTCAGAAGCTTGCCTGTGACCCAAGCGCCGTGCACTCCTCCCCCGCTGCTTCTGTTGTCGTGGGCGGCCTGTTGCTCTGTAGCTGGAGTTCAGGTTTGACAATGGGATCTGGACGACATGATGGTCCAAGCCGGTAGTGTGATCTAGGCTGCCAGGTGCATTGAGGTTAGAGGGGCTGATTACAGTGTTATGGGAGCGTGGACGGCGATCTGGGCTGGGGATCTCTGGGGAGTGATCTGATTGAGAACTGAGATTCGAGCTGCCTGGCTTGTGAGAGGATTTGGATCTGGGTCGCCGTCCTGTGCGTGAAAACAGGAGCACCTGTTACTCTATATGCATCCCTGATCCCAGGCCCACTCTTCTGATCTGCAATGATAGACTTTTTATAAAAGGTAGACGAGTTGCAGCACCTGACACCAAAATACCCTTATTCCTTAATTGATGTGTGGAGCGCCCTGTTGATCCACATCGGTGGACTCTCTATAAATATAGAGAGAAGAGTTACAGCGCCTGACACAAAAGTACCCTTATCCTTTAGTTGATTTTGAAAGCGCACTCTATACCTCTGTGACACCAGTAAAATCTTGTTTTCTTCTCTGTTTGTGACACCACAGCGAATATTTGTCTTCTTCCCTTTCTTGTAGCAGACCTTCCCTTTGACCTCTGCCTTAACCGTAAAAGCGAGACTTCCCTTTCATTATTCAACTTTCACTATTCACTAGCAACCCACCAAGGCTGCTTGGATCCACTCTGAAGCTCCTTTTCCCTTTGCTGACAATGTCAAACGTTTTTGTCAGCGAGGGTGGGCGACTGACCTCGCCCCCTGTAGAGACGTTACAAAAATCATACGAGGTCAGAGCAGCAACCTTCTACGAAACGTCAGCAACAAGGCTGTGAGTAGGCTGGACGCACATCCTGGGCAGGGCATTGATGATGCATGCATATGATGGATGCATATGATGGATGCATATGATGGATGCATATGATGGATGCATATGATGGATGTATATGGATATTGATGATGCATGCATATGGATGACGCACATCCTGGACAGGGCATTGATGATGCATGCATATGGATATTGATGATGCATGCATATGATGGATGCATATGATGGATGCATATGATAAATGCATATGATAGATGTATATGGATATTGATGATGCATGCATATGGATGACGCACTTCCTGGACAGGGCATTGATGATGCATGCATATGGATATTGATGATGCATGCATATGATGGATGCATATGATGGATGCATATGATGGATGCATATGATGGATGTATATGGATATTGATGATGCATGCATATGGATGACGCACATCCTGGACAGGACATTGAGATGCATGCATATGGAAGCAAGTGCAGGGCAGAGGTGAGTAGAGCGTGCTCACTTATGATTGCATGCGTATTGCAAAACAATCACACCCGCACCCAATTACCTTGCAATCCCACGCTTAAACCTACTCCAGCATCAACACCCAAACCTGCACCTGCAACCACACCCACGCCCAGAATGTACCTACACTCGCACACACCCACGCCCACAATCACACCCGCACCTGCACCCGCACCCACACCCACACCCACACCCACACCCACACCCACACCCACACCCACACCCACACCCACACCCACACCCAACCCAACTCAAAGCCACACTTACACCCACGCTAAAAAACGCACCTGATGGAGTGGTGGCGTGCGATGTGCGGACAGGGTACCCTGAGAAGTCCCCAGTCGTCACGAGGGGTTGGTACAGACCTTCCTCTGCACATTTGCCTGTAGGCAAGGAGGTGTGGGTGGACACTTCTCAGTGCTTGAGACAATTTCTTGGTATGTTGGCCAGAGCCATGCGTACGTGAATTGTCTTGGTATGTTGGCCAGAGCTATTTGTATCTAAAATGTCTTGGTAGGTTACCCAGAGCGATGCGTATCTTGATATGTTGGCCAGAGCCATGTGCATGTAAAGTGTCTCGATATGTTGGCCAGGGTCATGCGTACGTGAAGTATCTTAATACATTGACCAGGGCCATGCGTACGTGAAGTATCTTAATACGTTGACCAGGATCACATGTATGTTACGCGTCTTGATAGGATGGCCAGAGCCATGTGTACACTTACATGACCAGGTATGCAGGGTTGTATACAGGACACGGCATTTGGTGGAGTAGAAACGAATGAAATGTGAGGTTTACAAAAATGACCGTCGCTGGTAAAGAAAAAGAAGGAGAGGTTAGGTTAGCTCGACTCCTGGGTGAAGAGGTTTGGATGGTGGAGTCGACGCGAGCTGAAATGGTGTGTATGAATGGACATCTCCTGCAGTTCTTTGGACAAGACAGCTGTTAAGGCGAGGCTAAGGGAGAGCTTAGAGTCTGGATGTTGACTGTGAAGAGCTGCGCTGAAGGCAAATGAAAAAGGTGGAGTGGACAGCAGCAGGACTGGTGTAGTTAAATGAACAATTCCTGCAGCACTCCATAGCCAACATGAACCAAGGCACCAGCTGTTGGGACAGAAGCAGCCAGGGGGGGCGGGCAAAGCTGGCCTTTAACCTCTTTGTGGGGACACATTTATAATTTTTGTGTGACACACTGTCCCTGTCCCTGTCCAGCCTAAATGCATTGTGCATAAAAAAGGGGGGAGATTGGGAAGAAGCTGGGGCCTGCACTTTGACTAGGGCTGTGAGTGCAGGTGCAGACTGAACACACAGCACACGCACGCACACACAAGCACGAACACACACACGTTCACAAACACCGACCCTTCCTACCTTTGACGCATGAAGGGGGTGAGGTAGGGCGACTGGGGTTTGTGCTGTGACTTGGGCTGTGGTTGCAGCTTCGACTGGGGCTGAAAATCGGGGAACCAGAGGGGCTGACGCCTGTTTTTGAACGAATATGTGAGTGTGTGTGCGTGTGTGTGTGTGTGTGAAAAATCCACTAAGTATTAAAGGACCAGAAGAAGTATGGCCTGAGCCTGAATGAGTGGGCATGTCATTTACACATGCACACACGTACGCACACTCGCATTTTCTCACAGGCTTATCCTCGCACGTGCGCACACACACACAAATGCTCGCACACTCTCACGTATGCATGCACAGACACAAGCACACCCACAAACACACATGCACGCACGCACGCACGCATGTGCATACGCGCACATATGCGTGCATACAACACACACACCTCTGTGCTGTGTACGCAGCGGAAAAGTGCTGACAAGTGCGCTTGGCAGAACCGGCTGGTAAAACCCCTCTCCCTCCACCGCAGGGCCCAGCCCCTCAAACCAAGCCTGCAGCTTGCTGGCACTGCTGCTGGAGACTAAGCTAGGGTCCCGGTCGTGCCTCAGGTCTGCGTGGCTACTTAAATTGTTGCCAGGATTATGGTCCAAGGTTGAATTGGAAGCCGCCATATGGGCGTTGCCTGATTGCTCCATTTTTGCGGAGTGCCCGCTTCGATGGTGTGGCTCCAGGCCGCCTGTGTGAGTGTATGTGTGTATGCATGTGCAAGGCTACTGTTTAGTCTGGTTAACGCCACGTTTTCTATCGGCAAAGTGAGGAGGGAAAGCAATAACTTACTTTCAAAGAGCCTGTGTGTGTGTGCAAGTGTGTATATATATTTCTTTTTTCATGTGCAAGGTGTAGTCCATGTCAAGGCGAGCTGTTTGTGACACATTGCAACGGGAGGTCAGGATGCTGCGTGCTTCCAAGATGCTTGAGCGGGCATGGTTATGCAATGAGCAGAGGCAGAGAAACAAGGGCTGGTAGTGGAGGGCTGACACGACAAGGAATGAACGTGAAAGAAAGACGAAAAAAGTGGCCGCCTGGTTGATACGTGCTCAAGCAAATTTCTTGTGAGGGCTAGTATAGTGTGTCCTGGTTTTGAGCTCACCAGTTTTTGGTGTTGGGCCCACCCATTACAAAATAATCAAAAACCATTGCTTTGCTGAAAGGGCAACAATTGGTTAGGGAAGGTGTGAAGGAAGAGGAGCACCCTACCTGCAAGGTCGGCGGTGCTGGGCCTCACAGAGTACGTGCCATGAAGTGCAGCCGCTGCAATGTGCGTACGTGAGGGAAGGTGTGTTTGTGTGTGTTGAGTAATCTCATAAGCATTTATGAGAATATATGCAAAATGTGCGTGCGCACACATGCTTGTTTATAAGTGTGCACATGTGTACGCTCCATCCCGTGTATGAGTTAGCGAGTGCGGTGACACACAACCATCTCCACTTCTTTGAGCGACTTTCACGTAAATACTTTGAAATTGTTCGTGATTAAGTGTGAGTCAAGAGGGTGATAGGCTGAGGGACCACGATGCAGGAATGTGTGCAACCACACACACCAGCATCCACAAATCAAATCACCTACAGAAGCCCAATCACCCACACTACATGCACACACACATACACACACGCACGCAGGTGAGCACACACACACGCACACACACGCGCACGCACGCACATGCACGCACATACACCTACACACACAGACCCAGACCCAGACCCAGACCCAGACCCAGATGCAGACACAAGCGCATGTACGCACCTTCACCCTTTTGCATACTCCAAGTTCACCAGAGAGGGAAGATTTTTTGACCCCACATCCATCCTTCCCTTACGACTACACATGAAGGTATGCGCACCATTTCTGTCAGGTGGCCTAGGCATCAGGCCCTCCACTGTGCTTGGACGGGTCTGTACCATTGAGTGTGTGTTTATACGTGCAATGTGTGTGTGCTCTATGTGTATGCTTGTGTGTGTATGTGTGTGTGTGTGTGCGTGTGTGTAGGCTCTCAACTGTGCTTGGACGAGTCTATGTCTGTGTGTATGTTTGTGTGCTTATATATGTGTGTGTGTCATTTTGTATGTGCATGTGTTTGTATTCTGTGCTATCGCCTTGTTGACAAGCACAAAGATCGCCTTGTTTGACAAGTGTCATTTTGTATGTGCGTGTGTTGTTAATCTGTGCTGTCGTCTTGTTGTCAAAAAAGCACAAAGAGACAGTTGCAGGAGAGCAGCAAGGCAATAATGCAGGAAAGCAGCAAGGCAATAATGCAGGAGAGCAGCAAGGCATTCATGCAGGAAAGCAGCAAGGCAATAATGCAGGAAAGCAGCAAGGCAATAATGCAGGCAAGCAGCAAGGCAATAATGCAGGAAAGCAGCAAGGCATTAATGCAGGAAAGCAGCAAGGCAATATTGCAGGAAAGCAGCAAGGCAATAATGCAGGTGCTTGTGTGTAAAGTGAAAGCATTCAAGGAGTGGCGTGGACGGGGAACTGAAAGGGTTCAAACCTAGGGTCGGCCAGAACCGTACATATATACACTGAATATAACCGTATGTTTGGTGGTTTCCCTGCCAAAAAACTTGTATATACACCGCATATATATGGTTCCGGCCAACCCTATTCAAACAGAATAGAAGCTACTTCCATGCAATTATCTGTATTAGCAAAACAGACGCTTCCGGCCACAACAAACAGTTGATGACTCACTTGCGTAAAGGCCTTAGGAAGGGGGTCAATCGATTAGGATACCAGCCAGGTAAGCGCTCAGATTTGGAAGCATTCAAAGAGGCTGCACACGGTTTTTGGTCCTGGTAACCCAAATTGTTATTTAAGTAGACAGAGGGGGTGGCCTTGCATTACCCACTTTGTGTGTGTACCTACATACAACAACTTACATACATACACGCCTACATACATACACGTAGTGTACATGTTTTGCAGAAGATTCAACAGAGAGTTTACATTAAAGATGAATGCCTGTAAATTGACATCAAAAAGCGCACACGTGGAAGCAAATATACAACACACACTCACACACACACACCTGTGGAGATGGCAGGCCACTGTGGCCTGTTCCCCTGGCAAGCTCAGGAGTGGACTTGCGCACAGCAGATCCTGAATAAGATATGTGCGCATACGCGTGTAAGTGAATGCGTGTGTGATTGTTTGTGTTTGCATGTGTGTATGTAAGTGATTGCGTGTGTGATTGTCTGTGTGTGCATGTCTGTGTGTGTATGTGTGTGTGTACGTGTGTGTGTGTGTGTGTGTGCAAGCGTGTGTGCAAGTGTGTGTGTGCAATTGTGTTTGGTGAGATTTGCCTTATTCACACACAAGACCATCTGTCGCGTCCGCCCATCGTTCCACTCATATGGTCTTTTGCCTACATTGCACCCAAAACCATATATTGCTTCTGTTCAATCATCTGTTGCAATAAACCTATCACAAAACACACTTATGCTCCATTCTTGAAAAACAGCCGCACCTGCCTCCTCATTGGAGCCACGCGCTGCGCATCAACCCAAATAGTTAGGGTTGGCCAGAACCACACACACACACACACATATATATATATACGGTGTATATACGGTGTTTCTGGCAGGGAAATCACCAAACATACGGTCATATAAGGTGTGTAAATACGGTCCTGGCCAGCCCTACAAATAATGCGACACAGCCTTGTATGCATACTGAACGTAGGCATAATGAACACAGCCACGTAGGCATAATGAACACAGCCACATGGGCATAATGAAACAACAACGTAGGCATACTTCCTTGGCCTCACCGGCACCGGCACCGGAGCTGCGAGCCCAGTCCAACGTTAATGTGTGCAGCAGGCCTTATCCGCACGTAATCTCCCTGCCAAATTTTGAATTATACATGCTCACTTTCTGTGCTGGAACAGGAGCTTCTGGCTCCCATCATCGAAACCACGTGCGACTCGGCAACCGAAGTAGCAGGAGCATCTGGCTCTTATCATTGACACCATGTGTGACTCAGCAACCCAAGCAGCAGGAGCATCTGCCTCCCATCATTGAAACCACATGCGACTCAGCAACCCAAGTAGCAGGAGCATCTGGCTCCCATCATTGACACCATGTGCGACTCACCAACCCAAGTAGCAGGAGCATCTGCCTCCCATCGTAAAGACCATGTGCTACTAACCAGCCCAAGTAGCAAGGGCATCTGCCTC
>Ga0307968_1003420_pt1:7500-13186 | contig 13186 bp, 7 predicted proteins | sample OrgLakmetagen650_FD_201834 | JGI IMG/M metagenome (GOLD analysis project Ga0307968, IMG submission 201834) | Saline water microbial communities from Organic Lake, Antarctica - #650 | ecosystem: Environmental > Aquatic > Non-marine Saline and Alkaline > Saline | place: Antarctica... | reverse complement strand
CCTTGACCCAGCCGGTGGGTGTATGGATGGGAGTGTGGGTGGTGTGGGTGTGGGTGTGGGTGGATGAGTGAGTGGGTGTGTGTTTGGGTAGGTTAGTCATACAGGTAGATGTAGGAGGCATGGCAGGAGCCAGCTGCTGAGGCAGTGTGGGGCCCCCTTGACCCAGCCGGTGGGTGTATGGATGAGAGTGTGGGTGGTGTGGGTGTGGATGTGGGTGTGTTAGTAGTGCATGAGTGAGTGTGTCTGTCTGAGTTTCGTTCATGTTCAAGTGTGCTCTCTCCAAAAGGTGCACAGTCGACAGGTGGTTTTCTTACTAGCAAAGTGGAGCGCGACAGATCGTTGCAGCGCCTTTGAGTCACAAGTCTAAGGGCCATTTGTGGTTTTCTTACTAGCTAGCAAAGTGGAGTGCGACAGATCATTGCAGATTGCGACGCCCTTGAGTCACAAATCTATGGGGCATTTGTGGTTTTCTTACTAGCTAGCAAAGTGGAGCGCGACAGATCATTGCAGATAGCAGCGCCCTGGAGTCACAAATCTATGGGGCATTTGTGGTTTTCTTACTAGCTAGCAAAGTGGAGTGCGACAGATTGTTGCAGCGCCCTTGAGTTACAGATCTAAGGGCCATTTATAGGGTTTTGAGTCACAAGTCCATGGGCCATTTGTAGGGTTTTAAGTCACAAGTCCATGGGCCATTTGTAGGGTTTTGAGTCACAAGTCCATGGGCCATTTGTAGGGTTTTTAAGTCACAAATCTATGGGGCATTTGTGGTTTTCTTACTAGCTAGCAAAGTGGAGCGCGACAGATCATTGCAGTGCCCTTGAGTTACATGCCTATGGGCCATTTGTAGGGTTGGCAAAAAGTACACATACGGCTGTACGTTTTTTTGTTTCTTACAGCTTGTGTATTTCTACAGTTAACGTTTGTATATACGCCGTACTATACGTATGCAGAAATCTTACATAGGGGGGTCCTGGCCATCCCTAGCCATTTGAAATATGTTAAGTGTTGCTGGGTTTGGTAGGCTTTGTATGGAGCGCTTGGACACAAATACACAGACATGCACACACATACACACACAAACGTGCACTCACGCACACACATATATATACGCACAAACATGCACTCATGCACGCACAAACATACATATACATATACAGTGCAAGTGTGGCGGCCGCACGGGATAAAGTTCCCTGACACAAACACACACACACACACACATGCACGCACGCACGCACGCACAAACATGTACGTATGCACCCACTCACACACACACACGCACACACACGCACAAGCATGCACTCGTGCGCACTCACTCGTCTGCAGGCAAGGTCTGGGGCTACACCACCAGCCCAGCTGCCCTCAAAACGTAAGCCGGTGCAGGAAGACCCTCACTGCCGCCGATGCGCCTCACTTGGTTAAAAGGTTATTACGTGCGACACGCTGGTAGGCTATTTCTGCACTGTGCTGGACAACACAGTGCGGAAACGCCCTCACTGCTGCCTTTGCGCCTCACTTGGTTAAAAGGTTGTTACGTGCGATTCGCTGGTAGGCTATTTCTGCCTTACAGCCACGTACAACCGCAGGCAGGATGCCTGCACTGCTGCTCTGCTGTCTGATACAGCGCTACGTGTTTGGATTGAAAGCGAGGCTGGCTATGGTCAGACGAACATGATTAAAGTAGAGTAGAGCACCGGGAAGCAGAAACACAGGGTTTGAATGCTGTGCTAGCTTTAGTAGGATTGAAAGCATGCTGTGTTGTCCAGCACAGCAAACTGGATGCCGTGCTGACTCCAGCACGGCAAACTGGATGCTGTGTTGTCCAGCACAGTAAAATGATTGAAACATCATTCCATGAGTCGCGTGCAGTGCGTGTTGAAGGGGAGTTGCCCTGGAGGCTTAGTGGTTTGCCGTGTGGTTAGGCCAGATTTTTGATCTGAGCTTGAGTGTTCTTGATCGTTACTTGCGTTTCCTCAATAGTAATATTTGCGTGCGCTGAAGGAAATAGCCAGCGTAGCTGCTGTGCCTTATTTTGATTTAAGGGAATGATGCATGTAGAAGTGCAGACATGCTTTTGGCACTCAAGTACTGACCGGCTTCACGCTGGCGCTTTGAATTGTAGCTCAGAGGTATGTTTATGGAAACAGTGATCAGAGGACGTCAGCAGCGAAAGCGCTGTGTTGCATTGTGAAAGAATTGGGGTGTGTTATGATGGGAGCAATGGATAAAGAGAGAACCCTCCACTAAACTTGACTAGATGCCTCAAACGATGTATGGTCGCTAAAGATTAAGAATGTTCCGGTGGTCGCTCGTTTCAAAGGTGCTCATGTGCTGTCTTTGGTGAATTAATGCATACTTGTTTGATGCTGGCTTTGATCAACGTGGGGAGTGGTTTTTCACTGCCTGCGTAGTTGTTCTTTTAATGCTGGAATTGTTTTCATGCTGGAGTTCGTTTTTGCTGGAATGGATCCTGGTATGCTTGCAGTATGCGCAACTCATTGAGTGCTGGTCCCGTCGCTGGCAGTGAGCCATGTTTTAGCTCTTTTTGCTGCATCAGTGGATGTTTTTGGTGGGGCTCTGGCTAGTGTGAGCACTAGTTGAGAGCCTTTCCTTAATGCACGCTGGTGACTTCCAGCGTAGACGTTTACTTTTTACTTTTCTAGCTATTTTTGCTGCATCAGTGAATGTAGATGTTTTTCCCTAGTGGGATGTCTTTGCGAGCGATACATGCATGGAAACTTCAAATTGTAACAACTTGGGGGAACGGCTTTCATTTGTCCCAGATAGCTCAAGGAAAAGCTTCTTGCCATGAAACAGGAGAATTACTACATACCAGTCTGTTTGATCGAGTCAGTGTGACAGCAAAGTACAAATACCAATCTGTTGGATCGAGTCAGTGTGACAGCTAAGTACAAGACTCAGCACATCGATTAACAAATCAGGTCACTAACCCCATCACTCGTTAGTAGGTCAACGCGACAATATTATCCACACAATCCTTAAGGGCAATTGGGTTTACAAGCGATTGAAGAACGGCTTGGCCATACGTAATGCTGCTGGGCTTTATTTGCTGGGCTCGGCCAGCAGCAACAAAGCAAACGTGAGCAGCATGGACACCTCCAGGTTTACAAGGAAAGGCCTTCAGTCAAAGCGTGCGACTGCTAGCCTGCTCATACAAAACAAAACAATCAGTTCATGCAGAAAATAATAGAGTTTGTTGTTGCTCTGGACACCTACAGTGCCCAACCGTTTTGACAAGCAGAAATGCATGGCACAAAAACTTAACCTGCTTATGACTTGCAGCATGCTCACTTGTAGGCCGTTGAACTCAGGAGTTTACAGAGTTTACAGTAGGCCATCACTCAAAACGTGCGACTGCTAGGCTGGGCGACTGCGTAAGTGAAACATGTACAAAATTGTGATATTTGTTGCTGTAGCACCAGACTTGTGGCACCTGCAAAAAAGTCTTGGAAAGGGAAAAAGGCAGCACTAAGTCAGTAAAAACAATCAAGCATCTGCCAAGACCAGCCGACCGCATTAAATCAAAGAAGGAGGATCATCATCTGTGTGTTTTGGGCACATGAACTTCATGTTGCTGATCCGTCACACTGAGGATACCAATAATGAGGGAGGCAAATAACATTATACATAAACTCATGTGTGAGGAGCAACACATGCACAACGAGAGGGTCTGAACATCAAACATGGTCTGATTCATCACGCACTCTTTTGCTGCGGGCCCTGCTGCTAGATGAACTCTGAACCAGCACTTGCCTGGCTAATAAGACTGTAAAATCGTGTATAAAGCGCCAAGTTGAAATCAGATATAAAGCAGATTAGCAGGCACTTCCCGTGCTTTGTGTCGCCTTACACACAGCAAAGCACAATCAGAACCAAAGACTTGTTCATTTGAAACAGTGTATTTTGACCCTTTATATCTGCCTTAAAACCAACAGCACCTTACAGCCAAGATGTACTGATGTAGGCCAACTTAAACGCAACAAACTCTTCACTTTAGTAGGATAGCTATCCTAAGGAGCAACAGACGCTATTAGTTAAAGCAGCCAAACGAGAAACGCACTCTACAGCCTCTAGGAGCTGCTCTTCCTGAATGCCATTACTACATCTAGTATGAAAAGAAAAGGAAGGCTCTTTCGGCATGGATTAGGAAAGGGTGTTGTTTGTTCTCTGCACCTAACAATTTGAGGCGAAGGTTATTTCCTTCCAACACTGTTCTGTGCTTTTCTTAGAACGTACATGCTGGTGCACTGTTGTAAGTCAAATGTTAAATTTGAACTTAGCTTCCAAAATTGTTTGCATGAACAGTCATGGGTCTCAAATGTGGCGCTCCCTTCCTCCCCTTGGGTTATACATTCTAGTGTTCAGTTAACACGCCTGACCTGCTTGTTGTGGCCCTCCATCAGGCTCTTTTTATTGTCTCAGGTTTTGCCTTTCACCATTCATTCATTACCTCTTACTCATTTTCTAAGAGAACAATATGGCACTGACTGAGACCAGTTCTTTTTTACAACCTTATTTTTTATACGCTGGCTGATCCAGCAATGCCTATCAGCCCAAGGTATGTGGCTGCCGGTTACCCCCTTTGTAAACCCTTTGTAAACTCTTGTTCCTCTGCACCACCCAATGGATGCAGAGACACATGATATTGTACCTACAGGATAAACTCCATTTTGCTTGGCATGTCGTCCCGAACCTGGCTGTCTCAATTTGTGTTGTTAGTTTGCAAACCATACATGCCAGGAGAGGCAATCAAGGCGATTCCGATTTAAACTACCTACTACTAGGTGTTGTTTTTTTGGTGGTGTGCAAGCTTGTTTTGTTAACCTCATACAGATCGTGCGTGCGTCTGATCCTTCGAGCTCCCTTACCTTTCTTGGCTTGTCATCACAGTATCACTGATTTTGAGATCAATGCATTCCTGAATCAAGACTCATACAGACTCCTCAAGTTTGTGTCAGATTTAAGTTTCAATTCTCGACACTAATTGATTTTGTTTCACCAGCCAATTGCCATCAGCCAGAGTCTCGTGCTGTAGGCCATCCTTGTATCCCTTGTAACCTCATACACACTTCAGAAAAATAGTCTGTGAATGCTCTAACAGGCATGCCTCTTCACTAATCACTAATCCAAAAAGATGTACTGTGCAAACAACACAAGATAGCGGGCAAGTCAGAGGTGGGTGCTCAATCCCTCTATACAACCCCAATGGACCTCATCAAGTGGCTTCATTTTGGCAGGTGGATTTTCGGTGCTGGTGTTGAAGTGCTCCTCCCTTAATCATCTTGGATGTGTGAATACTAACAGCGCAGCTAGCCTTTGCTTATCCATTCAACCTTGGAATTGCCGGCAATAACTCCAGCCTGAATAGTTTACCATTACATAATTGAAACCTAATCGCTCCTGTGCCATAAAAAGGCCAGCGCCAGCATCAGGCACGGCATTTGAAGACATAGGGGAATATATACAGCTACAATCGGTCCAGCACCACACAGATCAAAAAACAAATGATTAAAGAAAGAGAAAAGAAAAGACTCCGCTGGTAGTGATAACACAGCCAGCATGAATAAGGGAACCAATGATTATTGAGGCAGGAAATGCTGAAAGTGCAACGGATTCCAGTTGGTCGTGTTGAACCACTTGAGGTGTAAACCAGCCCATCAAATTACGA
>Ga0307968_1003420_pt1:0-2500 | contig 13186 bp, 7 predicted proteins | sample OrgLakmetagen650_FD_201834 | JGI IMG/M metagenome (GOLD analysis project Ga0307968, IMG submission 201834) | Saline water microbial communities from Organic Lake, Antarctica - #650 | ecosystem: Environmental > Aquatic > Non-marine Saline and Alkaline > Saline | place: Antarctica: Organic... | reverse complement strand
TGATACTACTGCTTACAGACGGCTGATGTGTGGTCGTGTGGAGTGATGCTGTACGTCATGCTGGTGGGCGCCTACCCCTTCGAGCGGCCGGAAGACAAGCAAGACCCACAAAAGCTCCAAAAAATGATCCAGGTCCGTGCCTCATGTACGAGTAGGGTTGGCCAGAATCGAGTATTTGCACCGTAGATGACCGTATGTATGGTGATTTCCCTGCTAAAAATAAATATGTACACCGTGTATACCTATAAATGTATGGTTCTGGCCAACCCTACTCATGTACGTGTGTTGTGTGCTTGGTCAGTGTTCTGTTTGCGCTTGCAGTATGCTAAACCAGTTTTTTTTTTTGCGCTTGTAATGTGCTTAACCGTTTTTTTGTTTGTGCGCTTGTAGTGTGCTTAACCAGTTTTTTTTTGTGCGCTTGTAGTGTGTCTGATCAACGCTTCCTGAGTGTGCTTGTCATGACCTTGCTATGTGTTTTGTCAGTATTTGTTGTGCACTTAATTAGTACTTGTAAACCTGTTTGTGTTCGGGATTGTTAATGCTGCAAAGCAATGCCCAGCTGCATCAAGCTGTCTGATGACTGAAACATAAGGGGTTACAAGGGGTTACAAGGATGGCCTACAGCCCGAGACTCTGGCTGATGGCAATTGGCTGGTGAAACAAAATCAACCAGTGTCGAAAATTGAAACTAAATCTGACACAAACTTGAGGAGCCTGTATGAGTCTTGATTCAGGAATGCATTGATCTGATGACTGAAACATAACGCCTGCAGACTGTGTCTGTGCAGGCGCTTCACTTCTGCCTGTTTATTGCTATTGGTCTTCCTCACTCTTGTTTATTGTTTTTCCTCCCTCTCGCCTGTTTATTGTTATTGTTTCCTGTTTATTGTATTGCCTGTTTATTGTTATTGTTTCCTCACTCTTGTTTATTGCTGTTGGTCTTCCTCACTCTCGCAGCGTATCTTGCACGTGGACTACGCGGTGCCCGGCCACATCAAGCTGTCTGATGACTGCAAAAACCTTTTGAAGACAGTTCTAGTGTCAGGTACGGGTGGATGGGTGTGTGTGTGTGTGTGTAGGTAGGTAGGTAGGTAGGAGGCGAGGAGAGGGAAGCTTTTTGGGGGGAGAACCATTCCAGTGTCAGGCACGCAAGGACTGGGAGGTTGCTGGGATGTTTCATGCTGTGTATAATCGTATTATACGTGTTGAATTTTACACGTATTTCACCGTATTGAACGTCTCAAAAGTGCGTATAAAACATCCTAGGGAATTTGAGAGCGAGTTTTGAGCAAGCTATTTTGATGTCAGACATGCAAGGACATGGAAACGGAAAGCAAGGTGTGGGAAAAAGCGATTCTAAGCTCTAAAGCTATTCTGAGCTAAATCTTCAGCCAGGACTTCAATGCTGTGTGTCCAAAGGTGTGGTTTTTCAGGCAGGGGATCTAAGCTCTAGCAATTCTAAGCTCTAAAGCTATTCGAAGCTATTTCTTCAGCCAGCACTTCAATGCTGTGTGTGTGCGAAGATGGTTTTTTTCAGGCAGGGAATTCCTGTATTTGCGGTCATGTACATCGTTTGTTGTTGTCCGTGCACTCATCCACATTTTATGCAATGAAGGCATGTGAAGTGCGCGCAACGCACCGTGTCTAGACACACGTAATTCGTTGTGCAACAAGAGGAACACCATGAGCAAGCCAAAGACGAGGATCAACACGTACTAACCTACTTATTGTATTTTTGCACTGACGCGTGATGTGCGCGAGAAGCCGAAAGGACACGTCTCTCACTGTACCATGGAATACTTGTTATCTATGCGCTTGATTATACTTTTGCACCGATGCGTGAAGTGCGTAAAGTGCGCGTGAAGTGCGTGATAGGCCGCCTGATGCGTCATTCACCCCTCTACGTCGCGTATAGGGTTGGCCAGAACCATGTAGAATAGTATGACCATAGTGGGAAGATACTTGTGTGTAGGGTTGTGGCCAGAACCATGCATATCATACTTAAAAGATACTTGGAGCAGGGGAATCTAAACAGTTACGTCCGTGAAAGTATGCAACCCTATCCTTCCGCGATGTGACACTGGTGTTCCTATTCTGCCCTCCCATACGTGGCCACCTTCAATCCGTTCATTGTCCATGGCATGGCTGCGTGCAGACCCCAGCAAGCGCATCACCATCAGCCAGATCTATAAGCACCCATGGTACACCAAGAACCTTCCCCCCGGTGTCGTCGAAATGAACAACAGACCACAGCCCGCACCAGAGGGCATGCAGGTGTGTGTCTCTGTGTGTGTGCGTGTGTGTGTGTGTGTGTGTGTGTGTGTGTGTGTGTGTGTGTGTGTGTGTGTTGAGATAACAACAGACCACAGCCCGCACCAGAGGGCATGCAGGTGTGTGTGTCTCTCTGTGTGTGTGTGTGTGTGTGTGTGTCGAGATGAACAACAGACCACAGCCCGCACCAGAGGGCATGCTGGTGTGTGTGTCTCTCTGTGTGTGCGCG
>Ga0307968_1003417_pt1 | contig 13189 bp, 12 predicted proteins | sample OrgLakmetagen650_FD_201834 | JGI IMG/M metagenome (GOLD analysis project Ga0307968, IMG submission 201834) | Saline water microbial communities from Organic Lake, Antarctica - #650 | ecosystem: Environmental > Aquatic > Non-marine Saline and Alkaline > Saline | place: Antarctica: Organic Lake... | reverse complement strand
CACAAATAAATCCATAAGCTCAGAAAGAAAAAGAAAAAGTCTATTGTTCTGCTGAGAAAGGAAATCATGAACAAGTTGGTTGTTGACCTGTTGCAGCAAAAAGGGTTGGGTTGCTGAAAAGCCCTCAAAAAAAGGCGTAAACAGGAAGGAAAAGTGTTTCCTCAGCTCACAAACTCGATGGTCTTGGCAAATTAAAAGAGCATGCACCTCGTTCTGAACATGACAAGCCAAGAAAGGAATAAATTCAGAGCTCGAAGGAGCAAACGCATGCAGAGTCTTAAACATTCCTTCAAAAAGGTCTTTGTATCTCATGCGCAGCTCGCACACTTCAGCACACTTGCAAAAGAAAAGCACATGCTTCTCATCTTGAACTTCTCCACACTCACATTTATCACAAATGCTAGAACCCCCATGCCATTTGCAAGACTCCACTCTCAAATGGTGTGCATGCAATCCGAACCTGCTGAAATTCCTCAACACATGTTTGTCCAAATCCTTGTACAAGTAGGAGGGGATAGAAAATGGAGAACCTCTAGGACCACTCTCAGAACTCCCATACCACTTGTGATACGTCACTGCTTTCTTGTTTACTGCGCGAGGACATGAAAAATTTAGCTTCCCTCCATACCTCAAATGTTTGAAGCGCAACTCGCAAATGAACTCTTGCATGGGAACCTGTGCGTGTGGCTCTCAGCATTTTCTGTTTGAACATTGCACTACCTTGCAGTCCATTGAACGCATTCGAGACTTGGGCAGACCAGCAAGAACTATCAAAAGAAGCAAGATACAAATCTGTCTTCAGCACACAACGTAGAGTCTCACTGTTGAAATCAAGCATGCTATTAAAAAACCTGATGGAACAAGCACGGAACCAGAAAATTGCAAGGTACTTGAAAGAGGCTCTGAATTGGACCACAAAAACCTTCCACAAAGTGACGCTATTGTATAACGCTTTCTAAATTGAAGAGTTTTTTTAAAGAGCTTGATAGCAGGCAGACCTAAATCGATTTAATTGCAAAGCATGGCACTCCAGTAACGCCAGTAGCGCATGGCATGCACTGCTTGCCATTGCATATAAGAAATATGATCACTGAGAGACACAACCTAGTATGCAGCATGATCTCCAAAGCCATCCGCAAGACAGGCTCCCTAGGATGCTGCTTTGTCTGCATGGATTTAGGTAGCAGCAAACGGCTGACTAGTATGCAAAATCTTCAAATTCACAATGCATTTGAAACCAGGAATATTGTTACCTGCTCCAATGCTGCCCAATGTTCGCTTTCTCTACTTGCGCAACACAAACGGCTGTCAAAAATGAAAGCGCCGGATTTCATTAGGATAAAAAAGGTGCCAGCATACGCTTGAAGCTCTTGGTAGTGCAACAATATAGAAGACAGTTTTCCTAAACCAAAACTGCAAGGCAGCTCACCCAAACCTCTGCAATATTGCAACCTCTCCTAAAGCAATTTGCTTCCAAGCACACAGAATCCATCTCGGTCAAAAGAGGAACCGTACAAGGAGACACCCTTTCCCCTCTTCTTTTCCTGATCTATGTAGAACCTCTCTTACGGTGGCTTCATGTAGGAGGCAAAGGGTATGAGCACGACATTACATTGGACAAGCAACCCCAACCAGACCTAGAGCGCCTAGCCAATAGAAATATTAGCGGAGCCTTTGCCGATGACCTCATCTGTCAGACTTGCACTAAAATAACAGATCTGCGCACAAAAGCAGAAAAACCCTCCCTCTACTCGGATTGGGCTGCCCTCATTGTTTATGGAAGAAGACAAAAATGACAGGCCTAATCCACAATGCAGACAAGTACGGGAACACAAATAAAGAAAATTTGCCAAAGAAGCACCTGAAAGGTAATAGTGTCGTCCAAAGACAAACAACACCATTTATCTGGTCTAATGAGCCTTTAGTGTACCTAGGCGTGCAGCTCGCCATGAATATAAACTGGAAGCATCAGTTTACTTACTCGACAGAATGTCTCAAGGGAAGGCTCGAGGGCCTAAGCGCATCATACGCCTTATCCAGGCAAACACATGATGCCATCCATAAGGCTATCATACCAGGCCTGGCATATTCCATTTCTGTCACACAATGCACGGCTGTATAACTTAATCTCTAGGACAAAATGGTTGCTCGTGTGCTAGTCAAAGAACATAAGCTACCCAGGTACTTTTCTAGAGCCATGCTCAAGAAAGACTAACATAACTTTGGCATCCCCATCTGTGGCTGTCAAATACTATAGCCGGTCTACAAAAGCTATAATTGACAGTCTCCATGATACTAACTCAAGGCGCGGCAGAATATTACTAGCTATGCTGCAAAAGTAGACATGCTTTCTGACACAGCTCACAAACGGGACACTGGGAGCCCAGTCCGCCTTACCGCACAATAAACCAGCTAAAGTACAACATGCGGACAAGACAGCTCATTAACGCACGTATAAGCCAAGTGTGCCTGGCAAAGGCATAAAAAAACCACCCTTGATCAATGAACGAATTAAGCTTGTCACCAGTAAAGTGTTCCTAGGTGGCACAGCTCCCTCTTCTTCACTTTTCAAGCTAGTGCAAGCTATAACACATACAGCCCTTCTTGGCACTGGACATATCTGCATGACTCACAGAGCAAAGAAGCACGCACATAATGAAAGGCACGGAACTGAAAAGGGTATACGGAAGCAAGACAGCGAATGAAAAAGTATGTTGCTTTTAATAGACCAACAGCTCTGGTGAACGAAGGATTTGATCCTGCAAAGGTGGAAAATGTAGCCATACGACTGCTAAGCCACAAAAAAGAATCATTAGCACCAACACTATTGATGAAATGTTGCTTTTGCATTCAAGCCAGTTGACTTGACGAAATGAATTGAGTAATAAGCATTGGTTATAGATAACTGGACATGGAAAAAGATCTCTGAGCTCCGTCACCAAGTACTACATCAACATGAACCCCACACGCATACCATATAGACGGGCCGCAGGACCAATGCGCATACCATTTCAGCAGGCCCAAGAGCGTTATGGAATGCCCTACACTGTTAACTTAACCATGCACAGCCCCCCAACCTCACTAATAACCATCAAAACACCTCAGCACCTCCACGAGCAAGAAATACAACCACCTACAAACTGAACAAGACGCTTACAGAAGTAGAACAAGCGTCTGATGAAGAGATAGGAACGGGTCATAACTTCTCTCCATCACATACCCACCATCCCACAGACGTGCTCTGCCTATACAAGAAAGAGTGTGCCAAAAACACAGCAAGCAAGTTGGGGGCCTTCATATTTGTCTACCTGATGTTCGAATTTAATAACGGCATCAAAAAATAATTGACTGGAAAAAGGTTCGCTCAAGAACAAGGCAAGGGTCCAAGGTTATTGACATCCCAGCATCCCAGGAACAATACTTGGTCCATTGGCGTCTTGTGCCCTGGGCCCTTCAATACCATATAAAAGCATCTTTTAAATGTGCAAGCAAGATTCCAACTGCACGCAAGGATCTTCTAGGTCCTTGCTGCAATATTTGTTGGGCACCCCATAGCAAGGAAAGAACGGATGAAGTAGAACCTGACCACGAGCAAGCATTTCATTGCAGCACATGCATTCACACCTACCATTGGGATTGCCTTATAATCAAATTGGTTGTTAACATCACTATCAATCCTGGAGGCAGCGGCCCCACACTCACCATCAATAGAGCTGAGCTTGCAGCTGTGCTAGTAGCGGTACAAATAGGCCAAACTGAAATTGCTACAGACAGTGCCTCATCCCTCTTTCAGATTGGAAAGCAGCTATTGAACCCAATGGCTGTACTCCACCACTTGCACACGGACTACTCAAGGACATTGTTATTCTAATCCAATCCTCACCTTCTCCTGTCATTTCTTACAAGGTGAAATCTCACTCTGGTATCATTGGCAATGAGGGTGAAGACCACCTAGCACACAAAGCAGCAGTCAAATAAATTGCTGACCCCTTCTACGACCTGTTCTGGCTAAGTGTTCCAAACAAAGTTGGCTCCCATGCAGAAGAGCTACGAGTTTTGACTATCCTGCAAGACAAGTTAAAACACCACATGCACGCCCACCATTGCCTTGGTGAAGCTAACACAGATACACTGCTTTACAAGCTCTGGCAAAAATTGCATGATACGCCCGAGCGTGCAGCACAGCCCGACTCTCACACACAGCAACCTACTGCAGAGCCCCTTGCTCATGCCCAACTCAGTAAGACATTCTGGTCCATGCCAAATGTGACTTTTAAGGAGCAGGTACAAGTCCTGAAGTACAGGACAGACACGATACACACAGACAAGCACACCAAACGGTTTAGCCACACGACAGGGTCTGCCACATACCCTTTGTGCGGAGGATCAGACAGTGCGCCACATATACTTCTTAGGTGCAACAACCGTACTCTGAAAAGAATGCATATAAACCGACACCACCACGCAGTTAGCCTTTGTGGTGAAGAGATCAGTAAAGGCAAGCTGGGCTCAGCAATTGTCACAATGGATGCTTTAAACAGTGAAAAGTTATCGACCTTAACATTGACCGATGACATTGAAAGAAATATTCCTGACTGGGTTTTCCCAACACAACAAAACTTTCCAACTAGACATCAAAGCCGTCCAGATGACGTGTTAGTTATGCCCATTGAGGGAAGAGGCAGGCACTTGGATTCCAAACAGAATCCCACTAGGGACAGAGACATACATCTTGTAGAATTTTCCATTGAGGGAAGAGGCAGGCACTTGGATCCCAAACAGATTCCCTCTAGGGACAGAGACATACATCTTGTAGAATTTTAAATTCTGCTCAGACATAAACCCGCAACAGACATTAGAAAAAGCGCACAACCAACATCAACCTCTTATCCAGTGTCTACGGACAAGGAGCCTCCGAGGCATCTCTCGATACAACAAAGTCACACTTCATATTATACTTCTTGGATTCGGGGGCACAATCTACAATCAGTACACCATAACTCCTCTACTAAACTTGGGCATCCCCACGCACAAAGTGCACCAACTAGCTACTAAACTACACCGCCATGCAATAAAAAGCTTAAAACAAGATCACAAGAACAAGACACAAAATACACTTTAACAACAGCAACAGTGATACTGGGGGATTTGAAAGGGGGGTTACTGGTAGAGCGGCTGGCTTCAGGAGGGCTAGGCGCAGGTCGGATTGCATGGCTGACAACCTGTCGGATCCTCATTAGTCTCTGTTGTTTCTCTTTTTTTTTCGTCTTTCGGTGGGGCTGTGGCTAGTGCGAGCACTAGTTAAGAGCCTTTCCTTAATGCACGCTGGTGATTTCCAGTGTAGACTTTTACTTTTACTTTCACAACCATGATGCTCGACCAAGTACACATCAATCAGAAGAATGGTACTGCCCAGCCTGCCGGGATTTCTCTGAGGAACAAATGAAGCTTAAGCTTGGCGTACAAAAACAAAAAGCGAGATTTGGTTAGTCAATTGGGAACCAACATGGAAATTAGCAAAGAGATTAAGTCCAACTTTAAGTGTGTGAAGGATAAGGGGTTCTCAGACAGACGAGCCTCCCAGCCAGTGGAAATCCATGTTACGTGGTAACTCCTACCTTAAAGTGGCTGGTACAGAAAGTACCGAAGTGTGATGTCGCACTACGGAGAATTTATAACAGTGAGTCCACCATCACAACAGGTTGAGTTGACTGCATTCCTCCATACAGCTCGCTCCGCTGTCCTTGCTGAGAGCCACTCACGCATCGACATGCAATCTTTCAACAGCTCTCAACCCCCCTGAAATGGCCCACACTGACTTTTTTTCGTGTGTTTGAGTGGTGGGGGCGGGGCTGGCCGGTGCGGGCACCTGCATAACTTCCTCCCTTTAATCATGCTGGCTGTGTCATCGCTGGTAGCAGAGACTTTTCTTTTTTTCCTTATATCGGGCTGACGGGCTCTTTGCATTGGTCTCAGCTGGCACCAAAATAAACGCCGATTATAAAGAGGGTGCCAGTATTGGTGGCGCTATCTGTCTTGTACTTCGACTGATACAGCTGCTGGTCATGACAAACCGTTTTTGAATTAGGATCCAGCTTGTGTTGGTCGTGCATGTGTACTTATACAGCATCGAGATCTGAGAAAATGGAGAGCCTTTCTGTGGTGGCAGGATGCCAAATTCCCATGCAGGATGCCATTTCCAGTACTAACCCAATTCCAATCCTCCTAATCCTTATCCTGCTAAGGGCACGTCAAGTGTAAGGCGGTCTGCCACTAACTGGGCTGCACTCCGAGAATGTGGACACGAACCGTTTCAATTCTACTGGTTTCGGTCAGATAGTATGCTTAATGACCAATAGTGACACTTTGCAAAGGATAGTGCTGCTTTTAATTTATAGCCTCGTTCAAGTGCACTGGACAGCTCAATTGCTGAGCGTTTTTCAAGGACTGGGTGGGTGTGAGTTGTATGTACGAGCTGTTCAAACTGGGCGTGCTATTCCCATGCAAGAGTTTACTGCAGATTTAAAGCATAGGATGAGAGGTGTTTAGAGAGACGCTGAGTCGGTGGACCCCAACACGCACAACAACAAACTGGCCACTTATCATTCTTGGTTTGCCACCCCTTTTTCTAGAAATGAGCGTATGCCAACTATTGAACCACAGTATTTCCATCTTGATCTGTCCAAACATCATGTTATGCGCAACGTAAGTAGATTCCGCTTGCGTGCGCACACTTTGAAAGTTGAGGCAGCAGCGTGGCTTGAAGATGGTTCTTGCGTACGCGGCCAATGTCCTGGTGAAGATGAACATGTTCAGAACGAGTTGCATGCTCTTTTATTTTGCCAAGACCATCGAGTTTGTGAGCTGAGGAAACATTTTTCCTTTCTGTTTACACCTTTTTTTGGGCTTTTCAGCAGCCCAACCTTTTTGCTGCAACAGGTCAACAACCAACTTGTTCATAATTTCCTTTCTCAGCAGAACACTATACCTTACTTATTCTTTCTGAGCTTATGGATTCATTTGTGGCTGGCCGAGACCAGTCAGCAGCCGACCAGCCAAACAACCTGGCTAAAGGTCATCCCCCCACTGTAACCATTGTAACCATTATCCTGCTAAACAAGATCAATATTATATACATACACAGGCCTGATTGGCTCAGCATAAAGGTCCAGCACACCCTGACTTTATATGTAAAATTTGTAAACTCTGTAAAGGTCCAACACATCTTACCAAAAATGAAAATAAGGAAAGAACAAATTGAATTCCTTGATTGCTCATAAAATTTCTTCTGTTAATAAAATGAAACACAGTAGCAAAGCACCACCAACACCCACCAGTGTAAAAAAGACAGCAATGATGAAAATTCAAGTATTCAGGCCAAAACTATTTGTACAAAATACCTGCCACACCCTGCTTGTCTAACAACCTTTTGCACACACTGACTCATCCAAGTTGGTCGAGATCAGACACTCATATAGCCAAGGCACTGGCCTCAGCCTGCAATGAATCAGGGCCGAGCAAGCAGCAGATCACTCCAAGCCCCAGAGCCACAATTAAAGAAAGGGCCATGTAGATGGTGCCGCGACTTGACGATCCTCGTTTTGCGTTGAGCTTTTGGATCTGCACAAATTTGCAAGGCGCAAAAAGTCACAAAGTATCATACACAAATTGAGTATTATTGGATCTGCACCAGACGAAGTGATCTTCAGGCAGGTATGCTCCTGTTTGACCATAAAGCACACGTTCACAATTTGTCTGGATGCAAACTACCATTCTACTATAACGGTTAACAAAGCTTTCCTGCTTTCTCACAGCTCCTTCTGAGCGCGAAAGCTTGTGCAAGCTGGCCATCATACATGTCTAAACTACCTTGCACGACTTCCAGTCGATCAGATGTAGGAGTACCCTCCTTCAAGCCTCCACATACCTCCACATAAAGCTATGCATTAAGAAAGCTTGGCAATGGGCATTCAGGCAAAAAATTGAGCCTTGGGTCAAGAAGTGCCTGGCGGAAGCGTGACACTTGTGAAGCAAATTGCAGCGCAGCTGAAGTACGCCACAGAACAGACTCCATGGTTAGGGTTCTAGAGGTGAGCCACTTTGAGTAAGAGATAACTTGTGTGAGAGTAGCTCATCTTACCTCGACCACCCAATTGCTGAGCGTGGACAGGTTTGATCCCACACCGGTGGCATGCAGCAAGAAAGACACCACATAGTCCAGCAAGCACGCCACACAATTGGCAACGAGCGTTCCTGCACACATTTGACATAGCACAGACTTAAACACACGCAAATGATTGGGAAATCATTGCGCCCAAAATACACCGCTTCTGTAGCACTGAAGGAAAACCGTGAAATTGGGCAGCAAAACACCGGGTGTTCTGCTGAGCTAACCTCAACGTCCACCCTCAACCCAACCTCAATCACTTGCAACCAGTGTTCTTGTTGCCTGTAAGCAGCACTGATATCACAGATAAGGGATACTTGGAGGTACATACATCAAAGGTGTGCTATATACATACAGTCTTGTTCGTTGCTTGGTGTGTGCAGCACTAGATGCATGAATCCGTCACGCTTACATTCTGTGTTCAGTGCTTTGTGGTTATAGCACTAGATGCATGGGCTGTCACGTGTACGTTTTGATCACCCCTCTCGCAAACAAGTGGTCATAAATAACCAGCAGCACACCTCCCCTTGTCACTTGTCCTTGCAATCAGTGTGATGGGTGATGGAGTGCAGAGTGTGTTTACTGTTTGTTCAAAGGATGGGGACAGGCCTGTTTGGAGCGTGTTCATGATAACTTTTCTCTTTCTCTTAAACACTTGGCTGTGATGGCGAAATGCTTGATATTTTGCCCTCTACATGAATGCTTAAGAGAGGACGCTTGGTGACCATGTGTTATATGTGAAGAAGATGCGGCTGAGCGCCTGCTGCGTTGCATACATCTGAGCAGCTTTCATCCCTGCAAGGCCAGACCCCATTTTTAATACAATAGGGTGTGTCAAAATAGTAAACACGCTACACGCTTCAGCGAAGTACCTGTGAAACCACACGCCCCGCCTACCCCCCAAGAAAGGTAATTAGTAAATATACACTGTGTATGACCTTATGCTTGGTGATTGCTCCGCCAAAAGTACCAAGTGTGTGTATATATATAATATATATACGATTCTGGCCAACCCTATTAAGTAGTCACGTCAGCTCTTCCTAGGGGTCCTGGACGTGACTTGCAAGAAAATAAGCTCAAGCTCACATATGTCTCGCTTGCAGAGGTACAGATAGATTTAGTTGTGTTGGTACAGGCCTACCTTTCCCACAGGGATAAAAGAGAGATGCACCTCACGCACCTGCTGGAACCCACGCCCACGCCTTGGTCAGTACGACAGAGCCTACCAGCTTGGACAACCACCACCTGAAAACAGCAGTGTGTGTCTTACTCTCTTGCTTTGTAGCATTGTACAAGGTTCAACACCACCTGAAAACAGCAGTGCGTGTGTGTCTTACTCTCTTCCTTTGTAGCATTGTACAAGGTACGACAGGAACATTCTTCATTATAGATAAACAGCAAGCGATCGAGAGACCAAACATTCAAGACCTTTTACCTTCTCGCTTGTAGGCATTATAGTAAAACAGGCCCATCTTGTATGATGGTCACATCCAAGAGAGCCTTTTCAACTTGAGTCCAGTCCAACGTGAGTCCAGTATTTCAGTTGTACATTACTCTTTAGCCTGCTGCCCATACACAAGTACAAGCTCCAAAACCTGCAATCTATTCTGTACTGCCTATGCTTCCTACTTACGCGATCAATTTATTAAACAAATACCAGTTGTTTGCAGTTATTCTTTCTGCAAATATGGACATTCGACAAGACAAAGCATAAGGTTTCATCTCCCACATTACACTGTACTTGTATCAAAACCGTCTGCAGTACAGCTCCGTCTGGAATGATGATCAAATACCGCAAGTCAAAGTAATGTCGTGCAGTTGTGACACACACACACAAACCTGAGCATGCATCCCACAGGGGCCAGGAGCAGAGATGCCCATACATATGTCGGCTGCCTAAGGTGCTGTGTGGCAGCTGCAGCAGCTGTGAGGAATTCAGGACAGCCTGGAAAGAGCAATGCGTGTGTACGTGTGCGTGCAAGTGTGTCTGCGTGAGTGTGTGCGTATACGTGCATGTACGCATGTGCAAGCCTTTTGAGTACCCTGTTTTTAAAATAACAGCTGGGGGGGCCCAAGTACTCAGGCAAGATGGACAAAACGTGCGACGGTTTTGCTTTCTCTCACTTATGTATACAATTTTTTTTCACTCGTGTAGACGATTTCTTTCACTCGTATCAGGAGGCCTCTACAAGAAAAGTTGTGTACACCATGCCCTAAAACTGGTCAGGACCCCCCTGACCCACCCACCCACCCCTAGACCCCCCATGCAGTAACCTACATGACAAAAAGGTACCAATCTGCTCCTTTTTGAAACAGGCATCCATCTGCATACTCATCAAGACCTGAAACTGCACTGTTGCAGAGTTATAAGTCAAAAACTGAGATACAGACGCCCATGCACACGTGACCTACCAGGCACCCATATTTGGCTTGCACAGTCCCACATTGCTTCCATTTCTTCAGAATTCTACTGCCTAACTCATGCTGGCACAATCCTGTACGTTTGGGGTAATTTGCTGCTTCATTGGCTTGACTTACCCCGCGATCTGCACCCGAGCGCGTGTGCCTCTGACTTTTGGACATGTCCACAGCCCCCCCCCCCTTAACCCAATGCAACACAAAAGGGTGCCACTCGACTGTGGGGCTTGAGCTGAGGATTCCGGTGATATATTTACAATTCCGTGGAAATGCCTCAGTAAACTTCTAGAGGGGGGTCCCAAAAACTGAAAACTGATAATAATTTCCCTCGACACCCCCCACTCCCCCTCGGATCGGGCTCGTTTATATATCAAACGATGATCTCAGGATTTTAAAAATGTAGTTATTAATTCAATCGACCCTTGTGTTCCAAAAGTTGTGCTTTTCTAAACCTCCTGCTCGTGCAGACAATTTCTTTCACTTGGCAGACAATTTCTTTCACTCGTGCAGACTATTTCTTTCACTCGTGTAATCTGCCTGCATTTGTCCATTCACAAAATGCGTACACACACACTCAGCAAGCCTTTTACTAGCCTTTTGGGAAAAGGAGCTAGTTTGAAACCAAAAACGGTGCACAACTTCTTTATGGCTGAAAATGACAAGAAAAGTAGGAGACAAGGGCACACATCTCTTTACTCTTTGCTGTGCAAACAGGTTGACAAAATTTAGACCCAGGTATTAAGATTTGGAAGCCCCTCTTTAGCAGAATAAACCTTGCAGCACACCGTTGACATTCAAACCTGGAACTTGCTCCTCCCTTGCGCTCCCACCCTTACAACACACACCAGCTCAATACAGCACTCCCGCATTTCATTAAAATGTGTCATGACACATAAAGAGTAGGGTTGGCCAAATCAATGTGCATACACTACACATATATACAGGATGCTTAATTTAGGCCTGGAAGTCACCAGATATATGGTCGTATATTGCACAATCTGCACACATACAATTCAGGCCAACAGAAACCAAATCAATCTCCTTGAACATGTTTGACCCGCTCTTCGAACCATCCCCCACCACCCACCCACTCACCTGGGCAGCCCAATTCTGCAGTCAAGTGTGCCACCGCAACCACAGTCACCACACACAGCATGCCCATTGTGAGCGCGTCGATCAGCCTGATAGCTGTCCTCCTTTGCCGCCTGTATGCCGTGGGCAGTGAGCGGTGGTGTGTGGGTGTGGTGGGAGCGGTGGTGTGTGGGTATGTGGGTGTGGTGGGCAGTGAGCGGTGAGTGTGCAGGCGACCAAGCATGCTCGATTGCAACCTCAAGTCCATAGGAGCCGGAGGGTTTTCGCTGTTGCACATCCTGAGGTAGAAGTCATGACTTTGGGAATGCGATAGCTTGCACGTGTTGATTCCATCACCACATGGATGGAATCACATGTGGTGGAGGATCCATCACAGTGTAGGATCCATCACAGTGTAGGATCCATCACAATGGAGGATACATCACAGTGTAGGATCCATCACAATGGAGGATCCATCACAATGGAGGATCCATCACAGTGTAGGATCCATCACAATGGAGGATCCATCACAGTGTAGGATCCATCACAATGGAGGATCCATCACAGTGTAGGATCCATCACATTGGAGGATCCATCACAGTGTAGGATCCATCACAATGGAGGATCCATCACCACATGGACGAGAACAGTTTTAAGCCATTCGTTATACACACGCAGCGCACAAACATACAACACCAAAGGGCAGGCACGTCTGACCCATTACCTGCTACTACGCAGCGTGTCCATCATCGCAATGGTGCTGGCACTGATCTGCATGTTGGAGCTGGCAGCAGTACTCGGCTTGGAGGCAGTGTCACTAAAATCACCCCCACCACTCCGACCACCACCACTACCACTGTTGCTGCTGTTGCTGCTGTTAAAGCCACCCCCGGCATTAGACCCGCTGCTGCTGCTGCTGCTGCTACAACTATTGCTGCTGCTACAACTATTGCTGCTGCTACAACTATTGCTGCTGCTACAACTATTGCTGCTGCTACAACTATTGCTGCTGCTACAACTGTTGCTGCTGCTCAGGTTCAAAACCGTCATACTCTCCCTTTCCCTGCTGACGTCATTGCTCCCTCTGCTGTCCGTACCGACACTGCTCCTGTCTGTACCCCCACCACTTTGCATGCCGGAAAGCGCTTCTCCTCCGAAAACGCCTCCAATCCCTGGATCAACATCGCTGGTGCAGCCAGAGCCAGCGCTGCTGCTCCTAACGCTGCTGCTGTTCCTGGTGCTGGTGCTGCTGTTGCCGTGGGAGGGCGGGGGGGCCTCGGCTGCTGCTGCTGCTGCTGCTGCTGCTGCTGAAGTTGTGCTATTGTACTCCCCATTCTGCACGCCATGGCTGCCACCCTCTGCCATTCCCCCTCCGACAGGCCCACCACTTATGTGCGTCCCACCATCTTCACGCGTACCCACAGCAGGAGCCGCGCCCACCCTAGCCCCTTCAAACTCAACGCTGGCAACCACCCCTGCGCCACCCCCACCCCCACCACCGCCACCCCCACCTTCACCCCCACCACCATCACC
>Ga0307968_1003416_pt1 | contig 13192 bp, 17 predicted proteins | sample OrgLakmetagen650_FD_201834 | JGI IMG/M metagenome (GOLD analysis project Ga0307968, IMG submission 201834) | Saline water microbial communities from Organic Lake, Antarctica - #650 | ecosystem: Environmental > Aquatic > Non-marine Saline and Alkaline > Saline | place: Antarctica: Organic Lake... | reverse complement strand
CACACACACACACACACACACACACACACACACACACACACACACACACACACACACACACACACACACACACACACACACACACACACACACACCAGAGTCATCGAGTTGTAAGCTGTGATGATGAATTTTATACTTGATGTGTGGGGAGCAAGGATTGGAATCCTACAATTTTTCACTCTATTCTGCGCTTTGTGTAATACATTTATGTATTGGCGAGTATGCTGTCCTCCGCTGCTTTCTTTTTATGCTTGCTTCTTGCTCACCGCCATCAACCTGGGTGTTCGCAGCTGAACGTGCGGGCCCTGGCTTTTAAGTAGCATGTAGCAAAAAGTAAGGCATTTAGGCAAGTGCTTGCAATTGTACTTAAAGAGTTTTTGATTTCAGGCCGCTGCTTTCCACGGCCCACCCCCAGCCTTCAATCATAACACTAAATAGGGTACCCTGGGAATAACACTGAATTTAAACCGCCTTTTCTTTTATTTTGATCCACCCTCACAGCCAACTGGGCAAAAAGGCAACTGTGAGTATAGCGTTGCATCTGTAATAACAATATTATAGTAGTCCCTCACCTGAGAGCACCACAGAGCGGGCAAGTTCGCTGAGCAGGGGAACCAACGATACAGCTGCGTCAGAGGCCACCCAAATGCTGCAGTGAGTTGGCCGGTTGAAAGACATGTCAATTGTGCACCTGCAGGAAGATGTTAAATCAAAGCAAGAGGGTGTTAGATCGTGCAGAGCGAGGACGCAAATTTTATCATTAGGTAAATGCAGTTACAGCTGTGATGGAAACAGATCTAAATATATATATAACTTAGATCGTGCACCTCATCAGAAATGTTTTCCTCAAAAAGGAGATGCTTGGCACCTGTGTGAGGGTGTGGTGTTACCGTAGGTGAAGCAATGGTTATTTGCAGAGATGGACGTTAAAGGGAATATAACCAGTCAAGTATGGCATCGCGTCTAGCACTTTCACGATGCAGCTGATCTTGAGAGCAGTAGTAGTTTTGATTACGACGGGTCAAGTTGCAATATTTTGTCACGAGTCAGATCCGCAAAACCAGGAACGAACAGCAGGGCAGGCAGAAAATAATAACAGGTCAGAAAAGAATAACTCTGCAGACTTGAATGACCAAGGTCACACTCAGACTCACTGTTCCAATTGTCGTAATATTATAAAATAAAAAGAAAAATGAACGCGCTAAACCAACGAAGCCTTGCCAGTCCCTGCACTTCTGTCTCGGCTTCTTCTTCCTCGCGCAGCACGAGACGCATGACAAGGACAAAGGCCGATGGGCGGGTGTGTGCTGTTTAAATTGCGGGATCTGTTTGGCGCTTGCATGGTTCATTAAATTTTGCTTCCCCTCCCCTCCTCCCCCAGAGTGGCGGTGGCATTGCGCCTGAGCAGTACCTGAGCAACACACCGGGATCGCTGCTGCGCCAGGGCATCGACTCCCCGGACAGGTAGGCTGTCATTCCTTTGGGTTACCTCCTTCACCCCCATGGTTTACCACCGTCAATGCATATTCTCTCTCTCACACACACACACACACACACACACACACACACACACACACGCACGCACACACACACACACACACACACACACACACACACACACACACATACACACATGCACACTCACGCACACACACACACACACACACACACACACACATGCATAAGCACAAACGCGCGCGCACACACATACACACAACACACAGACACACATGCACACACATACACACATACGCCAACGCATAATCACACGCGCACACATGTATGTTTACGCTCGCTAGTGCACCACACATTGAACTGCAGTATAAAAGGCCAGTTTGAGAAGCTCATCCGCTCCTCCCAAGACAGCATCTGTAAGGCCATTGAAGACATAGATGGCACCAAGTTCCATGAAGACGCATGGACACGTGAAGGTGGAGGGGGTGGCATCACTCGCGTAATGCAGGTCAGTCATTGCTCGCTGCGTCGGTCATTTCCCACTTATTGTACTTGGTATAAGTAGGTTCCCACAAATTTTCTTGGGCACTGAAGACAGATCTCTATGGTTCCAGAATTGCAGATATGGCCAACCCTGACCAATTCCATCCAGCAGGAATTGGGGTAGGATGAATTGGGTAGGATGAATTGGGGTAAATCGGGGTAGGAATACTTGCATCTAGCACTGAGCACAAGTGTGCATGTTCACTGATAAGCCTGATCCACTCCACCTGCATACCCTCCTGTCCCTCCTGTCCCCCTTGCTCTAGAAATGTGTAGGAGCATGGAGTGTGTGCCAATGTGTGAACGTATGTGTGCGTGTGTTTTGCAGGGTGGCAACGTGTGGTCCAAAAACAGAGGAGATTTAATGAACGTGTCTGTGGTGTGCAAATGAGGTCGGGCACTAACCATTCACCTTGTTGTGAGCACGTGTGTGTGTGTGTGTGTGTGTGCACGTGCGCGTGCTGCAGGGTGGCAACGTATGGGAGAATGCAGGCGTGAACGTGTTTGTAATGTGCATCTGAGATCGGGCTCTGACCATCCTATCCTTGTTTTCACGCATTGTGTGTGTGCACGCGTGCGCGTGCTGCAGGGTGGCAACGTATGGGAGAAGGCAGGCGTGAACGTGTCTGTGGTGTACGGCTCCATGCCCCCAGAGGCCTACAGGTGTGGGCTGTAAAAGTGACGAGGATCAGAGGAAAGGCAGCTCTGTGGGTGTTCATTTGTGCATTTTTGGGGGGGTCTCATGGGGGTGTGGATTTTTTTTGTGACGAGGACTTCCGCCACCTGTAGAGGCGTACAGGAAACAATGGAAGTTGAAAAGTGTGCAGACAGTGAAATTCCACGTCAATTAGGATCTAGGTTAGGTTTTTTAGACAGGAGATAGAACCAAGCAGGCAGTGAACCCCCACTCCTCAAATCGACTAGGAAGGTTGAGTTCAATGGACGGGAGATAGAGCCAGGCAGGCATCGCTCCTTCATCTTCCACATCAGTGTACACTCTTCACATCAGCTGCTGAGTAAGCTACTAAGGTTAGGGTCAGGGTTTAAAGTGGGTTTCGGGTTAGGGTTAGGGTTAGGGTTTAGCCACCCATCCGGAGCTCTGATCACCAACAAAATGTATGTAGGGTTTTTAGGGCGGGCTCAGAGTAACAACAGGACGCACGTAATGAATAACAGTACTAGTGTAGGATCTGGTATTACCTCCTACCAGTTCCTGAGAGGGTTCCGTTAGAGAGAGTTCCGCTAAATAGAGGAATTTAGCAAGGGTGATACGAGGATGCACATCTAGACCTCCTCCTGTTGGAATTTGCGGCAGTGCCTTCGCTTGTTGGCCTTCCTCATATTTATGTTGGGAGCGGGTTCCACTCCCTGCTCCTTAAATTATACCTAACTAATACCTAACTAATCATTGTTACAATTTGGGCAACGTGGTCTCAGCATTTGTCCTTGCCATGTCTGTGTGTGGAAGTGGGTGTAGGTGTGGGGGGTGTCTGTGCGTGGGGGCGTGTGTGTGTGTGTGTGTGCGTGTGTGTGTGTGTGTGACGTTTTGAAGGGAAGCCACAAAGAGGTTTACGGACTTGCCATAGCATGTTTGTCATAACAGACCAGTCCCACAATGTGAAGGCAGGTCCACAACCCATTTTATGCTCCACTCATAAGCAACCCCTATTTAACACTTACTAGCATGTGGGACAGGCTTGTCGAGTCGTACGGTACGGACAGTACTTGCTGTAATACGGCGTACTACTGTAATTGTCACACCCTATTTTACCGTACTTACAGTACGGTGTACAGTGTGGTGTCAAGCTGGCACTGCCAGTGCAAATATGGCCTCAGAATGGCCTCTCCGCCCCAACACCTCCCATTTCCGCCTCCTGCATGCTCCTCTCATGTGCCGACGCCAAACAATGCTTCCCTGGACAACCCTGAGGCTGGGTTGGGGCTGCATCAGCTCGGGGGAAGGGCCCAGCAGTGGCTTGCATGGAAACTCAAAGACGGACGCAGTACTTGATTCCTGGTTATGTATTTGTGTTTTATTCTAAGCAATTGTTGCAAAAAGGAAATAAACAGATTTGGGCCGAAATTGGAGCCAAACGGCCAAATTGCAGTCAAAATCGTACTGTACGGTTGGACACCGTATTTATAACAGACCGTACTTGCACCGTATTGTATGGCATATGGTATCGTAATTACAGTCAAGAAAGCTAAAGCACGGTGTATCTCAACAAGCCTGATGTGGACACAGCACACACAAACCTGAACCCAGAAGCTCTGAAACAAAAAGGTTAAGCTGAGCATGCAAGCTCAATTCACACACGTGTGCGAACACACACATATATACACACACACGCACACACATACAGGGCTGCAACCGGGAACCCAGATGCTCTGAAAGATAAGGATCAGGCTGGCCGTGTGCCCTTTTTTGCAGCTGGCCTCAGCTCCGTCATGCACCCCCACAACCCCTTCGCCCCTACCATGCACTTTAACTACAGGTGCGTGTACGTGTAATGTGTGTGGATGTATAAGCTGGTGTGTGTGTGTGTGTGCGTGTGCGTGCGTATGTTTGTGTTCAAGTGCAGGCATGCGTGTTTGTGAGTGTAAATATTAACGTGCGTGTGCACACGTGTGTACGTGTGAATGTATTCATGTGTACTCGCACCACAATTGCATGTGTTTGTTGTGTTGACGCATGGTTATCTTACATTTCTGGTCAGGAGCTGGTTTCAGGCCAGGCCTGCCACCCTCTTGCTCCCCATTTGTGCTCCCTCTTTTTTGTTGCGGTCAAGTTACACGGCACCAAAGTGGCTCCTTGCCGATGCAAGGATGCGAGGATGCTTGATGCGAGGAATTATTTTTTCTGCGTGCTTCCTTTGCTTTTGCCTTGATTCCTCGGCAGTGCAGGGTTGCATGAGACAACAGAAGATGCTCTAATGATCGGGGCGACTGAACCCGATAAGCTGACTAGACACTCTCTCTCTCTCTTTCTCTTTCTCTCTCTCTCTCTCTCTCTCACTCTCTCTCTCTCTCTCACTCACTCTCTCTCTCTCACTCACTCACTCTCTCTCTCTCTCTCTCTCACACACACACACACACACACGCACACACACGCACACGTGTGCAGGTATTTTGAGACTGAGGAGTGGAATGGTATCCCTGGGCAGTGGTGGTTTGGGGGTGGCACTGACATCACCCCGAACTACATCGATGAAGAAGATATGAAGCACTTCCATGGCACCTACAAGCAGGTGTGCGTGTGCGTTTCTTGTTGTTCTGACAAGGCGTTTATGTTTGTGTGCGCTTGTGCATGTGGGCATGTGTGTGTGTTTGTTGTTGCTCAGACAAGGCGTGTCTGTGTGCGCTTGTGCTTGTGGGCATGTGTGGGCATGTGTGGGCATGTGTGTGTGCGTGTGTTTTTTTGTTGCATTTGTATTCAGACAAACCTTTTGTGTGTATCTGTGTGTGTGAGTGCTTGTGCAAGTGTGCACGTGTGGGCACTTGTGTGTGTATGTGTGTGTGTGCGTGTGTGTGTGTGTGTGTGTGTGTGAGAGAGAGAGAGAGAGAGAGAGAGAGAGAGAGAGAGAGGATGCTGCACGTGCGAGTGTTTGTGTGAGAAGGGCTCTGATAACCTTTTTGGCACTTGCAAGCATTTGTGTGTCTCAGGAAGTCCACATAAATCGTGGGTCAACATAACTTTGTGTGTGCGTGTTTGTGTGTATCCGGGGGCGAGTGTTTCCAAGCATTAAAGTGGCTTGCTGTGATTCCTAGGGCACAGTAGCTTATGATACGACCGCAAGTGCATGCCCTTTATATGACTGGCAGACAATCAGGACTTCAACTGCTCCAGCTGTGTCAAAGCTGACTCACAGAAACAACATAACGTGCACATGCCTTGGATAGAAATGACAGATGTGGATGACCGCCATACCCCAACTCCAACTCCGACTCCAACTAAGCCAAGATTGCTACGAACGATTGAGGGGACTCAAATTTCGAGTAACACAACCTTGCATTGATCTGAATTCTGACAGGTGTGTGACCGCCATGACCCCAACTACCACCCCAAGTTCAAGAAGTGGTGCGACGAGTACTTTGAGATCAAGCACCGTGGGGAACGGAGAGGTCTGGGTGGGATCTTCTTCGATGATCTGAACGAGTGAGTTGTGGGCGCTGCTTTGTGTGAGGTGTGAGGGCGGGGAAGGAACGGAGGGATCTCGGAGGGATCTTCTTCGATGATCTGAACAAGTTAGTTGTGGGCGCTGCTTTATGTGAGATTTGGGGGTGGAGAAAAGAATGGAGAGGTCTGGACGAAAGTCTTTTTGGTGACCTGAACGAATGAGGGATCACACGATGTGTTGTAATTGAAGGGAGGGAAGGTACATGTGTGAGTGTGTGTTTGTGTTCGTGCTTTGGTTGCTGCATATGCTGTCCCACCCCACAACGCTAATACCTGCTGCGTACATCTGCACAGTTTTGTGAAAACTGCCTGTTCAATCTCTAGATGCTACCGCTTGCGCAAGTCTGTGCATGTGCAGTCGTTGCATTCAAGCCATTGCAATGATGAGTGAGTCCATTCGTACATTCGTTTGCGTGCACAGTTGTTGCATTTAGGTTGTTGTGTTTTATATAGCAAACCGGCTGCTTGATCACGCGTGTGTGCGCTCAGAAAGTCACAGACTGATACTATAACGTTAAGCAAGGGCGGTGTATGAAGCAGTCATAATGCAAAGAAGTTATAATTTGTGTGTATGCGCTCTCAGGAAGTCACAGACCGAGACCCTGGCGTTCAGCAAGGGCTGTATATGAAGGAATCATAATGCAAAGCAGTCATCATGTGTGTTTGTGTGTGTGTGCGCTCACAGCAAGTCACAGACCGAGACCCTGGCGTTCAGCGAGGACTGCATGAAGCACGTAGTGGAGGCGTACTGCCCTATAATCAAGAAGCACATGAACGACGCGTACACTCCTGAGCAGAAGCAGTGGCAGGCGGTGCGCAGGGGGCGATACGTGGAGTTCAACTTGGTGTACGACCGGTGCGTGGTGTGTTTGTGAGTGTGTGTGCATGTGTGTGCGCAGGGGGCGATATGTGGGGTTTACCTGGTGTACGACCGGTACGTGGTGTGTGTGTGTGTGTGTGTGTGTGTGTGTAAGTGTGTGTGCATGTGTGTGCGTGCCTGTGTATGTGTTTGAAAGGGCAATACGTGGAGTTCAACTTGGTGCACGAGCAGTACGTGGTGTATGTATGTGTGTGTGTACGCGGGACAGTATACCAAGTTTTACAATCAGTACGTTTTGCGTATAAATATGACATTTTCAAAGCGTGCAAAAAGCCATCAAAGCAGGTTGCACTCAAAGATTGAGTCCAATGCAGAGTAAGATGTTGTTTTGCAGCAAGTAAATATGCACAAGTGAGTCTAATTTGAATCGCAGCGCACAGAGCTCAGTGCAGATTAATGAGCTTTGTGCTGAGTTCAATCAAACCTAGAGGCAAAGTAAGTCCAACGGCCAGTGTGGTGATGTTGCTGGATCAGAGCCGCGTTCGGCCTGAAAACCGATGGCCATGTTAATTCCATCCATTCTCGTGTATGTGCTTAATTGTACTCTTGCAGCGTGAGTGACTAATTCTAATTCCTAACCCTAAACCCAAAGTGAGTGACAAAGCAATCAAATCACAGGCGCCCCTCCTGCGTTTCATTTGCAGAGGAACCACGTTTGGCCTGAAGACCGGCGGCCGCATCGAATCCATCCTCATGTCCCTCCCCCTCAACGCCTCCTGGCTGTGAGTTGCTGTTGTGTGTGATTCGTGGCTCATTTTTAGGGTTGGCCAGAACCCTATACATACGGTGCATATACGGTATGTTTGGCAGGGAAATCAACAAATATACGGTCATGTGCGGTGTATTTATGGTCCTGGCCAACCCTACTCATTTTGCCTTCTGCTGCGCTCCGCCATGTTTGCTGCTCTGCCTCATTTTGCCGTGATTTAGCTGTGATTCGCTGTTGTGTAAATCGGGGTTCATTTTGCCTTCTGCTGCGCTCCGCCATGTTTGCTGCCCCGTCTCATTTTGCTGTGACTTGGCTGTGCGTCAATTTTGTGTATGTTGTGGTGTCAGATCCAATTTGCTGCCCTTTGCATATTTTCATGTCTGCTGCACTGCCTCAATTTCCTGTGAGCAGCAAGGACAGAAGTGTGTGAAAGGGACACGTCTGTTGATAAGTCGTTGGATGTGTGCAAAAAAGCCTTTTCAAAAGTGCTAGAACACGGGGGATGGATGTGTGCAAAAAAGCCTTTTCAAAAGTGTTAGAACACAGGGGATGGATGTGCGCAAAAAAGCCTTTTTAAAAGTGCTAGGACACGGGGGATGGATGTGTGCAAAAAAGCCTTTACAAAAGTGCTAGAATACAGGGGATGGATGTGTGCGAAAAAGCCTTTTCTTAAGTGCTAGAACAAGGGGATGGATGTGCCAGTCAGATGTAATACCGCAAGGCAAGCTGTTCCTGCGTGATTTCAAAGCGCATGTATTCCATACAACATGGAACAACCTGTGCTTTTCTTGCGTGTATGTAGAAAGAAAAATTATGCAGCCAGTGTACATTCATCTGTATTCATCCTGGGAGGATGTTGTTTGGCTCTGCATCCATAAATCGGACCGCTTCTTTGCTTTTTTGTTTCGTGGGAGAGGGAGAGGCTTTTGCTACCAATATGGCTTTATTTTTGCTTAAGCTCCTTGCACAATGTCAAAACGCAGGTACGACCACAACCCTGCCCCTGGATCCCCAGAAGCCGACCTCCTGGATGCCTGCAAAAATCCTCGTACCTGGGTCTAAGCGAGCCCGTTGCATACCAGTAGTGGCTACAATGTCTGCGTTTCTCAGCGCTTTACTTACAGTTACTGCTGACTGTCTCTCTTAGTACGGAGACTGAGCCTTTTTATTAACACAGTTTGCTTCATTTTTGTAGACAGTGATCTATTTTGGTTCGTTTATTTAAGTTCTCAAAGCAAAAATGATTGAGACGTCCCCTTCCAACGTAGCCTTTCATTTCTATTCCATTTGATCACTCCAAACCCGCGACTTGCAGGGCATCATCGGACGTGACGCCAATGTTGCCTTCTTTCATTTTCTCAAGGTCATTAGCAACTTGGGCGTTAGGGCCTTGTAATAGTTGGTGGTCGTAGGCAAAGACCGTCCCTAACATCATCACTTGCGCAAGCAGACGCACAATTGTGGCGCGCGCCAGCACATTCCAATTGAGGGCTGATCTTATTTGGTGGCACTTCGCAGGCAGTCTTGTAGTTCAAGTAATGGTTACAATGATCACAATGGGGGATGACCTTCAGCCAGGTTGTTTAGCTGATTGGCTGCTGACTGGTCTCGGCCAGCCACAAATAAACCCATAATCTCAGAGAGAAAGAGAAAAGGTTTAGTGTTCTGCTGAGAAAGGAATTATGAACAAGTTGGTTGTTGACCTGTTGAAGCAAAAAGGGTTGGGTTGCTGTAAAGTCCTCAAAAAAAGGTGTAAACAAAAAGGAGGAATGTTTCCTCAGCTCACAAACCCAATGGTCTTGGCAAAATAAAAGAGCATGTTGTTAACGTGAACACAGTGTGACATGCAGTGAAGACCACTCCCCACGATTATCAAGGTAAAGGAGCCACTGGTACCAGGTACCGTAATACTCCTCCCCCAAAAAAGAGAACAGGAAAGGTGCTCTGAGCGCAAGTACGCCAAGTATGGAGGCTCCCATGGGAGAATAACTGGAAGGAAGTTTGGTGGCGCCTACTCCAGCATGGTGTGGTGGGAGCGGGGGGCCATGGATGGCCCATGAAGCGGGGGACAGCTTGTCCTTGTGGCTGGCAACACTCAGCTGCATCGCCACATGCTGCACAGGCGCTACAGCTATGGGAGCACGTCTTTTGGACTTGCACAGGAGCTTCAGCCATCAGACGAGCCATATAACACAACCTCCCAGTTTCCGTGCAGCTGCTACCACGGCATGTGTGGCTGCTAGAGCAGCCATGCCAAACAATGAGGAAGGAAGTGTGGTATGTTGTGTGCCTAGCTGCACTGACTGCCATGTTAAGAGCTAGGGGTATGATGTTTAGCACCCTAGCCAGGACAGGCTTAGAGCCCGCAGTAGTAGGAACTAGGGCAGTTGATCTTCTCCTCGCAGCCTTAACAGACTTTGCAGCCTGCCAAGGTAGTGTCTCCAGTTTCTCTGACCTAGGCCAGGCTCACCCCTTTGTGTATGTATGCTAGGCCAAACGTCTCCTTGGCTGTTTTACTACAGCTTCCTCCTTGCGTGTCTTACCGCCTTGATCTAGGTATAGGTTGGCTAGCCATTCCTTGCTCTCGGCTCTTAATAGAACAACCCGCCTCTTGTTATCTAAACCTTTAGTTCACTGTATTCCTTTCGTGTCTCCCAAGTATTGGCTCGTAATGTTGAGAGTGACATGTTGGTGCAGCTGCGTATCCTGTAGGGGAACTCTCTCTCCTCGTTGAGTTGTGTTGGAGTTGGTTTTGGCGCACCAGTCATCGCAATGGCTTAGTTGCTTCTATGCTGGCTAACTCTTAGCTTCCCTAGTTTTTTATGTTGAGTGCCTCACGGTGTTGTAGCTAGATCGGCCCGTTCCCTTGTACTCTTTACTAGCCCTGTCTTCCTAAAACTTGTTCTTTTTACGTGGGCACCAAAGTACGCAGGCTTTCCTTCCTTCTTTCTTTCCCGTGCTTGACCTTCTCGTACATGTTTTGCCCTTCTTCTCATCACCTGGGTTGTCCCCCCTATTTTTTGTTATCGCTTCCAGCCTGCCTCTCTTGCTTCCCTATTTTTTAATCAACTTTCAGTTTCATTTCAACCTCGTAGTAGGGAGTTTGCCATCTCCCCTGGACCTACACCATCATAGAAAGAAACAGGAATTAATGGGGATCGAACCGCTTGGAGGCTTGGCCTGCAAGCGGCTCCTGATGAGAGTTGGCATTACCTACCTTCTTTCTCTATTTTCTTGATGAAAGTTGATAATGGTACTGGAAAGGGGAACGGTAATTTCCAGCACTGCATGGCATGGGACAATCTAGAACAATTTGTCTTAGTAGTAGCGCCCTGCAAGTTTAATGATCCATGATCGTCAGGCCAGACTCTTAGGGGGGGGGGACTACTAACTATAAGCTGCTTGGCAGTGCCGGTCTTTGTTTCCTTAATCAGGGCTTGAGGTACTGTTAGATCTTGTCATCGAAAACAGCATCCCTGAAAATGAGCAAATTCCATCAACAGAAACGAATACTACGCAGACATCAAAGCCACTCATATTATAAACAACAGTGGCTACTGCATACTACGGTAAACAGCATCTGCAACCAGTGCTGCGTCGCGGGCCATTCCCACGTTGTGCACCCTCACCACATCTGACCCTTGCCCTATCAACGCTACGACACATGCAGCTGCGGCTACGTCATTGTCTGCAGCAAGCCGGCCTGTGAGTCGTGACAAAAAGCGCTTGCGAGAAGGCCCGACCAAGAGGGGGGCGTGGCTTGCAGCTCCCTGTACGAATAGCAAAACAGGGTAGCCACTGTGAAGAAAGAAGAGGAATGAAAACTCCGTGAAAAGTGAAAATCAATCCAGCTTTGGTGTGGAAAAAAAGGCGGTTTACACGTGGACAGGCTTTCCCCCTGAAACAGTGCCACCCAGAGATCGGAGCCCACCCAAAGATGCACTGGGAAATATTCTACAGACTTCAGCCCATTCCTTAAGCTGACGACTAGCTGGATCTATGGGGAATAAAACCACGCAGGCAGTGAAATATTTCTCCTCACAATAAGGAACTAGAGCCACTTTGGTACCGGATACCGTAAAACTCCATCACAGAAAAATTAGTGAGGATCAGGAGAGTTGCAGGCTTGATGGACGGATCCGCATAGGTCTCTGTCGCTTCTCTCATCATCTTCACTCAAGATCTTCACTGGTGCTCTGGCCAGTGTGAGCACTAGTTTGCAGGCTTTCCCTCAACACATGTCGATCTTTTTGATTGATTTATTTGTTGGAAACCTATAGGTTGAGCAGCCATGCCAGGCTGGAGGCCTTTGTAACCCAAACTAAACTAAACTTTCCCTCATACACACTGACATGGTCTTGTTTGTGCCGTGCCGACTCTCTTGAACACACTGACCCTTTATCTGAATCAAGACTCATACAGACTCCTCAAGTTTGTGTCAGATTTAGTTTCAATTTTCGACACTGGTTGATTTTGTTTCACTAGCCAATTTGCCATCAGCCAGAGACTCGGGCTGTAGGCCATCCTTGTAACCCCTTGTTACCCCTTGACCCTTTATCAGTGCTGACATTTCGTTCACCTCGTCCCACCTGCAAGCACACTAATCCTTATCCGTACCGACCTTTCTTTCCTTCACCACTTCCCACTTGCAAGCGCGCCGATCCTTATCCGTACCAACTTTTCTTTCCAATTTCCTTCACCAGCAAACCCACCTGCAAGCACGCTTGTCCTTATCCGTACCGACCTTTCTTTCCTTCACCTCTTCCCACTAGCAAGCGTGCTGATCCTTATCCGTACCGACTTTTCATTCCAATTGCCTTCACCAGCAAACCCACCTGCAAGCACGCTTGTCCTTATCCGTATCGACCTTTCTTTCATTCACCTCTTCCCACTTGCAAGCGTGCTGATCCGTATCCGTACCGACTTTTCATTCCAATCCTTCACTAGTAAACTTCCCACCTGCAAGCACTGGCGCCGCATGTCTGTCAGATGCTGGATGAGAGCCAGGCTCTGTTCCGAGGTCTTTGCAAAACCGAGGCCTGCAAGAAAACAATGATGAAACTAATAATGAAAGAAGCTGCCGTGTACTTACCAGAGCTTGCACCGCTTGGATTCTGGTGGTCCCCTTCTGGTCCCCTTCTGATCCCCTTCTGATCCCCTTTTGATCCCCTTCTGGTCCCCTTCTGGTCCCCTTTTGATCTCCTTCTGGTCCCCTTTTGATCCCTTTCTGGTCCCCTTCTGGTCCCCTTCTGATCCCCTTTTGATCCCCTTCTGGTCCCCTTTTGATCCCCTTCTGGTCCCCTTTTGATCCCCTTTTGATCCCCTTTTGATCCCCTTTTAATCCCCTTTTGGTCCCCTTTTAATCCCCTTTTGATCCCCTTTGATCCCCTTTTGATCCCCTTTGATCCCCTTCTGGTCCCCTTCTGAT
>Ga0307968_1003409_pt1 | contig 13204 bp, 14 predicted proteins | sample OrgLakmetagen650_FD_201834 | JGI IMG/M metagenome (GOLD analysis project Ga0307968, IMG submission 201834) | Saline water microbial communities from Organic Lake, Antarctica - #650 | ecosystem: Environmental > Aquatic > Non-marine Saline and Alkaline > Saline | place: Antarctica: Organic Lake... | reverse complement strand
CGTGTGCGTGTGCGTGTGCGTGTGCGTGTGCGTGTGCGTGTGCGTGTGCGTGTGCGTGTGCGTGTGCGTGTGCGTGTGCGTGTGCGTGCGCGTGCGCGTGCGCGTGCGCGTGCGCGTGCGCGTGCGCGTGCGCGTGCGCGTGCGCGTGCGCGTGCGCGTGCGCGTGCGCGTGCGCGTGTGTGTGAGTGTGTGAGTGTGTGAGTGTGAGTGTGTGTTGTGTGTGTTTGCCTATGCGTGTGTGCAGTTGTGTTCGTGTATTTGCATGCTTCTTTATGTGTGTGTGTGTGTGTTTGTGTGTAAGCGTATGTGTGTGTATATGTGTGTGTGTGTCTGTGTATATGAGTGTGTGCGTGTCTGTGTGTATGTGTGTGTGTTCACGTGTCTGTAAGTGTGTGTACGTGTGTACGTGTGTGTGAGTGTGTATATGTTTGTATGTGTGTTTTGTGCGTGTGTATGTTTTCACGTGTGCATCTATGTGTTTTGTGTACCTCACATGCTTGCTGCTCTAATGCCCTTATGTAAAGGTTCTGTTCAGTTACTGACTGTTACATTGCTTGGATGTGCTGTTTGGACATATCACAATGAATTAAACACCAGACTTATACCAGCGACCAATTGGCAATGTCAGGCACGTGACGGGCACATACCGAAACGAGGCGTCAATTGCAAAGCTCCAAGGCAGAAAGCCGTGGAACTTAGTACAGTTTGATCCCTGCAAGCAACCCGGCCACATCAGGTACGTAGGTCTATGTTGTAGTAGGTCTGTGTTATTGCGCACGTGGCCAAAGGTCCATTGATCGCAAGAGAAACAGGACCCCGTAGAGCTATCAGCGCCGTTCCTCTTGAAGCGGGGTCTGCTGCCCCTAATTGAGCAGCTTACTTCTGTGTGCAGTCCTTGACAACTTGTTTCAGCCGGCCTTTCCCCTGAGAAGAAAGCGCTTGTTCAAATTGCTCCCATCCATTGCAGTGAAGAGCTGCTCGACCCACTGTCTACCAGCAGCCACGTGCTGAGCAGCCTCCCACCCATTGCCCTACCTATGTACGACCCTGTGAGTGTAGATTTGGGCCTGTATATGGTCCGCAATCCTCAAGTCCTTCTAGCAGAGATTTGTCAGGATATACGGTCATTTGCCATGTATGTACGGCTCCATCTGGCTAGCTATACATCTGCACGACACAATATCTTAAGGCATAGGCATATACCTCTTGTACAGCACTTGTGCGCGCTCAACAGGTGCATGTGTGTGTGCGTGTGTGTGTGTGTGTGTGTGTGTGTTTGCGTGCGCCCATTCCAACACTGCATTTCCCCTTTTGGCCACAGTTTCAATGAGGCTGCTTGCGCTGTGATGTATGCCTGCACAGGTTTTGGCGGCACAGGTAAAAGCCCTTAGCAATATGAGTGGCCATCTGGATTGGGTCGGCTATTTGAGCAGCACAGGCGTGTACGGGGACTACAATGGCGATTGGGTGGATGAGAGGTAAGTAGGTGATCACCTGGACGTAAGGTGCTCCACTTGACGTAGGAGTGCTTGACGTAAGGTGATCCACTTGACGTAAGGTGATTCAAGTTGAAATAAAGGCACGGGTTCCTTAACCTATCAGATCCTTATCCTATTGAGATGAATTTGCCGTTTGCTGTGATTACAGTGCTTCACACACCCATAACGCAAGTCCGATGTCCGCTCGCAGCCTCATTCTGCAGTGAAAAGAGCTACGTTTCAAGATGCAGCAGGTGTATCATCAGCGCCAGCGCAGTTTTTTGTGTGTGAGCGTGTGCTTTAATGCACGCGTGCAGTTCGGAGTGCCGTAGCCTGTCATCGCGTGGGTTTGTGCGCCGTGAGCACGAAGTTGCATGGGCTACAGCAGCGGCGGCCGCTCAGCCAACGCCTTGGCCTCTGCACATCTTTCGTTTGGGTGCGTTCAGGGTGGTGGAAAGGCTAGGAGCATGGAAACAAGTCTAACTCTAAAATTTGCCGCTAGTGGCTCACATCATCATGATGAGTGCCCGGCAATCAAGGTTGGATGCTATGGTATTGGGAGGCATTTTTAACAGACTCGATAGAAGGTGCCAGGACAATTTAACCGCTTGTACGTCACTTGAAACAAAGCACCTGCTTGTCATTTGCCAAAGGGCAGATGCCCTGAAGCCTCGGGTACGTGCTCAGGCACAATTCCTAAGAGTCGCAAGTTTCAAGCAGCTGGTAGGGTGTGTTTTACGCATGTAGGAAAGGTCGCTCCCTCCTCAATTAAGGCTGTACATTCTATCATGGCTCGCACGTTTTAGTCTGGGTGTGCTGCACTGCTCGGCACGTGAGATTGGAAAGCAAATGCAGGTATTGTTCCTCGCAGCAAAAAAGGGTGAACTGTTTCTTCTCCTTACTATCACGGATGGTCTCAATTTCGAACGGTTTCTTTTTTCCCAGCTTCTCTCAAGTTAATTGTGACTGACTGGCAACCCTTGTAAGCATTGCTTTTAAGCTCTTTTAGTCCCTCCCCCTCACTGCTTTAAAGCTCTTGGCTATGAGTGCTCATATTACGTCCTCTTATTGTTGAACAGCACACTAACTAACACAGGTGGTATATACGGGCCAGACAGAAGTGTACTGGAAAGCATGAAGCGCCAAAAGCTTATGGATGGCCTGCAGGAGGGTGGTGGTAGTAACCAGCAGAGGAGGGGAAGGCAGAAATTTACGGCAAGGTGAAGATCTGGCCTACTTTTTGTTGTTGTGAGTTTGCGTCATTGGACTTTGGGTCGACGTGTTTTACCTTTGCCTCCAGAGACTTGACCTTCCGTGATATTGCAAACCAATAAACTATATTGCATGATTGATACTACGGGTAAGTGGTCATTAACTAATTGGAAGCTATGGGCCATAGATAACTGGTCATGGCCTAACCGATCTAACTGCTTTACAATGTTATAGGACAACGGTGCTCCTTTGAAACTCCCGCCCATGCATTATATATTATATGCTGTTGCGCAGGTGCCATGTCAGTGACATCTGCTCTGCTGTGGTGGCAAGCATGGAGCAGTGTGTGCAGCCCAGCAACAAGCAGACTGGCATGCTCCTGGATGCAAATCCTATGCCTAATGAAGCACGCAATGGTAACGGCAGCATTGTCCTTCCCCAACTTAATGCACCCGCTGCGTATACGGGACCAACGCCTTTGCAGGGTGCAGCCAACGTCACAAACGTGGTTGACGATGATCCTGCTCCTCGGAGCGAGGTGTGTGTGAGTTTGTGCGTATTTTTGTACAAGCACGCCTACAGTCATTGGGAGCTTATTAAAAAGAAACAAATAGGAATTACTGGGTCTTGAGGGGTCTTGGGGTTTCCTGAGAGTTTCTAATACGGCAAACATGCTACCAAGTACATGTGCAGTTTGCTTAATTTCCCAGATTTGCTCGTACGGCATAACGCTTGCATGATGTACAGATGTACAAAATTATAATTTGCTGCCTGGTCGTCTAAAATACACTCTCACACACACATAGGTGGTCGCCTTCACACAGAATCTCTTGCAAAGCCGTGGGATATCATCCATTCAAGATTTTTCTGGCGTCGAGGGAATGGTCCAAGAAAATCAGCAGCGCCCATCGCTCACCGCAGCTGCTTCAGAAGGCTCCTTCTCTGATCTGTCCAAAGTCCCAAAAAGTCGAGCAGAGGGCATGGAAGAAAAGCGGGTGTCAAATAGAAAATTGAAGCAGGAGCTGCTGCAACAGCTTCGATACCCCAGCTATAGAGAAGGTATGCAGGCACTGGTAAGGGGTGATAAACATCCCTTCAGTGCCTCAGACCTGCAGGTCACCTAGTGGAATGTGCCTGAGGTTCTATGCTTGGGGAAGCTTCGTTCTTTGGGAGTGTGAGCCTACGGAACTGCTTTGATACCCGGGCCATGAGAAGACAGAAGCATGGTCGCCTGTTACCCTTTCGCATGTTCCCCTTTTTTTCAATGGTCAGTTGTAGGTGCCTCCTGTTCCTTAGTTGGCGAGGAGAGTGGCTCTGCTCAAGCTGGATCCAATCAGTGTGGAAGGGGGTTATGACCTGAACACCCCAAGTGTCAATAAGCACAGGAAGCAGGCAGGGTAGACTGATGGAGCGAGCTTTTACCTCTTGCCCTCTGGGATGGGCATTGGCCCCTCTTCGGTTCATGCAAATAAAACTGTGTTGATAAAGATCAGCGTGCATTATGGAAAAGACCGAAATTAGGACTTGCACTAGCCCGTGTCCCACCAAAACAAGAGCGACTAATGAAATTCCGTTGCTTTGTCAGCCATGCATTCCAGCCTGAACCTAGGAGCTCTACAAAATTTAGCCACTCTCACTCTCTGGTAAGCTACTAGTGGCCCCTACCACCAGGTCCTTGTTCTCTCTGTCGTCAGTACTCGTCAGTACTCGTCTCCAATTATTTGCTCTGTCAAGTCCAGTCTCCCGGCACCTCTTGTAACTTACTAACCAATATAAAGTACTGTATAGAACACTTCTCCTACCCAACAAAGCAGAAAAGGCACAAGAAAGGCTGCTTTTGCCTTACTTACAAGGGCACTGCAAAACCCTACACACCATCCTGCTTGGAACGGCAGGCACTAGAACTTACAGGACCGTAAAACAAAGAATCCATTGCACAGCCTTGGAGTAAAGGTCTGCACGCACACTGTCATGCCCGATCATTATTGGCAGTGATTATCGTGTGACAAGCGGCCAGTTGAGAATTTCTGTGTGCCTTGTTCAACAAGCTGAACATGCCAGCCTCATTAATTTCCTTTTTTTCAAGGGTTAAGAAAGGTTGCATCGCTATATATGCCTTTAGGGCATCCGATGCCCTAAAGAGTCTGAGCGGAAACTCAAAGAGCCTAGAACCAACTCCATCAAAAAAATGGAAAAAAAATTGATTCCTTGCCTTATAAACTTAGTAACCAATTGACCATATGTCTTCTGATACGGCTGTTCCCCCAATGCAAACTGCCCCATCTGTCAGTGCACAACTGACAGTGCGCTTTACATACTCTGTGGTTGCCGACACACTAAAATGAGGAATATGATTACATAAACTGTCATTATATGGCAAGTGTAGTCCAATCCCTACAAAAAGGACAATGCGGTGCCAACCAAATTGCCTACACTGACATAGGCAGTGCAGATAATCTGGCAGAACAGGGCCTAGATCTGAAAAACTCTGCCAACAAAACAATACCCTATTATTGGGTGCTACCCATCCTAACAGCACATGCTTTGAAAGCCTCTTTTCGTCCCAGGTCCCAGCGCTATCTTATTTTTACCTAGTACTGAATGCTCTTCTCGAGTAAGATAGAACCACCTGCACTTTGAATTTCAGCGGCTTGCTAAAGACAAGAAGCTGAATCCAAACCAGTGGGAGGTTCACCTGATCGAGTTTAAATTCTGTGATGACACTAGGCCTGCTGATCCTCAATTTCAACAGGTGAAAGCACAGCACAGCGTGCTTATTGCCAACCTTGCTTAACAGACAAGGATATAGGGAAGTCAAGCTCCACGTGATCCTCGTTGGAGTTATGGGGACTATTTACAGAGACCATTTAGACAAACCTCTGGCAGACCTTAATCTGGATTGCCATCATAAGATTGAAAACCTGACACACAATCTAAATGAACACTCCATCAGACATGCATCTACACTCAAACAAGATAATGCACTGCAATACAACCGAAACAACAACAGGCAAGGTATAAATCTGGCCATGGCACACAACCCCCCTGAGACCCACATTTATTTGTTTATTCCGTGTGCTTGCGCAGTGGCGGGGGGTTGTCTGGGTCGGGTACTTCCGTAGCCCCCTCCTCCCTTTATCATGCTGGCTGTGTGATCACTACCAGCAGAGTCTTTTCTTTTATTTTACAACATATGAGCATTTTACTTCACTTCACTTAATAGTACCTCTTAATTAAGAGGTACTATTAAAGGGGATCCTCAAAAGACCCTGTACAGTGAAATGGATCTATTTATTAAGGCTCTATTTATTTGCCTAGTCATATTAACGTGCAGCACAATGAGACCGCAAATGTCTGAGTAAACGGTCCCAGCTTCGGGAAGGGACAGCGGTTTGGCAGCCAGCCAAAGATGAGTAGCACTAGCACGCAGAGTGAGACACACGCACGAGTATGTGCAGAGCGCTCACACTCTGTTAAACCTTTCTGACTGGGCCTTTCTTGTCTGCTGGTAAAGGAGATTTACGTACTCGGTACCAAAATGGTTTTCTTTTTCTTAGACAATGTGGGGAGTGGTTTTCACTGCCTGCGTAGTTGTTCTTTAAGAGATCGCACAGGCGTGGATATACAGAACTCGTCGAAGCATTAGAGACCACAGCGATGCAAAGAACTCGCTCCTCTGCTGAATGGCTTTTCCACCTTGCAGGCTTTTCTTAGTCTGAAGCAAGGCGCCCCATAATATCAGTAAGACGGCTATTGTTAGCTGATGTGCTAATTTCTGTACTTGGCAGCGACGGTAATTTGATCCGACAACGCCACAGCACTCTAAGTGAGTTCCGCTTGTTACATGCCAAACCAGTCACGACACAAAGCACAGCCTTGAAAAACGTCAGAGCAATGCTCCTGGTGCACGTGCAAGCTTCTCAATCACCTGTTTATCTTACCTCCCAACCACAGGTGGCACCTGATCCCCAATGTTAAGCCGTTCCTCTTTCTATTCTTCAGGTCGGAGATGTGTGTGGCAGGACATAGAAAAACACCATTTTTCTTGTCTTTTGGTGGTGGTCACGCTGCGTTATTTTTCTTCTCTCTGGCTGATCCATGCCACACCAGCTGCAACCAACCAGATGATCACTAAAGTCCTCTTGTGATCTTGCCGGCCGCAAAACGTGGCACTGCTGTGTCAGCACACGGGGCACGGGGTATGTCCCAGTCCTTATTAACTTCGGTTTCCAGCCGACAGTCCTTTTAATTACTGTTCTGTTCCAGCCGCTGGCGTGTCTTGAAAGACTATGCCTTCGCATTCCTTCACTATCAATTGTCATACGCCTTCGCAAGTGAGATGTCTTCCAGTTTCCTGGTCTCAAATAGACTGGTAGAAGACCTTGTATCAATTGTCATACGCCTTCGCAGTGATGAATATCACGTGACGTCGAAGAACAATTACTATACTACCATTAAACATAATCGAGATCCATGTCAAATTGTGAGACTTTTGTTTTGCCTACCGTGGAGCTGGAAACCCACAAAACGCGTGAAGTGTTAAGGTATAGTGACACACACACACACACACACACACACACACACGCACGCACGCACGCACGCACGCACGCACGCACGCACGCACGCACAAACGCACGCACGCACGCACGCACGCACGCACGCACAAACGCACAAACGCACGCACAAACGCACGCACAAACGCACGCACGCACACACGCACGCACGCACACACGCACGCACGCACGCACGCACAAACGCACGCACGCACGCACGCACGCACGCACGCACGCACGCACGCACGCGCGCGCGCACACGCACACACACACACACACACACACACACACGCACGCACACACACACACACACACACACATAAGCGCACACACGCACACACGCACACACACACACACACACCAACTGTGAAGGTGTGTTTTAAATTCAATCATCTTCTGCCGGGCTTTAGGATATGTACGGCCCCGAGATTGTGAGAGGTGCGTGTATTTGTGTGTGTGTGTGTGTGTGTGAGTGTGTGTGTGTGTGTTTCATTGTCTGTATGAAAGTGTGTGCGTGTGTGCACACCTGTGTCTGCGTTTTCCTTTCTGCTTGTCTTGCATCCCAGGCATCCCTCTTCAGGCAGTTTGATTTAATGACAAAAGCGCATTGACAAATTTCGTTACGTCCATTATTTATTCGTTGGCACGAATGTATGGATGTTGTACCTAAGTGTGGATATTGCCATCTTACATACAGCCAATGAATACATACACATTGCCATCCTACATACAATCCTACCCAAAGCTTTTATGCTGTGAAGTACAATGCTTGCAAGAGGTCTATCATGCAATAACTTCGCAGTAAGTGCACAGGGTGTAATGTTTTAAGCAATCGATTCCAAGGGTCAAATGTTGGGTTGTCGCTTTCTTTTGGTCTATTTGACAGAAATTGTTGTTCTTCCTGCACTTCAGTGACTTGCTAGACACCACGTATGTGGGGGTGGCTGACCCCGCCATTGAGGCACTGCTGGAGCAAAAGATTGAAGAGTTCAGTGCCGAAGTGGAAAGAAGGCCACCCAGTAATCACACGGCACAGGTGGGGTGGTACTTGTGTGCGTGTATGTTGAAATATGTGTGTCTGTTTGTGCATATTTGTGTGTGTATGTGTGTGTGTATATATGATAGAGTCCCCCAAAGGAGTGAATTGGCAAATTTGTTATTTTATTCTGATGCACCACTCTAGCATAATACGTGTCTTGGGGAGCAATCTAATAAGTCTAAAACATTTGTAATCGTGTTAGCCTGATACTAATGGTTCCATTACCTTCCGTAGGTACACCTTTCGTTTTATGAGCGCCGTCAGCGACAGGCCTGGTTTGCCGCCAAGTTTACAGACGAAAGGCGCTACTGGGAAAGCTGGTGCGTGCACTTAAAAAACGAGGAATGCTTGCCATGGACAAATTAGCCATAGACGCAAGATTGTTGTACCACTTGAAAAGAAGGCTCATCTTTCATTTTTGGGTACCCGTGACATGACGTCTAAGAGTTTTTGTGCAAGATACAGGGTTTTTGAAATTCCACCCAGAAGCGGCAGCTGGCTGGGAGCAGGATGGCAACAGGAATGGCTGCTGCCCCACTCTTGTATGCAGGTGTTTAAACTTGCAAGTGCTGGAGCCTACATCTCAGATGCAACAGCAGCAGCCGCAGCAGGACAAAAACGGGGGTAGTCAGTCCAGCTTTGAGATGCATTCTTCCTCTTCAGGTGCGTGCCCACAATGGCGTAAGGTGAAGGACCCTTCTTTGGGTTCCATATGTACAAATGTCCAATTGCTGTGCAATCAGGACCACCCTGTCTTCACAATTCCTCGTGCAATGGCGTAAGATGAAGGACCCTTCTTTGGGTTCCATATGTACAAATGTCCAATAGCTGTGCAATCAGGACCACCCTGCCTCCAATGCCATTCAAATTTCCTATCACGCAGCACAATTCCTCGTCCACGCATGCAATCGTTTGTTCGCACACCACAACTTGCACAGGCTTGGCTGCGTCACCTCACCATAACTCGCTAGAGCACGCGCGCATTGCAATCACACGCTATGTGGAGAAACGTGACCACATCCCTCCAATCACAAGCTCGTCCACGCTTCCATTCCCATTCGACCTCACGACATCTATAGGGTGAGGCGGATTTTTAAACGAAATAACACAAATAGCTTTCTGATTTGGATGGCCTGAGTATGCATGAAACGTGCCCTGCTCCTCCCCTTGCGCTCACACGCTGCTCATACAGGACTGCCCGGTGATCATACTTGTGTGTGTCTACATGATTTCACTGGAATCTAAATGCCTCAATACAATCATGCCCACTTACTACATCTAGGCACTGATTTTCATGGACAAGGGCAGGAGCCTGTAAGTATCATAACTTTTTTGACGTCACGTGTCGATTGAAAAACAAATTACATATTCGAAATCCTGACGTCGAAAGCTATCGATTGGTATATCAACAAGTTGATTAAGAGGGGTTGGTTTGTGGGTGGTCATTTGGGGGGGTTAATGTTTCTGAGCCAATTTCAGCAAATAATAAAATATATGTTTGGATCTCTGAGTTCAAGCCCAGGCAATTGGCACCCTTGTTGGGTGATATGATTAGAGGGGGCAGTGTTGGTGCCTGGTCGCAGAAATGCATGGAATGGCCCCAAGTAGGTCGCGGGGGCGTGTTCAGACAAATTGCCAGCATTAATTCCCAACTTGCAGTTCATGTAATGCACGCGTGAGTTGCATGAATGAAGTAAAAAAGTGCTTTGGCAAAGGTTTTGGCTGGATTTGTGTGCTAAATAGGCGGTCAGTGCAAGAGCGTTATGCACAATTTCAGTTCTTGTCCTATAACTCTTCAGATACTTAACTATTTGGCATGAGAGCAGTTAAGGGAGATATCTGCTCCAATTCTGAGCAGATTGACACCCTTTTCATTAGTGTGGGAGGTCAGCAAGGGGGTTTTGGGGGGGGGCGTCATTTTGGGCCGGAGGCCCAAATTTTACACGTGACTGTCAGAAAATTTTTAACAGGATTCTGATGAGGGTGTTTATTTGCTTAGTACCGGCTCAATTTGAGGGCCTCAAGCTTGCTTTTGTTCAGGCTCGTTCATACATGGCAGGTTTACGAAACCCCTTTTTTACCATTCGTCGACACATGTACCTTTGTCGACACATGTACCACTCACTCTTGTCCTTGCCTTTTCTTTTGCATGCAGAGGCCGCTCTTCCTTTTCTCTCAACAATGTCAAGAGGTTGCTACTGCACACGAGTCCACCTCCTATGTTGCAGTAGCCCCAAAACTAAAAACACGTTATGCATGTATGCATGCAGTTTTTTCGTAATATAAGTATAAATCTCCACAAATTTGTAGCATGCATGCTTCTGTGCAAAAAGCTGTAGAGTTGATTGCCCAAGACACGAAAAAAGAACTACGCAGGCAGTAAAAACCACTCCCCACATTAATCAAGGAAAAGGAGCCACTTTGGTACCGAGTACCGTAAAGCTCCTCCACCGCGAAAAGGGAAGGGAAAATCAATGGGGATCAAGAGGGTTGCAGGCTTGGCCTGAAAGCGGCTCCTGATGAGAGTTGATAATAGTTCTGGAAAGGGCACGTCTGGTATGGACAAGTTTAGCAGCAAAGTTCACAGAGTGCACATGGAGCTTGGAGGCAAGCTTTTTAACTCTTTGAGAATCAAAACCCAGTTCCTTGAAAGGCTTCAGAGGTGTGAGTGTTGTAGATGGTGCCACCCACACCCAAAAGGATGATGTGGAGAGTAACGGAGGCTCCTTGGAAAATGATGCAAAGGTCTTTGTGCTGTTCCTTTGCGGCGTTCAGCTGGTTCTGAGGTCTGGTGTCCTCACAATACTTGATCTCGACGAGGTGGATGTCACGCCGAGTTTTGCTGAGGTCTTTAGGTCGGTGCTGTCTGGGGTTGGTGGCTCTACTGGTGGCTGGGGGTGCTGCTGGGGTGCTCCCAGTCAATTATCCCCTTCCACTTCGAAGAACCCACCCCCTACGTTATTTTGTCGTTTTTGTGTTTTTGCAGCGATGGGAGTAACCAGCACAAAATCTGGGCGGCTGGAGGTAAATCTGTCTTTATCTGGGAAGCGGGGTGGGAAGAGCCATTTGGGAACAATTCTACTTTCAGCTGTTTCAGGAACCTGGAGATTTTGCATGGTCGTCCGTTCGTTGCTGCCTATATCTTTGGAAACAATAAACAATGCATGATCCTAAGGAGCCTGTTTTTTTGATAGCCTTAAAGATCATGCGGCATGCTATGTTGTGTCTTTTGGTGATCATGTTCCTTATTAGCGTGTGTTGGCACCCAGAAAGGATGTGCAGGGCACTGTCTACTTGTGGGCAGAGGGGGCAAGTTTGACTTGTTGAGAGCTTGAACAATACCGCATAATTTTGATTATAATATAGGGTGCCTGTTCTGTATTTCATAATGATACATTTGGTCTTAAGGGGACATTGGATGATGTTAGGTAAGCATTGCTAGTGGCTCCATTGGCAGTGCCGTCCTTGATGAGGGTCTGGTAGTACGCATGGTAGTTCGCTTCAGTTTTGGCATTTCCCAGTTTATGGAGAAGATGCATATGTGCTTGAAGGGCGTCACGGTGGTTTGGTAGGTACCAGAGCTTTGGGGGAGGAGAATGGGCCATGTTTGTTGTATGGGTGTGATTTTGGGTTTGGTTTTCTATGTCTTCTTTTGCAAGCTAGTGGATGTTGTAGAAGGGATCTCCCTCAGGGCCTGCTGTTTTGATGGAGGTGTCTGCAATGTCGGAGTAGGTGATGGCTGACTTTTTAGCAAGGATGTCGGCATGTTCATTACCGACAATACCGGCATGGGACTTTACTTTGAAGAAGTGGATGGGCGATGTTAATTGGCGGATTGCTTTAGCAATGGATTGAAGGACATCTCCTTGGATGTGGTGGCGATGGAGATTCGGGTGTGAGAGCTGCTTTTTGAATTGGTGCAATGATGTAAGGCTGTTTGTGGCTTTATGTGAGTAGCCATGTATGACTGCAGCTGCTATAGCTGCTAGCTCTGCACGTGAGATGGTGTTGGTTATACCCATGCCTTTTGGGTTTACATAGTGGGAAACGTTCAAGTGAGGGTGGTATACACCTGATCCGGTGTCTTGCCCTTCTTTATTCTTTTGGAGGCTGCCATCAGTGTAGGTCCAATCCCGCCAATCTTGTACTTTACGGGTTAGGTTTTGGCTGGAGCTGTTTTGGGGTGCTTTGTCGATGTTACAGTTATGAGGTTGGTCGGTGCTAATCAGGGCACTTGTTATATCTTGGCCTTCTGAGGCTTGAGGGTGGTCATTGGGTAGCTTATTAAATTTGTTGAGTCCTGAGTGTTGTCCGGAACCTAAGGCTGTTTGGTAGGGATGGTTATGTGTGTTTTAAATTTCCCACGTTGCCTCAGGGTTTTTTTTGGTAAGTTCGTTTAGCCAGTCTTTGTTGTGAGCATTGAAGCAAACCCTGCCCTTGGTGTATTATATGGTAATGATCTGCAATTCCCAGGAGTGTTTGGAAAGTGGGTATTTGTAAGTTGTTCCAGAAGGGCACTTTTGCATATTGGAGTTGGTTTGATGGGATGGTGCCCAGGAATTTACACATGTGTGGGTATTTGCGGCAGAGTGATGCATAGGGATTTGTGGTCATATTTTTATTCCAGGAAGGGAGGAGCATGAATGTGGCTGTTTCCTCTGTGCTGACAGCAGCAGAGCAGATGGCGTGTCTTGTTGCTAAGAGCATGGTGTTTTCATGGTAGATGGGATGGCAGATGGAGAACCCAGAAAATCGGGAGGAGAAGGCATTGGTGTTTGCCCCAAACACTCTGTCCCTTGGGTGCTCACTCCAGTAATGGGGGAATTCGGGGTCAAAGTCAAGGGGGGATGCCATTTTTTCTTTAGTGACCAGAGCCCACTTTTGAAAGGCGGCGGTGATGTGGGAGGGGAGTATCCGAGAGA
>Ga0307968_1003408_pt1 | contig 13205 bp, 18 predicted proteins | sample OrgLakmetagen650_FD_201834 | JGI IMG/M metagenome (GOLD analysis project Ga0307968, IMG submission 201834) | Saline water microbial communities from Organic Lake, Antarctica - #650 | ecosystem: Environmental > Aquatic > Non-marine Saline and Alkaline > Saline | place: Antarctica: Organic Lake... | reverse complement strand
TGATGCATGATATGGGTTGGCCAGAACCTTACATATACGGTGTATATACGGTATATTTGGCAGGGAAATCACCAAATATATGGTCATATCGGTTCATATATACGGTTCTGGCCAACCCTAGCTAGGGTACGTCTTGCAACTGGCCACGCTCTGCCGCTCTCAATAACTAGTACACACATTGCTATCTCACAAAACCTTGTATATATTTAACCTCGCGTTTTCCACGAGCCTGCCCCCCGTCCTCTCAGTCGTCTAATAAAACCCATTTACATTTCAACCTTGTGATTCCAGGAACCTGCCATCCATTGGAACAGTTGCTGTACGCACAAACCAGGTGAGCGCCACGTTATCACGTTAAGTATAGTTATAGGGTTGGCCAGAACCATTTATATACGGTGTATATACGGTACTTTTGGCAGGGTAATCATCAGATATACGGTCATATACGGTGTATATATACAAATCTGGCCAACCCTATATAGTTAGGGTTGGCAAAAACCGTGTGTATACACACCTTGTATGACCTTATATTTGGTGATTTCCCTGCCAGTAAGGTAAGGAAGGTTACATCTGTTGTATATGCCTCAAAGGGCATCTCAGCAGAAGCTTGGCAAAAGCCTGAAGCCTCACCTGGCTAAACAAAAGGAACAGGAGCTAGAGGAAATGCTATTTTTCTGCAAATGATACCGTACATACACCGTAAATATATGGTTCTGGCCAACCCTATATATAGTCTAGGTATCCGTCTTTTTATGCTCCATGGGTACGTGTTTAGATCCTCATGTTGTTGGTGTTTGTGCTCCATGATTTGGTCCAACAAAGGAGGGAGGGACAACTATTTTGTTTGTAGATGATTACACACATGTAGGGTTGGCCAGAACCACAAATATAATATATAATTAGTATACACGGAATTTTTGGCAGGGAAATGACCAAATATACGGTCATGTACGGTGTGTATATACGGTTCTGGCCAACCCTACACACATGCTCGGTACACACATGCTTGTGTGTGTGAGTGAGTGTGTGAGTGTGTGTATGTGAGTGTGTGTGTGCACTCTTGCACGCCTCCCTGTTGTAAGATTTTGGGTGCCTACATGCTTGTGTGTGTGAGTGAGTGTGTGCAAGTGTGTGCACTCTTGCACGCCTCCCTGTTGTAAGATTTTGGGTGCCTACATGCTTGTGTGTGTGAGTGAGTGTGTGCAAGTGTGTGCACTCTTGCACGACTCCCTATTGTACGCATGCACTTCAGCACGTGCACACACACACACACACATACAGCACACGACACATACAGCACACAACACGCAGCAAACACCACACAGCACACAACCCATTCCACACAAAATCAAACGCAGAGCACTCTGTCTTACTGCGAGCGTGAAATACAGCGAGCGCAGACACGGATGGTGGGCTTGAATGCTAAAATAGACGGCTTTGAGCGGTCACGCAGCCCTGTGGGCAGGTGTGTGCGTATATATGTGTGTGTGTATGGGTGTGGGTGTGTGGGTGTGTGCGTATATATGTGTATGCTTGAATGCTAAAATAGACGGCTTTGAGCGGTCACGCAGCCCTGTGGGCAGGTGTGTGTGTGTATGTATGTGTGTGTATGGGTGTGGGTGTGTGGGTGTGTGTGTATATATGTATATGGGTGTGGGTGCCTGTGTGTGTGCCTGTGTGTGTGTTTGCTTTTTGTGTGTGTATGTGGGTGTGGGTGTGGGTGTGGGTGTGGGTGTGGGTGTGGGTGTGGGTGTGGGTGTGGGTGTGGGTGTGGGTGTGGGTGTGGGTGTGGGTGTGTGTGTGTGTGTGTGTGTGTGTGTGTGTGTGTGTGTGTGTGTGTGTGTGTGTGTGTGTGTGTGTGTGTGTGTGTGTGTGTGTGTGTGTGTGTGTGTGTGTGTGTGTGTGTGTGTGCGAACAAAGGTTGAGTTGCTCTTCAGCACCACACTTGCAAAATCATGCTTGCACACGCACACGCATGCACTTGATGACGCGTGTCGTCCTCACTGCTGCTCTTTACAGGAGCCCCTCTATGAGTTCCTCCTTGAACTCCCCCACCCGCTCCTTACAACGCACCCCCAGCAAAAGCAGCACCAAGCCTCCCACCCCTTTGGAGCAACGGACAGGTGCGCCTTTGTTTGGCACAAATCTGCACAGAATGTGCGTACAATGCGCACAATGCGCAGAGGTAAACTAACACACGACGCCATGTACATACATGTTAGGAACAGGCTTGCACAAGAGTTAGTGTACAACACGTATACAACGCGCAGAAACTTGCTGAGTTTAGCGTGTAGCACTTGAACTCCGATTCTTGGAGTGAAGCAAAGTGAAGTCGTTCATATCACTTGTCAGTAATCCACCGCCATCTCACGATGCAAACGTAATAGAACGCGTATGTGTGTACAACGTGCGTGTGTGTGTGTGTGTGTGTGTGCGTGTGTGTGTGTGCGACACGTACAATGCACAGAAATGAACGACCACACAATGATCAACACACAGAGCACTCGCACATACTTAGACACACGCGTGCATACATGTGTACCGATTACAAAAGGTGTAACACGCAGACGTCCTCACACGGTAGGGTCAGCGAGCACCTCTGCTTCACCAACCTCTATTTTTGTCACAGAGCATGAGTTTGCACACACACAACACCAACATACACACACACAGCACACCCACTTTCACAAACAGGGTGGGGTCTGCGAGCACCACTGCTTCACCAACCTCTATTTCTGTCAAAGAGCATGAGTCTGCACACACACACACACACACAGCACACCCACTTTCACAAACAGGGTGGGGTCAGCGAGCACCACTGCTTCACCAACCTCTATTTTTGTCACAGAGCATGAGTCTGCACACACACACACACACACACACACACACACACACACATACACAAACAGGGTGGGGTCTGCGTGCACCTATGCTTCCCCGACCTCTGTCTCCATCTCAGAACATGAAGAACATGCGCGCCTCGTCGTCAGCTTCCTTTGAGCTATCTGAGACAGAAGCTAAGCCCCAAGGTGCGTGTGCGTGTGTGTGCGTGCGTGTGTGTGTGTGTGCGTGTGCGTGTGTGTGTGCCTGTGCATATGCCTGCAAGCTGTGTGTACGCTGTGTACGCTGTGTATATGTGTCTGTAGCTAAGCCCCAAGGTGTTTGTGTGTATCTGTATATATGTGTGTGGTCGCTGTGTGTACGCTGTGTGTACACATGTGTGTGTGTGTGTGTGTGTGTGAGAGTGTGTACGCTGCTCCTGAGCCCACTTTCCATAACTGGGTGGATGTGAGTTTGATTGAGAGGGACTTCGTCCCTTGGTGCTAATCACGTGCATAGTGCATAGTCTATGGTGTATCGTGCGTAGTGCATAGTGGTGCATGGTGCATAGCACGTAGTGCATAGTGGTGTATAGTGCATAGTGCGTAGTGCATAGTGCGTAGTGCATAGTGGTGTATGGTGCATAGCACGTTGTGCATAGTGGTGTATAGTGCATAGTGGTGTATAGTGCATAGTGCGTAGTGCATAGTGGTGTATAGTGCATAGTGCGTAGTGGTGTATAATGCATAGCGTGTAGTGTATAGTGGTGTTTAGTGCATAGTGGTGTATAGTGCATAGTGCGTAGTGGTGTATAATGCATAGCGTGTAGTGTATAGTGGTGTTTAGTGCATAGTGGTGTATAGTGCATACTGCGTAATGGTGTATAGTGCATAGTGTATGGTGCATAGTGCATAGTGGTGTATAGTTTATAGTGTATGGTGCATAGTGCATAGTCATAGCCGTGAACGTGAACCTGCCTCCTTTCTTGCTTGACTCAGTACAGATGATTGTCGTCGTGATTTTGACGAGTCTCAAGGATTTTGACGAGTCCCAAGAAGCACTGAGCTTGCTGTGCTTTGAGAGTGAGGAGCGACTTGTTTACGGGGTAAATGTTAGTGTATGCGTATGTGTGTTAATTTTCCTTGGTACTATTTCGGTTTTCTCCTTTAGCTTTGTTCTACCCCTCTCCACACACAAAAACAAACACACACACGCTCTCGCTACACACACATTAATCCACACACACACATTAATTCACACGCACACACGCGCACACACACACATGCAGTCAAGGACCTCGGCATCCACACCCCACCCCACCTCACCCGCCCCCCTCCCGTTGTCGCCACCAACCGCTCGGCCACTCTACGTAAGCAAGCCTCCAACGCGAGGGCACCCCTCACACCCGGCAGCTTATCATCCACCTCAGCATCCCTCAGATCTCTGCCCGGCTCCTCATCTCCAAGCCTCAGATCGTCAGCTGCCACACCCAGATCATCCGTCACGTCCGTCCCTCCACCAGCCGCCGCCGCCCCGACTTCAGGCACCCCGCACACAGTGCGATCTGGCCATACAGCAGGAGGCTACTCAGCGGTGGCGGCTAAAACCCACGGCAGCAGCCCTGCCGCTGCTCCTCCTAAACCACCACCTTCAGGCGTCCAGAGCAGATCAAACGGAGCGGCGGCTGCTCCACAGGCAGACGGCACCAGGAGAGGAGTTCCTGCGGAACGAGGAGCTGCGTCCAGCCAGCAAGGTCGTGCTGGGCCGGCGGCTTCCAGGGAGATGCCCAGAACGGCTGTCCCTTCCTCACACCTTCCAAAGCCTCCGTCCCCGGTCAGTGCAGGTAGGGTGACTTGGAGTATTGAACATGACAAGGGCTGCGTACGTGGCAGTGGCACGAGCAGGTAGAGGTACGTCATTGGTGTGGCTTCATATATAAACCATGACAAGGGCTGCGTATGTGGCAGTGGCACAAGCAGGTACAAATACGTCATTGGTGTGGCTTCATATATAAACTATGACATGGGCTGCGTATGTGGCAGTGGCACAAGCAGGTAGAGGTACGTCATTGGTGTGGCTCCATATTTAAACTATGACAAGGACTGCGTATGTGGCAGTGGCACAAGCAGGTAGAGGTACGTCATTGGTGTGGCTTCATATATTAACTATGACAAGGACTGCGTATGTGGCAGTGGCACAAGCAGGTACAAATACGTCATTGGTGTGGCTTCATATATAAACTATGACAAGGACTGCGTATGTGGCAGTGGCACAAGCAGGTAGAGGTACGTCATTGGTGTGGCTTCATATATAAACTATGACAAGGGCTGCGTATGTGGCAGTGGCACGAGCAGGTAGAGGTACGTCATTGGTGTGGCTTCATATATAAACTATGACAAGGACTGCGTATGTGGCAGTGGCACAAGCAGGTACAAATACGTCATTGGTGTGGCTTCATATATAAACTATGACAAGGACTGCGTATGTGGCAGTGGCACAAGCAGGTACAAATACGTCATTGGTGTGGCTTCATATATAAACTATGACACGGGCTGCGTATGTGGCAGTGGCACAAGCAGGTAGAGGTGTGTCATTGGTGTGGCTTCATATATTAACTATGACAAGGGCTACTTACATGGCAGTGGCACGAGCAGGTAGAGGTACGTCATTGGTGTGGCTCCATATTTAAACTATGACAAGGACTGCGTATGTGGCAGTGGCACAAGCAGGTAGAGGTACTTCATTGGTGTGGCTTCATATATTAACTATGACAAGGGCTACCTACATGGCAGTGGCACGAGCAGGTGGATTCATTGTTGGTGTTTACGAGGCAAGTGCTCGTGCACAAGGATGTGTGCATGGTCCTATTCAGGCCTGGTGTTTACTTTTGTTTTGCATAACTCTGCAATGGCCTCGCTTTAAACCCTTAGATGCCTTCTCCCCTCACCTACTAGTATGTGTGTGTGTATGTATGTGTGTGTGTTCTCCTCTTGCCTAAACTGCCCACTCTTTGAATGCGCACGCAGACGACAGCAGAAAGGGTCACCTCCCTCCTCCTCACCCAGCCCCAGCGAGCCCACAAAGCAGTTTTAACCACCAGCACACACCCCGTACAAGCCAACTAAGGTACGTCAAGAAGCTCAAAACATATACCTGCTCAACACACACCCACTCCAGTCACAGAGTCACTGGCCTCCACAAAGCAGTGCCGGCCACCACCACACCCCGTGCGTGCCAACTGGGGTATGTCAAGCCGCTTGAAATGTACAAGCTCATACACTTGTACTCTTTTGCCTACCCTATTTGCTTCACTCACTACCCTGCACTCCCTGTGCTGCACGCTTTGGTCACTCACCTCACCTCAACTTCAACACACACACACACACGCACACACACACACTCTCCAGTCACAGTCACTGTCTTTCAAACACCAGTACACACATGCTGTACGAGATCCAACTGCGGTATGACAGGCAACTCAAAACATATGAGCTCAACACACACACACACACATACACAAACACACACATACACACACCTTTTTGCAGTGCTGACGCATCAGCCACAATTGCGCACGCGCACACACACAAACACATACACACACTCACATACACACACATACACACCCTCACATACACACACACACACCTTTTTGCAGTGCTGATGCATCAGCCACAATTCGCGTACCTCGGCAGCAGGCAGCAGCAGCCTCTCAGCAGGCATCGTTTGGCAGCAAAGTGAGAGAAGGGGGTACCCTGAGGAAGGAGGGAAAGCAAGGGGGGCGCGGCTTGTCTTTCAGCAGCCATGGCAGGCAGCAGCAGCTTGCAATGACAAAAGCAGAGTGGTCGCCTGTAGTGGCAAAGGAAAAGAGGGAAGAGAAGAAGAGGAGGGAGGCGGAGGAGGAGGAGGAGAGGAGGAGGAGGGAAAAAGAAGGGGCGGCCCTGGACTGGAAGCCTGCCCCTGTGATTCAGCTATCGCCGCATTTGGCAGCTGTCGCTGCTGCTGCGTACGAAGCGGTGAGCGTTGGCCGCTTGCTTGATGTGGATGCACCCACAATGTGACACACAATACACAATGTGACACACAATGTGACACACACTACATACTACACAATGTGACACACTACACAATACACAATGTGACACAATGTGACACACAATGTGACACACAATACACAATGTGACGCACAATGTGACACACAATGTGACACACACTACACACTACACAATGTGACACACTACACAATACACAATGTGACACAATGTGACACACACTACACAATGTGACACACACTACACAATACACAATGTGACACACAATGTGACACACTCTACACAATGTGACACACACTACACAATGTGACACACACTACACAATGTGACACACAATGTGACACACAATGTGACACACACTACACACTACACAATGTGACACACAATGTGACACACGCTACACAATGTGACGCACAATACACAATGTGACGCACAATACACAATGTGACACAATACACAATGTGACACACAATACACAATGTGACACACAATACACAATGTGACACACAATACACAATGTGACACACAATACACAATGTGACACACAATACACAATGTGACACACAATACACAATGTGACACACAATACACAATGTTGCTGTTGCCGCGGTGTGCAGCTCTGTCGCTGATGCTGCGTAGGAAGCAGTGTGGGTATTGAGGCTTGCGTGAAGTAATCGCAGACACATTTTAGTGCATTATACACAATGCTACTGTCGCCGAGGTCGGCAGCTCTTGCTGCTGCTGCTGTGTAGGAAGCGGTGGGGATATTGAGGAATGTTTGAAGCGAATGCATGCACATTTAAATGTAAAGCGGTGAGGTCATTAAGACTTACGTGAAGTTATTGCAGGCACATTTAAATGCATTTTACACATTGCTGCTGCTGACGAGGTCGGCAGCTCTTGCTGCTGCTGCTGCTGCTGCTGCTGCTGCTGCGTACAAAGCGGTGTGGGTATTAAAGCTTGCGTGAAGTGAATGCAGGCACAATCTAAAGCATGCACGCTTGCACGAGCACACATAATTGCATTCATACATACAAACAGGGCTGGCTAGAACATTCATACATACAAACAGGGTTGGCTAGAACATTCATACATACAAACAGGGTTGGCCAGAACCGTATATATGCACCGTACATGACCATATAATTAGTGATTTCCCTGCCAAACATTCCGTATAGGCACCGTATATGTATGGTTCTGGCCAACCCTACTTACAAACATAGACACAAAGGAAGGTATGAGGTTGCACAGGCTTGCTTTTAAGTGAACACACACACACGTTCAAACAAACGCGCACAAATGCACACACATGTATGCATTTGGGTTTACACACTTAGATCAGGGCATTGTCTCACCGTCCAGATGCATTGCTGGCATGCACAAGCTTAAGCTCTGTCAACGTAAGCATACTTTCTCACACACATACACACACACGCTCTTGCTCTTTCTTTGTCTCATTGATTCTAACAGTAGGTCCAAGCATGCTGCAGGAGGACGAGCACACACACACAAACACACACACACATGTGAACACACGCGCACACACACATGTGAACACACACACATGTCAACACACGCACACACATATGCATACGTACATGCACGCACACGTACATGCATATGCATGCACACACGCTTTTACTAATGCAGGCAGGCAGACACAAACGCACACGCTTACACACACACACACACACGTTTACAGGTGCGAGCAGGCAGGCGTGAATCGCAGCAGAGGGATGCAGAGGAGGTGGAAGAAGAGAGCAGGGAGGACCGACAGTGGTCGTTCAATGCTGCGTTGAAACAGATGCAGGAAGGAGAGGGGGACAGAGAGGGGGGAGAGGAGGAGCAGCTGACGGTTGAAGGAGAGGGGGGAGAAGATCAGGAGAGGTCGTTCGATTATCATGACACGCAGCAGCAGCAGCAGCAGCAGCAGCAACAACAGCAGCAACAGCAGCAGCAGCAGCAACAACAGCAGCAGCAGCAGCAGCAGCAGCAGCAAGAAGAGCAGCAGCAGCAGCAGCAGCAGCAGCAGCAGCAGCAGCAGCAGCAGCAGCAGCAGCAGCAGCAGCAGCAGCAGCAGCAGCAGCAGCAGCAGCAGCAGCAGCGGCAGCAGCAGCTGCAAGAAGAGCAGCAGCAACAGCAGCAGCAAGAAGAGCAGCAGCAAGGCAGCGCGGAAGAGGGAGGAACATCACCACGACAGCAGCAGCAGCAGCAGCAGCAGAGTAGCGTGCACGTAGGTGATGGAAATGGCAGCAGAGGGTTGGGTGTGGAGGAGGAGGAGGAGGAGGAGGAGGAAGAAGAAGAGGGGGAGACGGGGCCGCAGTACGGGGGCGAGGAGAGCCCCACTTTCAAGGTGAGAAGTGAGAAGTGTGCATTTTTAAGGTGAGATGTGAGAAGTGTGCATTTTATGTATTGTGTATGTTATTTTGAGCTTTCTGTCACGTACACAAGGATCGTGTACAAGCTGCACGCACGTGCAAACACACACACAAAACACCCACACATATGTATAGATGCCAACACACACAAAAACACAACTTGCACACAGAGACACACAAACGTACACGCACGCGCGCACACACACACACACACGCACACGCACATACACACACACACTTGCAGACTGCACGACATCACACTGATGACAGCCTTCCCTCCTCCCCTAGCCCCATCAAGGTATCGTACACTTTCTCTGCGTACACGTCCTCTGCGTTCTCGTCCTCCGCTGTGAGTGACTCACGATTTGCATCTGCACTCACGTCCTCCGCTGTGCATCTCACCTTTAAAATCTCACTCACGATCTGCATCTCGCACGATGGTGCTTCCTCTTGCTACGTCGTTGACTTCAGGCATAGAATATAAATATAATGTCGGCCAGATCCGTGACAATGCACCGTATAAGGCCGTATATTTGGTGGTTTTCCTGCCAATAATGCCAATGTGTTTCTGGCCAACCCTAAATATAAAGGGATAGAGCAAAAGAGCTCGGACAGCAGGCATATGAAGCAATGGAACGACCAGCTCTGAGTATTGATACCACTTCTGTGTATATGTCACTTATGCGTGTATACCACTTCTGTGTGTGTCACTTGTGTCACTTCTGTGTGTGTCACTTCTGCGTGTATACCACTTCTGCGTGTATACCACTTCTGCGTGTATATGTCACTTCAGCGTGCATATCACTTCTGCATATGTGTATCAATTCTACGTGTATACCACTTCTGCGTGTATACCACTCCTGCGTGTATACCACTTCTGCGTGTATGTCACTTCTGCGTGTATATGTCACTTATGCGTGTGTATGTCACTTCTGCGTATATGTATCAATTCTACGTGTATACCACTTCTGCGTGTATATGTCACTTCTGCATGCACATCACTTTTGCGTGTATATCACTATTGCGTGTATACCACTTCTGCGTGTATATGTCACTTCTGTGTGTATATCACTTTTGCGTGTATGCCACTTCTGCGTGTATACCACTTCTGCGTGTATACCACTTCTGCGTGTATACCACTTCTGTATGTATTCACTTCTGCGCGTATACCACTTCTGCGTGTGTATCACTTCTGCGTGTATATGTCACTTCTGCGTGGATATCACTTCTGCATATGTGTATCAATTCTACGTGTATACCACTTCTGCGTGTATACCACTCCTGCGTGTATACCACTTCTGCGTGTATGTCACTTCTGCATGTATACCACTTCTGCGTGTATTTGTCACTTCTGCGTTTTTACCACTTCTGCGTGTATACCACTCATGCGTGTATATCACTTCTGTGAATATGTCACTTATGCGTGTATTTCACTTCTGCGTGTTTACCACTTCTGTATGTATGTCACTTCTGCGCGTATACCACTTCTGCGTGCACATCATTTCTGTGAATATGTCACTGATGCGTGTATTTCACTTCTGCGTGTATACCACTTCTGTGAGAATGTCACTTCTGCGCGTATACCACTTCTGCGTGCATACCACTACTGCGTGCATATCACTTCTGCGTATATGTATCAATTCTGCGTGTATACCACTTCTGTGAGAATGTCACTTCTGCGCGTATACCACTTCTGCGTGTGTATCACTTCTAAGTGTGGCGAGGGTCTGCAGGCCAGCTTTGCAGAATGAAGCTGTAGGTACCTGCTTTGCTGCAAAGATGTATGCACATACATGCACGCATAAACTCACAATCAAACACACAGACACACGTACACACCCACGTACACATGCGTACACACACGTACACACACGCATACACATACACACGCACACACACACGCACGTACACACAAGCGCGTACACACACTCACAACATACACACGCAAAGGCGTGACGCGTACACACAAACGCGTACATACACGCACACACATACACACGCACACACACACACGCACGTACACACAAACGCGTATACACACTCACAACATACACACGCAGAGGCGTGACGCGTACACACAAACGCGTACATACACGCACACACATACACACGCACACACACACGCACGTACACACAAACGCGTACACACACTCACAACATACACACGCAGAGGCGTGACGCGTACACACAAACGCGTACATACACACACACATACACACGCACACACACGCACACGCACGTACACACAAACGCGTATACACACTCACAACATACACACACAGAGGCGTGACGCGTATACACAAACGCGTACATACACGCACACATACACACGCACGTACACACACGCACGTACACACAAACGCGTACACACACACAACATACACACGCAGAGGCGTGACGCGTATACACAAACGCGTACATACACGCACACACATACACACGCACACACGCACGTACACACACGCACGTACACACAAACGCGTACACACACACTCACAACATACACACGCAGAGGCGTGACGGCAGGGAGGGCGATGTGAGGCATTCTTTGTGGATACAACCTCAACAGTCTGCTGCACGAGGGAGGGGAGGAGGACCACACTCCCTTGCACGGCATGGGCCGTCATTTGGTGAGCGTTTCTTTTATATGCCTTGCATTTACATTTTATATGCCTTGCATTTACATTTATATGTCAGTATGTGGGTGGCGGCTTGAGTGACAGTGTGAGTGTGGGTGTGGATTAGGGGTCACACTCCCTTGTGCTGCATGGTCTATTCTTAGCTGTGTGTGCAGAGGGTTGGCCAGATCCGTATATATGCACCGTACATGACCGTATGTTTGGTGATCTCCCTGCCAAAAATACCGTATATACACCATATATATATATATATATATATATATATATATATTTCTGGCCAACCCTACTTGGGTGTGTCTGTGTGTGTGTACTGCATGGGAGCGTGGTACCAGGGGCGGTGCTGGTAAGAGTGAAGGCATGGGTTTGGGGGCCGCACAACTCTCGCATTGCATGGTCCAGTTTAGGGTGTGTGTGTTGGTGTTGGTGTTAGTGTGTGTGTCAGTGGTGGTTTATGCTTTGTGTGCAACCTTAAATGGTACCGTGCGTGTTCCTGTGAGTGTGGGTGTGGATTAGGGGGCATCATTATTTTGCACAGCATGTCCATTCCAGTGTCAAAGCTGCTGCTGCACGCAATAATTATCAAAGTCTGCATGCTGCTGCCCAACCACACACAGACGACCTGCCACCTCCGCTTCCGGTGTCGGAGCTTCTCTTGCATGAAATAATGATCAAAGTCTGCATGCTGCTGCCCAACCACACACAGACGACCTGCCAACTCCGCTTCCGGTGTCGGAGCTTCTCTTGCACGAAATAATGATCAAAGTCTGCATGCTGCTGCCCAACCACACACAGACGACCTGCCACCTCCGCTTCCGGTGTCAGAGCTTCTCTTGCACGAAATAATGATCAAAGTCTGCATGCTGCTGCCCAACCACACACAGACGACCTGCCACCTCCGCTTCCGGTGTCGGAGCTGCTGCTGCCGCCCACCCTCGAGGCAGAGGACCCAAGGGACTTCATGCCTGCAGAGGGCCAACAGCAGGGCCAGCAGCAACGACAGCTGGCGACAGATCCAGAGGGCGCAGCGACAGCTGGGGCTCGCAGGGAGCACGACAGCCAGCGACAGCTGGCAACAGCAGACGCTCCTCTGCAGCAGGCGCAGACACACACCACCCACAGGAGGAGCTACGCAGGTGTGGGTGTGGGTGTGGGTGTGGGTGTGGGTGTGGGTATGGGTGTGGGTGTGGGTGTGGGTGTGGGTGGAGGGTGTGTGCATGTTGTGGGTGTGGGTGTGGGTGTGGGCGTGGGTGTGGGTGTGGGTGTGGGTGTGGGTGTGGGTGTGGGTGTGGGTGTGGGTGTGGGTGTGGGTGTGGGTG
>Ga0307968_1003398_pt1:7500-13225 | contig 13225 bp, 24 predicted proteins | sample OrgLakmetagen650_FD_201834 | JGI IMG/M metagenome (GOLD analysis project Ga0307968, IMG submission 201834) | Saline water microbial communities from Organic Lake, Antarctica - #650 | ecosystem: Environmental > Aquatic > Non-marine Saline and Alkaline > Saline | place: Antarctica... | reverse complement strand
CACACAGCAGGCTCGGTGCCTGGAGCTCAAGCCGATGGCGACACAGTGATGCACACACACACACACTCACACACACACACTCACACACACACACACACACACACACACACACACAGCAGGCTCGGTGCCTGAAGCTCAAGCCGATGGCGACACAGTGATGCACACACACACACAAACACACACACACTCACACACACACACAGCAGGCTCGGTGCCAGGAGCTCAAGCCGATGGTGACACAGTAATGCAGAATGCCTCAGTGCCTGCCCCACCCCCTGCAGGTAGGAGCATGTGCTTGTTCAGGCTACGCACATGGCACGCGCCTGTGCTGGCAATGCAAGTGGCATGTGGTACACCATAGCAATAATTGTGTGCTGTGCACGTCCTTGCTGTGTGCTTGCTTGGGCTACGCACATGGCTCGCATCTGTGCTGGAATGCAAGTGACGCTATAGCAGCAAATTTCTGTTTTGCATGACCTGGCTGTGTGCTTGCTTGGGCTACGCACATGGCTCGCATCTGTGCTGGAAATGCAAGTGACGCTATAGCAGCAAATTTCTGTTTTGCGTGACCTGGCTGTGTGCTTGCTTGGGCTACGCACATGGCTCGCATCTGTGCTGGAAATGCAAGTAACGCTGTCGCAGCAATTACCTGTTGCGCACGTCCTTGCTGTGTGCTTGCTTGGGCTACGCACATGGCTCGCATCTGTGCTGGAAATGCAAGTGACGCTTTAGCGGCAAATTTCTGTTGTGCATGACCTGGCTGTGTGCTTGCTTGGGCTACGCACATGGCTCGCATCTGTGCTGGAAATGCAAGTGGCACTGTAGCAGCAATTACCTGTTGCGCACGTCCTTGCTGTGTGCTTGCTTGGGCTACGCACATGGCTCGCATCTGTGCTGGAAATGCAAGTGACGCTTTAGCGGCAAATTTCTGTTGTGCATGACCTGGCTGTGTGCTTGCTTGGGCTACGCACATGGCTCGCATCTGTGCTGGAAATGCAAGTGGCACTGTAGCAGCAATTACCTGTTGCGCACGTCCTTGCTGTGTGCTTGCTTGGGCTACACACATGACTCGCATCTGTGCTGGAAATGCAAGTGACGCTTTAGCGGCAAATTTCTGTTGTGCATGACCTGGCTGTGTGCTTGCTTGGGCTACGCACATGGCTCGCATCTGTGCTGGAAATGCAAGTGGCACTGTAGCAGCAATTTTCTGTTGCGCACGTCCTTGCTGTGTGCTTGCTTGGGCTACGCACATGGCTCGCATCTGTGCTGGAAATGCGAGTGGTGCCATAGCAGGAGATTTTTGACGCATGACCTCGCTGTGTGCTTATGTGAGCTACAAACATAGCACGATACGTGATAACCTTTCAGCGCATCCTTGGTTAAGAATTGGGGTTGGCCAGAACCGTACATATACACCGTACATATACACTGTACAATTGGTGATTTCCCTGCCAAGCATACCGTAAATACACCGTATACATAGGGTTGGCCAGAACCGTATATACACACCGTATATGACCGTTTGTATGATAGTTTCCCTGCCAAACATACCGTATATACACCGTATAATTATGGTTCTGGCCAACCCTATCTATGATAGTATGGGGCTACCTATACATTTAACACACAAAAAGCTGCGTAAACAATAGGCGGCACGAAAGATGTAGCCCTTTAGTCAGTGGTTTTACGAGCCTCCGTTCGGCACGTGTGTGCTTGGGTTTTGCAAGCGGAACTGTAGAGGAAGCACGTGGGGTCATGTTAGGCGCGCGTTTGGCTACGCTACACACACGGCACACGGCACGATGGATACAAATGATGATGACCCAGCTCATCCTTGGTTCAGAATGATGAGCAAGCACATCCTTGCTTCAGATTGATGACTCAGTTCATCCTTGGTTCAGAATGATGAGCAAGCACAACCTTGCTTCAGATTTTTGACCCACTCATCCTTGGTTCAGAATGATGAGCAAGCACATCCTTGCTTCAGATTGATGACTCAGTTCATCCTTGCTTCAAATTGATGAGCAAGCACATCCTTGGTTCAGAATGATGAGCAAGCACAACCTTGCTTCAGATTTTTGACCCACTCATCCTTGCTTCAGATTGATGAGCAAGCACATTCTTGGTTCAGAATGATAAGCTAGCACATCCTTGGCTCAGAATGATGAGCTAGACTGCACAGCAGGCGCAGCACCAGCAGTAGATCATGAACAATGTGAATAGGGCTGCCAGAGTAAAACCTATGTGGTGTGCTGCAGCACTCTCACGTGCCCCCCCACCTGCACCTGAGTATGTGTGTGTGTGTGTGTGTGTATGTGTGTGTGTGTGTGTGTGTGTGTTGTCCCATCCGCAACCCTGCTGCCGCATTGCAACGACACGTCCTACACCACCACCTTACACTGCTCCTGCATGTTGTGTCTTGTTCGGCCTGCTGCACCTTTAACATGACACCCCACCTGCACCTGTAACATGTAACCCCACCTGCACCTGAGTGTGTGTGTGTGTGTGTATGTGTGTGTGTGTGTGTTGTCCCATCCGCAACCCTGCTGCCGCATTGCAATGACACGTCCTACACCACCACCTTACACTGCTCCTGCATGTTGTGTGTGCCATTCATCCTGCTGCACCTGCATGTGTCACCTCACTTGCACCTGTGTGTGTGTGTGTGTGTGTGTGTTCCTTGTCCAAACCGCAACCCTGCTGCACTTTAGGGTTTAGGTCACTCTTAACACGTCACCCCAGCTGCCGCAGAGCCCACAGCTCACTCTTAACACGTCACCCCAGCTCACTCTTAACACGTCACCCCAGCTGCCGCAGAGCCCACAGCTCCTGCCGACCAAGCTGCTGCTGCTGCTGCTGCAGCTACTGCTGTTGGTCAATCCACTCCAGCAGTGGGTGGGGGCTCCAGCGAGAAGGGAGCAGCTGCTGCTGCCGCCCCTCCAGATGGATCCACTGTGCCAGTGAAACCAGGTATGTGCTTCGTGGGCTGGGTAAGCCACTGGTGTGTTGTCCGTGCTGAGTGTGCTGCACCAGCAAAGCTAGGTGCGCGTGGCCCGTGCTGTGTGTGTGGCGTCAGCCAGCAAAGTTAAATGTCGTGTTTGCTGTGTGAGCTGAGCTGTGCATCAGGTTAATGTACATTTTGTGCTTCCTGGTAGGCACACACGAACATACCTATATGCATACGTACACAAACTTATACGCACACACATACACACGCAAATACACACACGTACACACGCAAACACACGCACACACACGCAAACACGCATGCTCACAAACAAACACACACACTCGCAAACACGCATGCTCACATACACACACACACATACACACACACACACACGCAAACACGCATGCTCACAGGCACGCACACACGCACACATATACAAACACACACACACACACACACACACACAACGCACACACCACAGAGGCAGCAGCAGCACCTGCAAGCGCACCCGGCAACATGACCATCCCACCCAGTTTAAGCCACTTGTTAGGTCCCTTAGGAGCTGCCGCAGCAGCTGCAGCGGCTGCAGCTGCGAGCACAGGCCAAGGGGGTCAGGGGGTCGAAGGGGTTGGCTTGCAGGCAGGCTTGGGTGCTGCTGCAGGATTGGGTGTGGGAGGAGAGGGCGCTACAGGAGGGGTGCTTGTGCCGTCTTTACTGACCATCGATCCTAACGAGCCGGAGTACCTGGTCAAGTGAGTGGCAGTGTGTGTTGTGGTGTGTTGTGGTGTGTGTGTTTTGTGTGTGTGTGTGTGTGTTTTGAGAGCCGTGCAACTCTGTATGCAAGATTACAAAATCTTGCATGTGTGATTCCTGCTTGTCCTAGCAAATTTATGCAACTTAGATGTGCTTGCAAACAATGGTGCCGTACTTGGCACATACATGAAACACACGCACGCTTACACATAAACTTACACGCACGCACACACACACACATGCACACACATACCCCCTTTGCACACACACACACACACACACACACACACACACACACACACACACACACACTCACACACACGTACCCCCTCTGCACACACACGTACCCTCTTACCCCCACAACCAACAAAATACACACACACACACACACACACACACACACACACACACACGCCAACATGCACCTGCAGGTGGGTGGGAAAAAGCCACGTGCACAATGAGTGGGTAGCTGGGAGCCTGCTCATGGGTTTTGCGCGACGGAAGCTGCTCAACTTTCGCAAAAAGCACGGCGCAGCACCTTGTAACTTTCAGGTGTGCCTGTGTGTCGTGTGTTTTGCAACTGTAGTTCTGTGCGTATGTGCCTGTGTGTTTTGTGTTTTGCGACTGTAGTTATGTGCGTCTGTGCCTGTGTGTTGTGTGTTTTGCGACTGTAGTTCTGTGCGTCTGTCCTGTGTATTGCGTAGTTTGCGACTGTAGTTCTGTGCGTCTGTGCCTGTGTGTTGTGTGTTTTGCGACTGTAATTCTGTGCGTCTGTGCCTGTGTGTTGTGTGTTTTGCAACTGTAGTTCTGTATTGTGTAGTTTGCGACTGTAGTTCTGTGCGTCTGTGCCTGTGTGTTGTGTGTTTTGCGACTGTAGTTCTGTGCGTCTGTGCCTGTGTGATGTGTAGTTTGCAACTGTAGTTCTGTGCGTCTGTGCCTGTGTGTTGTGTGTTTTGCGACTGTAGTTCTGTGCGTCTGTGTGTGTACATGCGTGTGTTGTGCGACTGTAGTTATGTGCGTCTGTGTGTGTACATGCGTGTGTTGTGCGTATGATGCGCTTGTGTGCATGTGTGCGTCTGTTTACACGTGTCTGTGTGTGTTATGTTTGCTTGTGTGTATATTTGTGTTGTGTTTGCTTGTGTGTATGTGTGTACATATCGGTTTTTTTTACATATTTGTGGTAATTGCTTTCACACCCCCGTTAGGAAGGTGAGCTATCAATGTGTGTGCTCTAAGTTGTGGGATTGTGTGTATTTATCATTTTTTAAATTGAATGTGGTAATTACTTCACACAAGCTAGGTGTGCTATCATTGTGTGTGCTCTAAGTTGAGGGATTCCACATGCCCTTTCCACCAAAAGTCCCCTCCCTCAATGCCCATCTACCTCAATGCCTCTCTCCCTCAATGCCTATCTCCCACAATGCCTCTCTCCCACAATGCCTATCTCCCTCAATGCCTATCTCCCACAATGCCTATCTCCCACAATGCCTATCTCCCTCAATGCCAATCTCCCACAATGCCTATCTCCCACAATGCCTATCTCCCTCAATGCCTATTTCCCTCAATGCCTATCCTCAATGCCTATCTCCCTAAATGCCTATCTCCCTCTCAATGCCTACCTCCCTCAATGCCTATCTCCCTCTCAATGCCCATCTCCCACACATAACCTCACAACATGTGGGCTGCTGAGTGCCGCCCCCTCCACATCAAAATGCAATAGCAGTGTACACCCACAAGCACACGCACGCTGTGCCTGAGCGCTCTGAGTTGCATGAAGTAATTGTCTTAAGTACGTTTCCACCTTCAGTCTGCTGCGTATGCTGTGCTTGCGAAATTCATGGCAACGTGCAAATCCATGGCAACAAAAATGCCGCTCCTACTAGAACTGCATGACATAAGGAACCTGAGTCCTTCGGATGAGGGATCAAAACTAGCTGCGCATGCTGTTGCTGCATTGTTTATGGCGCTACAGCCTCCACACACAAATTGATGGTTTAGATTGACACGCATGCATGAACACAT
>Ga0307968_1003398_pt1:0-2500 | contig 13225 bp, 24 predicted proteins | sample OrgLakmetagen650_FD_201834 | JGI IMG/M metagenome (GOLD analysis project Ga0307968, IMG submission 201834) | Saline water microbial communities from Organic Lake, Antarctica - #650 | ecosystem: Environmental > Aquatic > Non-marine Saline and Alkaline > Saline | place: Antarctica: Organic... | reverse complement strand
CGGCCCACCTCCCGGCCGACTGCCTAAGCCTGATGTTGTGCTGGCCTCCTACGAGGCGGTGTGTGCCGACATTTTGGGCCTGAAAGCAATCCCTTGGGAAACGGTGGTGGTGGACATTCGGCAGAGGTGGGTTGACATGAAGTGGTTCGTGGAATAGGGTCACTTTTTGCTACGTGTTTAGACGCAAGTGCACCCTCACGTGTATGTGCGCACGCACACGTGCACGTGCACGACCATGCACATGGACATGCACACACACACACGCACGCATGCACACACATACACACTTAAGCAGCTCCACAATAATATCGTGTGCAAGCACACATACACACACATCTGCACACATATACACATATGCATAAACGCATACACAAACACACACATACACACACACCTGCACACATACACACACATGCACACTGCACACATATACACATGTGCACACACATATACATATGCATACACGCATACACAAACACACACATACACACACGCACAAACATACTCACATGTACTCAGGGCACGTGGGGCCCACCTGTCACGCGTCCAAGCCACTGTCAGCGAGCTGTCAGCACGGCACTGTGTGGTGCTCGCACACAGCAGACCGCCCTTGCCTCTGGCTTCTGACGAGCTGCTGGCTTTGTTGGCGACTGTGCGGCCTGGTGTACAGGTGTGTGTGTGTGTGTGTGTCTTTGTGTGTGGCCTCTGCCGAGCTGCTAGCCTTGTTGGCGACCGTGCGGCCTGGGGTATAGGGGGGGGGGGGTGCGTGTGAGTGAGTGCCTGTGTGTGCGTGTTTGTGTGCGTGTGTGGCCTCTGCCGAGCTGCTGGCCTTGTTGGCGACTGTTCGGCCTGGGTTTCAGGTTTGTGTGCGCGTGTGTGCTTGTGTGTGCGTGTGTGTTTCTTTGTATGTGGCCTCTGCCGAGCTGCTAGCCTTGTTGGCGACCGTGCGGCCTGGGGTAAAGGGGGGGGGGACGGGGTGTGTGTGAGTGAGTGCCTGTGTGTGCGTGTGTGGCCTCTGCCGAGCTGCTATCCTTGTTGGCGACTGTGCGGCCTGGGGTACAGGTTTGTGTGCGCGCGTTTGTGTGCGTGTGTGTCCTCTGCCGAGCTGCTAGCCTTGTTGGCGACTGTGCGGCCTGGGGTATGTGTGTGTGTTTGTGTTTAGCTTTTGACAAGCTGCTGGTCTGTTGGCGACTGTGCGGCCTGGGTTAAGGGGTGTGTGTGTGCGCGTGTCCGTGTGTGTGTGCGTGTGTGCGTGTGCGTGTGTGTGTGTGTGCGTGGCTTCTGACGAGCTGCTGGCCTTTTTGGCCACCGTGCAGGCTGGGGTACAGGTGTGCGTGCGCGTTTGTGTGTGTACATTTGTGTTTGAGTGTAGTTCTACGTATCTGTCTAGATGTTTGTGTGCATGATTGTGTTTGTCACATCGTATAATGGTGCTTTTGGGGTGGAGTTACACATGCATAAGTGCATGTGTATGTGTGCTAATATGTGAGCATGCGTGTGTTGCTCATAAGGGACTGCCGGTGTCCGTTTGTGCAAGCTTGTCTGTGTCGTACCTTTTTAACCCCTCGTTTCTGAGCTGGCAATCTACAGTAGAGTTGTGCTGTGCTGTGTGAGCAAGGCACACACACACACACACAAACACACACACACACACACACACACATACACTCACACACACGCGCGCACAAGAGCTGACGGACGTGCTGGGCCCTGGTGCAGTTGGCGTATACCTAACACATACACACGCGTACGAACAAAACACACACACACACACACGCTCACAGGAGCTGACAGACGTGCTGGGCCCTGGTGCAGATAACATGGAAGAGCAGGAGGTGTGCGCAAAGCTGCGGGCCTTCTTAGAGCCACACAGCTGTGGCAGGTGTGTGGTGCCATTCTCTGAGTGACACGCACACAGGCACACACGCATAGGCACACACATGCATGCACCCACATCAATGGTCCACTGGCAACAAAAGCTCCCACACTTGCACCCCCCCCCCAGGTGTGTGGTGCCATTAACTGATTTAACACACACGCGCACATGCACACAGGCACACACGCATAGACACACACATAGACGCACAGGTGCATGCACACACACATACGTTCATGCATGTATCATCAGGCACACACACAGTACAGAAATTGTGTTGGTACATACATGGATGCTCAAGCACACAACATCACCGCGCGCAAAACATATGCATTATCTCCACCCCCTGCTCACAAACACAATAACACACACTCTCTCTCTCTCTCTTTCTCTTTCCCTTCCTCTCTCCCTCTCATTTTCTCTCTCTTTCTCTTTCTCTCTCCCTCTCATTCTCTCTCTCTCTCTCTCTCTCTCTCTCTCTCTCTCGCTCTCTCTCTCTCTCTCTCTCCATTCTCCGAATATGTATTCTCTCGCCCCCTATTCCCTATTCCCTGTATCTCAAACACACACATACATACAAATGTCCAGGCGGCAGCGGCAACAACAGCAGCAAGGCCACGAAGC
>Ga0307968_1003397_pt1 | contig 13227 bp, 17 predicted proteins | sample OrgLakmetagen650_FD_201834 | JGI IMG/M metagenome (GOLD analysis project Ga0307968, IMG submission 201834) | Saline water microbial communities from Organic Lake, Antarctica - #650 | ecosystem: Environmental > Aquatic > Non-marine Saline and Alkaline > Saline | place: Antarctica: Organic Lake... | reverse complement strand
AATGAAGGAAAAAAACCTATAAGACTGGGAAAAGGAAAACTTCTGCCTAAACAGAAAAACCCTCCTTGAAAAAACCACAGTCTGAGAAATTGGCCCACGCTCGCAAGAGCACAAGCTAAGAGTGTGTTTCCCAAAAACAATGTATTTTTCGTTAGCTGATGTGAGGTCATGGAAGCCAGGTATACCTAGGTCCATAAACGGTTTGGTAATGCAATTGATGAAGGTGGCTAGTGTTGGGAGGGGGGGGATTTCGGGCGGAGGTGACTTCTGCCGTTTTATTGGTAGCGACGTTCCTTCTCTTGTGGAAAGGAATGTAGTAGCAAGGGCCTTGAGTTGGGTGACTTGGTGGGTCAGGAGATGCATCGTCACAGGTTGGTGACGTTCAGAAGGGTCTTTAAGGCTTGTTAAGAGTGCTACTGCTGAGCGCCTGTGGTATTCCACGTAGATGGAGGAGGCACCCAATCGAAACTATGGACATCTTCACGGATCATGGCAGTCAGTGTGCTTTGCCATAAGTTGTGTTTACTTTTGATCACCCTTCCAATCATTGCATCCCACTTATCCAGGTCTGGATAGGAGCATGGTGTGACCGCAAAAGCATAGGCCAGACTGGGGATGATTGCTGTGCGTGTTATGTATAGTGTTTGCCGTGGTGAGGCATAAGAGCCTTCAAGGGCACCAAACTTTTGCTTTAGGCTTTTGTCCATGCATGCGCCTGTGCTGGTGCTTCCAATTGAGATCTATCGTCAGTGTGACTCCTAGGTAGAAGAAGGGGGAGCTGGGTGTGATGTATTTTGTTGCCTGGTTTTGAACCAGTTTGTTGTTTTTGAGTTGATGTTCGAGTGCTTCAGACGGTGTTAAGCCATTTCGGTCTTTAGATGGGGACGCATTTGGGTTACCCGTGATCTTGGTTTTACTGCCGGATATAATCAATCCGGCCCAATTTGAGTAAAGGGTGAGTTTATTTGCTTGCACTTTAAGGTTTTTCAGGGTACCCGTGGGGCAGAGGAGGTCGTCTGCGAAGGAGGCGCTGCTGATGTTGTTGGCCAGATGTGTCTGAAGCTTGTTTTCTTTGGGGATGCAGGTGTGGACGTAGCCGCGTCCTCCTACATGCAGCCATCGCAGGAGGGGTTTTATATAGAGAAGGAAAAGGAATGGGGAGAGGGTGCCTCCCTAATTCGTGCCTCTCTCTACTGGTATACCAAATTTGACCTGTGCAGACCCCTGAAGGAAGCTAGACTTGGGTGGTGGCATTCTCATAGAGATTTTGACAGCATCTATGGCGTCAGTCAGGAAACCGAGGTCATACATTATCCAGAGCATGCGATCGGGGTCAGTGGTATTGAAAGCTGAGGTGAAATCCACAATAAGGGCATAGATGTCTTTGTGAAAGAGTTTGGCATCTTCTAGTGCCATAACCACGTTTTTGAGCTGGTGAATGGGGTCTTTTTGTGTGCAAAATCCAGCTTGTGTGGTGCTGAGCATGGAGTTGCTTCTGCATATTTGTAGAGAGTGGTTGTGATGAGACGCGTCCATAGTTTGTACAGGGTATTTGCTAAGCCAATTGGGCGATAGGAAGATGCCTCCGTTTCATCTCCTTTGTTATTGTCTTTTAGTATAGTGTTGCTGATTTTCCAAGCTTTTGGTGTGAAGATCCACTTTTCACATTGAATAGGAAAAGGAGCAACTTTGGTATTGGGCACTAAATCTACCTCACTAAAGAAAAGAGGACAAAATTAATGAGGATCAAGAGGGTTGCAGGCTTTGCCTGAAATCAACTCCTGACGGAAGCTGGTAATAATACTGGTAAAGACACGTATATAATATTACTGGCCGTTAAAATAGCTCTCCAGAGGACCTAGATTCAAAGTTACCAATAAAGCCATCAGTCAAAAAGTGCGACTGCTAGCCTGAGGCTGCATAGTATGTAAAAGCAATGAAAGGTAAGGTTACATCGCTATATATCCCTCTGGGGGGCATTTGAGCGGAAGCTTGGAGAAAGCACAAAACCAAACCAAAAAAGGGCTAGAAAAAATTAAGGGAAAAGGGCTAGGCACTCAGCCACAAAATAGACCGCACTATAAATATTAGGTTATGTAGAAATTTCAAAAGTGTATAAATTTCGAGGTGTGTGTTTGTTGCTATAAACAAAACTTAGAAAGGAAAAAAAGACAACGCTGTTGGTGACATTGCAGCACCAAAAACCAGTGAAATCAATCAAGCATATACCACCAACCGACCGCATCGAATCAAAGAAGGGGAATTATCATCTGTGTGTTTTGGGCACATGAAAACATCTGTCAAACATAATAATCTGGTTCATCACTCTTTTGCTGCGGGCCCTGCTGCTTGATGAGCTCTGAACCAATTGCAGTTCCTTGGGCTAAGACTGTAAACATTTACAAAAATGAACAAAATTGAAGTCGGATGTAAAAGCAGATTAGCACTTTCCGTTGCATGTCGCCTCACACAGCAAAGCACAACCAGAACCAACAACTTGTTTAAATTGAAACAACGTATTTTGACTCTTTATATCTGTGTTGGAACCAATTGCCTTGCATTGTGGCTGAGTGCCTAGCCCTTTTCCCTTGATTTTTTCTAGGATCTTTTTGATTTGGTTTCAGGCTTTTTCCAAGCTTCCGCTCAGATGCCCCCCAGAGGCATATATAGCGATGTAACCTTACCTTACCTTGCATTGCAGCCAAGATTACCTAATTTCCGTACCACCAATGCTGACAGAATCTGAGTTTTAAGGAAAACAAATGCGGTTGGAAATCGGCTCGACCAAGGGCGCGTTGCTTTTATGTAGACGAATTATGTGTAGTTGGCAGGGAACAACAATGTTCAGCTGTCGAACAAAGGTTGTTACCTATAGGCTACAGCTTACCGAATATGAAGATATGTCTGTTCAGACGATGAGTCCCCCTCTTTGATCTAATGCAGTCGGTTGGTCCTGGCAGATGCTTGATTGACTTAGGTGCTAGGATTTCTTTGTAGGTGCAAGTCTGGCGCTTCAACACTCAAATATTTTACAATGCTTTACACACGCAGTCTAGCAGTCATTGTAAACTCTGAAAATATGTCTGTACTAAGAAGTTTGATTGTCAAGGAACGCAAGACGGGTGGGCATGCCGCTCACAAGAAAAGGGTTTGCAATAAATAGACGACATTAAAACAAGGGCAGCGAAGAGAGTGTGAAAAGAAAACAGTCAGAAACTAAGCTCAGATAGAAGATAATCGAGCAGTTAGGCCAATGCATAATCTACTAGATCCTGTGTTCAACGCATGAAAAGAGCCCAGTGGTGTCTAGCACATACAATGCACACAAAACTGACTAACTCTTGAAGAGTTGCTGGCACATGGTGAATATCATGTATCCCGTAACCCAACCAACAAAGGCAACAGCACACAATCTTTCAACGTGCCACCTTCCTAAAAATTCCTGGCCTTCTCTTCTTTGTACACAGCATGCAAACTCTTTCAAGCTGAGTTGTTATACAGCCGTATGAGTCAAGTGCCTTTTGCATGCGCCGTGCCATGTAAGCCTGATGCTGCTGAGGATCACCCTTCAGACTTGCCCATTCAGCTTCTGTTGTTACAACGCTACTACCAAACACCCAGCCAGCTCTAACAACATGAATTTGCTTGCTCCCGCTCAACAGATCAGGCAGGCTACGGAAGTAGTCATCTACAGACATGATGGACACAGCAACTCCCTGAACAAGCAATGGTGCCACTTCCTTCAGCCCACCCTCCCCTACCACTTTTGCCATCTGGACCTCATAGCCCGCACGCTGCAAGGCTGCCGCCATCTGCTGCTCTACAGCACCCCTTGAACCTTAACTGTCTTTCACTGCAGTTTGTTGCACCGAGCATGCCACCATATGCAGCATCTGCCTTTTCTAGCAGCTGTGTATTGACGGACAGGCCACCTCCAGGCAGCTTACCATACACTGCTACTTGGTACGCCGAATACAACTGAGTCAGATCTAGATAGACAAAAACAGAAGGGCCCCTCTTTGACACTTGACCAAACAGCTGCTGTGCCATGACCTTGAAGCTAGGAGAGGCAGTTGCAGCAGGAGGACCTGCAGCTGTGAGCACTGCCCATGCATAGAGGGAATTGGCAAGACCTTGCCCGTTCCACATCCCCCACTGCTGCTCACTCTGCTTGCTAACAAACTCTGCCAGCCCCTCCATGCTGCTATCCCAGTGGCACGCTTCTGCACAACTGAGCAGCACATTTCTGGAATGCTGAGGATCAGCTGAGCTGCTCTTTTGCACGAATGAGGGTGCTGTAGACGGTGGCATCATACCAGCCCAGCTTGGACAGTGCCCACAACCCATTTCCTAATGCTTGTGGGGCAGTGTCACTGCGGTGCGCCAGGCTTGCCATTGCTGCTGCCAGCTCACTCACAAGGTCAGCATCATACCAGCTAAAGCAAGCAAAGGCCCATAACGCATTTGACACATCTTGCGGCACAACTCTACCACTTTTTGTCAGGCTAGCCATGGCTGGTGCTGCCCCACGCAGAACCACTGGCATACCCTGCCCCAACCTTCCAGAACCACTGTCTTCTTGCTTTGCACATGCCCAAAGCAGATTTGACCAATCCTGAGCATTGCTACCCTCCATCAACTTGCCCAGATCCCCTGCCACTCCAGACACAAACGACCCCAAGTTGCCAGAGTAACCAGCAGTGACAATGGCATAAAAGGTGTTAGACACATCCTGTGGCTTGCAAGGCTGCTTCAAAGACAGCAGGTCCGGCAACCGTTGTGTGATTGCCAGTAAGAAAATCTCCTGCACTGGCTGGCTGCTGCTGCACTTGAGACCAGCCTCAGCCAGGCCATAGAGCAGGTTTGCCCAGTTCAGCCAGCCCTTGGCTCCTTGGCCGTCCATGGATGCGCAGACCACCGGACGAGAAGCAAGGGCATTGCCCAGCTGTATGCTCAACTCAGAGCCCTGCATGAGCTTGACCTTGCCCAGCGCCCAGGCAGCCATACTCAACTCTTTCCCCCCCAGCTGCTCAATGCGCTGATTTCTGCTGTTGCTGCTGCTGTTGCTGCTGTTGCTCTCAAGCACAAGGCCAGACAGTTTCGTTATAGCCCTGACCAGGCGTTGCTGCATGCTGGTGCTGAGCCTTCTGCCTCCGTCGTCACCTTCCCTCAGGGCACTGCCAAGGCTGTAGAGCAGGTCTGCTGTGTGCTTTGCTGACGGAGATGCTGCTGCCTCCACCTCATTGAGGGCCTCAAAGAGAGTGAGCTTGCGGGGCTTGGAATACAAGGCGGAGCCTGGACTTATGCAAGGGACAAGATGGGTCAGCAAATGATGTCAGTGGTGTGACATCCAGCATTAAAACGTCCTAAGTCCAACGTCCAAATGTAGATTTTCCTGTATGTATGCTTATACCACTTATACCAGCTACACCGGTTATACCAGTTATACCAGTAAATGAAATGGACGTACTTGTGCAAGCTCACAATTCCCTGCCAAATTCTGTCCCAAAAACGAGCTTCACCATTTTCCCACTTTAAATGGGCCAGGGTAGTAAAAAATAACATACATTGGCTGGATTTATGCCATTCCCTGCCGAAAAGGTAATTGTACCCAAGGACGGGTACAGATATGTGACTCCTTATCATTGATTGTTTGCTCCCAGACAGGTTTTTGGTCAAACCATATCCATTACAGCAAACAAGGGGGGGTGGAAATTTGCCCCCAAAGGACTTGGTGCGTCTGTTTCCTGGGCAAAAATGGTGTATTTCTGGTAACCCTGGAAACACGCTTTCTGGCCACCACCTGAGTGTCAGGGGCCCTTCAGTATGCTCCCCAGAGATGTGCTACCAACTTTTATGACTTGGAATGCTGAGGGTGGGCGGTGGTGGGCCATAGGGGGTTCAAAATCCGGACCCTCACCCCAGACCCCGGACCTCCACCTAAACTTCGATGATATAACCCAGAGCGCCCCTGTATTATGTTTGGTGCCTGGAAGGACCTTTCAAGAATCGACCTTTTGGCAGGGAATAATGCCCAGCTTACCCGGGAACTCATTTGTACTAACTGAGCATGCAGGGGTGCTTAGATATGTAAAACACAAAGTGTCCTGACTACTTAAGAGTGGAAAAGCGCGCATGTTCGTGCAATCAGACAGGAATGGTGGGCCTGACTAGTAGGCACGATTTAGATACGGGCCTGAGAAGTTATAAAGATGGGTGAGCAGGCATGGAGGCTCGTGTCCAGTTCTTACCATTTCATTGCCACAACAGGAAGCTTTTAGATCAAGTAGCTTTCGATAGGGAGTATCACAATACCTTTTTAGTTCACCCTCGATCAGTTTTATGTTCCACCTTTTAGGGTAATAGTATTTCAGCTTGTCTTACAAAAGTCATACAGAGGACTGTCTTCTACTTTTTGAGGTTAGCCTGTGCTCGTGAAACTTTACTCGTGAAACTTGAAAAAGACTATTCCTTGAGATCAGCCCTCGCACGCTACGTTGCCCCTGTTATTCCTAGACTCCCCAGAACAAACGTTTTTGGATGGACGCTTAACCAGGCACTTGTTAATGTGGTCGATGCTTTCAACCGTTTCACGCACCAGTTTGTTTTTCTTTGTTCAATCCCATTCTGCAGCCACGAACACGCCACAGATTTGCCTTTACATAGAAATTGCACATCTTGTCAATATTGCACGCAATAATACTGTGTGCCCACTTACTTGCCAATTTGTTGCCTGCACCGGGAACCCTCTTTGCAGCATCACGTCGCTCGCCGTTCGCTGTGTAAGATTACTTAAGAAATGGTCCATGGTTAATGAGCGAGATAAGTGCGGAACAGTGCAATTTCAAAAGCACATTTTTCATCATAGGCTGCACTCCGCTTTCTCAAAGCATAAGCTATGGCTGTAATAAAGTTGAGGTCTTAGGGCAAAAAGCAAGGTTGATGCTAAATTTGTGAAGAGGTGTGCAGCTCATGTACATCTATAGAGTACGACATGACAACTGCTCCCCGCTGATCGATGAAGTGAGGAGGTTTACCTGGCAGCTATTGCAATGGCACAGCATGCCCTCAAACTATTTATACAGAGAAAAGGAACTCTTTCTCGTGTCTAGCAAGCAAGCACATGAGACAAAAGGGTGCTACGTGGGAGAGTCAGAGGTGTGCAGTTAGGTCAAACAACTTGTCACGTGCTTGACGTCTTTGACAAGAGATGAAGAAGGAACGATATTTAAATGTGACTTTGATACCCTGTGCTAACTGTGCTAGGGTTACGCATCATTAAGATGTGTCATGTGCTTGGCAAGTGCCCATACGTTTTTGCCACGTTGCAGCTTCCCCCAGAACTGGACAGGGTGTGTTGCTCTCATGGTTTAATCCACTGACAAGGTTTGGCATAAAATTCCCAGACAATACATAGATACGCCTGTGCACATTTTCTGATACAATGATTCAGACACGTCAGTGACGTTTCTGGACGTTTGTGAATGTTATTATTTTAGGACTCACTTCGAGGCTGGTCACACAACAGAGTCTTGCAGGGGATGTATGGTCCGCAGGCAGCCAGGCAAGAGAGGAAACCAGATTTATACTACATACGTACAATTGGCCTCTGCTTGCAGAGGCAGTGGCGCACCTTGGCGCTCCGGTTCTCGTGCGAACAGGGCATCAATGTTGCTCAGGATGTCACCATCACCTCCAGAGCTTGATGAGGAGAAGGAGGGGCGCTTCTTCTTGGCATGGCAGGCCACGCGAGATGGCGAATGGGTGGTGCGCGAGTGGGAGTTTGAGGGGTAGATGGAGGGGTAGAGGCTGGCGTTGATGCTGCTGTGTCTGCTGAGTGAGGAGGAGAAGCGTCAGGGTTTGAGGGAGGAGCATCGAGAAGAGAGGGAGAGCAGGAGGGGTGCCCAAGCAAGCAGGGTGGGATGGAGACGAGACTGGATTTTCGTTCAATTAATTAATTATTAAATTTAAGGCGATGATTTCCCCATAAATTAACTGCGATCTTGCACAAACAACATAATGCTCCTTTCTTCATATAGACTGTGCTACGCTAGTCAATCCAGCTCACTGCCCACACCCTCCTGGTACGCATCTCCCGCATACGCATCTCCCATAATAAGCCAACTTGAAGCACTCCCTTCTTCATCATTCTCATTCAGCCCTAATTCCCACCACCATACCCCCTGCAGCACCAGCTACTGCAGCAACAGCAGGCACCTCGCGTCTCGTGGCAAGCATTCCCTCTCGCACACACACCCCTCTTCCCCCCATTATCATTCCTCCTCGCTCGCCTGCCATGCCAAGCGCCCCTCCTCCAACAAGAAGGGCAAGGCTGACGATGCGGAGGAGCTGGCCAGCCAAGCCTTCCGTGTGCTGGGGAACATGGGCAGCAAAACAGGTACCTATTTTGCATGAAGCACGCAATAAGGCAAACCTGTTTGTTCGTTTGAGGAAACATTTCTATGAGTTGCTCGCCGTGCTTGTGTGACCGTTGTCCTTCATTTCATGGTGTTGCATGTTGTTGTAACGCAGATTCTAAACAACGCACAGCAAAACACGATTTTTACACAATTTTCAGATGTGCATTGATACACACATGGGTAACCATATTACTATTGACGATGATGCATGAGCTGTTGTGTGTGAACTTCTACTTTCGAGTGCACTCATGTCAGCGCCGGCACATTGTGAGAGCTTACACACATAGGTGCCTTGTCTGTCCCTTGTGCAGCTATTGGCAAGCCAAAAGCGATCAGGGCAAGATTAATAGCAACCCATCCTTTCATTGTTACAAAATACAAACCCCATTGGGCCATAAATACGCAATGCTCATGTGGGTGTGCTACCTATTCTTTCATGTTTAGTTTAGCATCATTGTTAATATTATGGCTCAGCGGGGAGACACCAAGCAATGGCTCTCATTCCCTGTTTTCCACAATACAGATGCTAGTCGGTCTGTGTCCAGATTTTAGGACAAAAAGCACCAATGCTGTCATGGGAAATGGCAACTAGAAGTTAGAACTCCAGTGACCATGAAAGAAAGACGCAGCAATGAATTCTACATTCATTTAAAAAAAGGAGCCAATTTGTTACCGTATAATAACCCTCTACGACAGAAAAGAAGGACGGAATAATAAGGATCAAGAGGTCTGCTTCTGTTTGGCATTTCTCTCATTTAGTTGGGGGCCATTTTGGCAGAGGGGGGCGACTGACCCAATGGGGGTGTTTTTCAAATGTTTTCAGAGTATGGGCCCCCTCATTGGCAACTGTCAAACTCAGTTCCGAGTGGCTCCATAGCTTGGGTTTGACTGTTGCCAATGAGGGGGCCCATGCTTAATCGGCTGCGGCGTGAACCCTACTTTTCAGGCACCGGTGTGTCAGATCTGATCATCCCCTGCACCAGTCTGAAATAATTTTAATGGTATAGAAAAGTATCATTGCAACAAAAATGAAAAGAAATGGCAGAGTGGTTGGTATTTTATGAGGATTTGAGCCATTTTCCCATGGAAATCCACATTAGGGCTTAAATGCACCATGTGTGCTTAATCCAGTCTATCTCAGCACGCAAAGTGACCCGCATAGAACTGGGCACATGCTCGGGTAGCTCTCAATGCCAGCTACACGTTGGTTCTAAAATGGTGTCGATTGGATGAAGTGGCTGTGAGTGGCTGCCTTCTGAATGCAAAAATGCACATTTTCAGGCATTTCCTCAGTTGACCCCTCTGCCATTTTGGACCCAAACCAGGAGGCGGGAAAAAAAGTAATGGACGTCATGCCTAAAAACTGGTCAGGAACCCCCTGACCCACCCACCCACCCCTAGACCCCCCATGCAGTAACACTACATGGACAAAAAGGATACCAATCTGCTCCCTTTTCAAATAGGCATCTATCTGCATACTCATCAAGACCTGATATTGAAGCGTTGCAGAGTTATGGGGGGAAAACTGAGATACGGACGCTCACGCACACGTGATCTACCAGGCACCCATAACTGGCTTGCACAGTCCAACATTGCTTCCATTTTATAGAATTCCACTGACTATCTCATGCTGGCACGATCCTGTAAGTTTGGGGTAAATTGCTGCTTCATTGGCTTTACTCACCCCGCGGCCTGCACCCGAGCGCGCGTGCCTCTTACTTTTGGACATGTCCACAGGACACAGGACCCCCCCCTTTTCCCAATTTGCTCAAAAAGGGTGCCAATCGACTGGGCTTAAGCTAAGGATTCCGCTGATATATTAAAATAATATAGGAGTGCCCCAATAAATTTCTGTTTGGGGGGTCCCAAAAACTGAATACCGGTAAAAATTGCCCTCGAACCCCCCCCCCCCCCCTCGGACCGGACTCATACATATACCAATCGATAGCTTTTGATCTCAGCATTCCGAATATGTAGTTATTATTTCCATTGACCCATGACGTCCCAAAGTTGTGCTTTCTGCAGCCTCCTGCCCAAACCCATAATTTATACATGGGTGTCAGGAATATAAATGTGGCGCCTCCTGCCGTGGCATTATAAAACATGCACGTTATACCTGCGAGTAATATTGCTTACGAATGTGTGCTTTGGAATGGAGCCAGCACACGTGCATGTAAGTACTTTTGCTTATGATTGCCTCAAAGCAGTCGGCGCTGTCTGCATCTGTTTTTTCACAACCTTATTTTACACAAACACATTTATGTATTGACATAGGAGCTCTTTACATCGGTATTTATACATGTGAAAATTCCTATACAAGCTGAACTTAACACAGCAGCTGGTACATGTTCAATCAGCTTTCACCTGTGCCCACCCTTATTTTATATTCGTGTGCTTTTGTGTTGGACTCTGTGTTTGCTTGCAGTGTCTAACAGTGGGCTAGCTGGAAGAGGCGAGAGAGGGAGGAATGCAATAGGTGCGTTTCACACAAACGCCTTGAGGCAACTTCACAGCCATTTTGCACAACACATAATAAGCTCAACACGCAGCTGTGGGCATGAAGAAGTTAACAATTAGAGGGAGCACACGCAACCAGGCCTGTCGAACAAGCTCTGTTTTAATTACCGTTGGGTACCGTAACCAATCCGAGGTTTGAAAAAACCCAATTAATAAGCCCCAATGCGAGCAATGCGAGGGGGGCAACACATAATTAATAAACACAATGCGAGCCTATGCGAGGGCCTTCTGGCCCTATGAGCTGCACCTGCATGCGTATGCACGCGCGTGTGCACGCGTACGTATGCGTACGTGCGTGTTTGTGTGTGTGTGTGTGTGTGTGTGCGCGCGTGCACGTACGTGTGAGCGTGCGTTGTTTACGTGCGTGTGTGTACGGTTGTGTGCATACATGCGTGCATGCATTGTGTACTTGTGCATGCGTGCGTATTTGTGTGTATGTGTGCGCACGTGTACTTGTGTGCATGCACGTATAGGTGTGTGTATGTGTGTATGCATGCAGGTATGTGTGCGTGCATGCACATGTGAAAGGAATGAGGGCGCCCTTCCTTTTGGTCCTTCCTCCCCAAGCTGTTTGTCTTTGACGAGGCTTGGGGGCTTGGAGGCCTTGAAAGAAGGCTTTGGGAGGCTTTCCCGGCCTGTCCCCGTTCATGCTTTAAATTATTTAATTGATTAATTACAATGCGAGCTTCGCGATGCCCTTGTAACTTAGTTATTAAAATGCTCCACACACTGCGAGGGGGTCAAAAAAAGTTTGCGTAGCGCGGTGATATAAGTACTTTACGGTAGGTACTCTATTAGTAATTGCGTGTGCTCTCTGGCCCCAAGCCCCACTGCAGTTATCCTTAATCCGCTATTTCCCTATTGGCGCTGTATTGGCCAGCATCAACTGTTCTGTGTCAAATTGTTTAATCTGGAAAAGGGTCTACAATGCAGCTGAATGTCCGGATGCTACCCCTTATAAGCGATGCCAGCATATTTCTAACAAGCACTGCCTGCAAAGGCCTGAATGTAAGCTCTGCAAATGAATTGCTATTTCCCCATGCTTGGTTTAATATTTTGGCCTTGGTCCCCTTCAGGAGAGCAGCCTCTGTTTCTCTTGTCTTCACAACTGGCTGTTTGTGAGAAGTGCCTGAGCTTGAAAAATATACTTGCTTCTGATTGGTCCATTACATTATAATAAAGGAGAAAAAAGTTGTCCAAAATGCAATCTTCGTCTGGCCAGCCTTCCGATACCACCTCCCTACCGATACCACCTCCCTAACGACCTCTTTACAACATGAAACTGCCAAGATTCCGAATGTTCATGAAGGCAAACACGTGAAGGGAAACACATGTTCAAAGTGCCGCTAACTAGTTTGATTCCTAGGCTGGTTAAAACATTCATTTCAGCAAGCCTTGCAAACATATACTTTTTATAGGCAATTTGTTTTGTTACTTAGATTAATAGTCTGTGTAGGGTCATATATCGTATACTGTAGGTTCACGATCACTTCGAAAATAAATAATTATTTGGCAAAAAAACGAAAATTCTAATAATTCCCGGGGCCCTCTCCAAACTGAATTCGAAGTGATAAATTAACGGTTTTAAAGGTGATTTAGAAATTAAGCTCCCAGCGTGCCCTGGTTATGAACCCTGACCCGTTCTTGGAGGCCTGTCCCCAGCTGAGAAGCTGGCCGTTCAGCAGAGGGACTATGAGGAGCTGCAGAGGGAGAGGCAACTCAGCAGGGAGCTGGCTGAGGCATAGGCAAGGCAAGGGGCACGGCTGTAAAGAGGCCCATGGGGCGTCCATGCATGCTGCTCCAAGATCAAGCCTCCTCCTCTCAAAGGCCCTTCAGGCCCTTCCTTTGGGGCATCACAGAGTTAGTGAAGATGGCAAGTGGGTAAGTGAGGGTTGCTTCTCTGATTGAGGGAAGCATACGTGCAAGCACTCACAGCTGTCATTCTCCCCATGCAGCCAATGGGCAGTCTGCCCATCAGACTGAGCAGCAGCAGCAGCTGCCAACAGTGGGGGGGGCTCTCGAGTTCACAATTTAATTCCCGACAGGGCCTGCCCGAACTGGATTTACTTACTGAACTCGAAAATTAACTCGAAAATTAACCCCCTCATGAACTAAAATTGAAAATTCTATTACCGTACTGACATGTACTCATTCCGCACCCCTTAAAAAAAGAGTTATTTTTACCCTGTCCGCACCAATCCGCACCCCTCTCAATATATAATTTAGTGCTTGCCGCACCAATCCGCAGGGGCAAAATGCCCTCAGAACCGCACCAAGGGACTCAGAGGTG
>Ga0307968_1003395_pt1 | contig 13229 bp, 17 predicted proteins | sample OrgLakmetagen650_FD_201834 | JGI IMG/M metagenome (GOLD analysis project Ga0307968, IMG submission 201834) | Saline water microbial communities from Organic Lake, Antarctica - #650 | ecosystem: Environmental > Aquatic > Non-marine Saline and Alkaline > Saline | place: Antarctica: Organic Lake... | reverse complement strand
CCACTCACGCCATTGAGCTATGCACCGTTTCCTCTGCAGCTTGCTAAGGCCCAAGCGGCGCTCATTTCTTCAAGAGCCCTTGCTCTCACTCTTACTCACGCCATTGAGCTATGCACCGTTTCCTCTGCAGCTTGCTAAGGCCCAAGCGGCGCTCATTTTTTCAAGAGCCTTTGCTCTTTCTCATACTCACTCATGCCATTGAGCTGTGCATGGTTGCCTCTGCAGCTTGCTAGGGCCCAAGCGGCGCTCATTTGTTCAAGAGCCCTTGCTCTCACTCTTACTCACGCCATTGAGCTATGCACCGTTTCCTCTGCAGCTTGCTAAGGCCCAAGCGGCGCTCATTTTTTCAAGAGCTTTTGCTCTTTCTCATACTCACTCACGCCATTGAGCTATGCACCGTTTCCTCTGCAGCTTGCTAAGGCCCAAGCGGCGCTCAATAGTTCAAGAGCCCTTGCTCTCACTCTTACTCATACCATTGAGCTGTGCACCATTTCCTCTGCAGCTTGCTAAGGCCCAAGCGGCGCTCATTTTTTCAAGAGCCCTTGCTCTTTCTCTTACTCACTCACGCCATTGAGCTATACACCGCTTCCTCTGCAGCTTGCTAAGGCCCAGGCAGCGCTCGCGCAGCGTGAGTCTGCCCCTTCTGCCCATTCCGAGTCCGCCTTGTCACCCACATTGGTGACCATGCTGCAGCAGCAAGTCACAGCCGCTCAGCAAGAGCTGGCGGCGGTGCAGGTGCGTGTGTCTGTGTGTGTGTGTGTGTGTGTGTGTGTGTGTGTGTGTATCCTCACAATGCTTGGCTCTTGCTAATTTTTGAACTTGTCGTCGTCAAGATTATAGATGTCTCTCTTTCACAGCCTCTTCCAAAATTGCTCCTCCTTTCAACTTTCTCTGCCTTCATGGTCCGTCCTCTCATTCATGTGTCGAATCTGCAGTCTGCACTGGCCAGCCGTGAGGCCCAGCTGTCACAGGCTCATCAACAGCTGTCGGCGTGTCAAACCCAGCTGTCGCAAGCACAAGAACAGCTGTCAGCACGTGAATCCCAGCTGTCGCAAGCACAAGAGCAGCTGTCAGCACATGAAACCCAGCTGGCACAGACACAGGAGCTGCTGTTAGGACGTGGGCCTGAGGTGGCACAGGCACAGGCTGAGCTATCAAGCTTGCGTGAGGAGCTGGGACATGTGCGAGCTGAGCTGTCGCAGCGGGAGGGGGAGCTGTCGCACGTGCAAGCTGAGCTGTCGCAGCGGGAGGGGGAGCTGTCGCACGTGCGAGCTGAGCTGTCGCACGTGCAGGGGGAGCTGACAGGCGCGCCTGCTGTGATGGCAGAAGTAAGTGGAGGGAGAAAGGGAGGGAGTGTGTGTATAGTGTAGAGGGAGAAAGGGAGGAGTGTGTTTAGGCTTGTGTGTGTGTTTGTGTGTGTGTGTGTGTGTGTGAATGCTTGTACTGGCATGCAAGGCGTGATGTACGTTTGTGCAATAGGGCTTGGTGCGCAAGTAGCTGATGAGAAGGTGCATATACATAACTAGGGTTGGGCAGAACCATATATATATTTACCGTACATGGCCGTATATTTGGTGATTCCCCTGCCAAAAATGCCATGTATGTTCCGCAACACAAGTTGTGGAGTCCCTCTTTTTTCTGTGTAGGTGCTCCTTTGTTTTTGTTTTGTTCACGCACGTGCTTGAACTCTATATGCCAGGACAAGGGTGTAGCAAACAGGTTGTGGGGCCACTCTTTTTTCTTGTAGGTACTCCTTTTGTTTTTTTTATTGTTCACGCACGTGCTTGAACTCTATCTGCCAGGACGGAGGTGTAGCAAACAGGTTGTGGGGTCACTCTTTTTTTTTATAGAATCCCGTTCAATTTTGTCCTCGCACGTGCCTAAACACCATCTGGATGGACAGAAGTGCAGCACATACGCCACCCACTAAAGCCGCCTATGGAAGGAAGGAAGGAAAAGTAAAAAGTAGGGTTGGTTAGGACCGTATATGTTCACCATATATGACCGTATGTATAGTAATGTCCCTGCGAAAAGTACCGTATATACACTGTATATCCGTATGTATGGTTCTGGCCAACCCTGGCATGGTCGCACTGTCAAGTGCGTGCGCATCATCGCATCATCACATTGCCAATATGCTCGTGCGTGTACCTTGGCCCACACACACACACACACACACACACACATACACACACACAGGCGTGCAAGCGTGAGCGTGAGAGCGCTGAGGAGGCCGCACGTGCCCAGCTTGAAGTTCTGGAATCAAAGCTTGCTGCACACACACAGGTGCGTGTGCTCACGCAATGTCGGATTGGGACGCCATCATTGGATTGGGCCACCATCATTGGATTGGGCCACCATCATTGGATTGGGCCACCATCATTGGATTGGGCCACCATCATTGGATTGGGCCACCATCATTGGATTGGGCCACCATCGTTGGATTGGGCCACCATCATTGGATTGGGCCACCATCATTGGATTGGGCCAGCATCATTGGATTGGGCCACCATGGTTGGATTGGGCCACCATGGTTGGATTGGGCCACCATCGTTGGATTGGACCACCATCATTGGATTGGGCCACCATTGTTGGATTGGGCCACCATCATTGGATTGGGCCACCATTGTTGGATTGGGCCACCATCATTGGATTGGGCCACCATTGTTAAATTGGGCCACCATCATTGGATTGGGCCACCATCATTGGATTGGGCCACCGTCTTTGGATTGGGCCACCATCACTGGATTGGGCCACCATCGTTGGATTGGGCCACCATCGTCGAGAGCACGTTTTCAACACACCTAACACCACCCACAAGTTGCAGTGAGGGTGACGCTAAGGACCCATAACTCGTTAGTTTTGCACAAAGCTGCAGCGAGGAGGGGCTATTTAAGCACCGCCCACTTCTTATCGCATTCATGACTACTGCAGGAACTGATTTCCTTGTATGAATTGTAGCATGCACACAATTGTTAAAGCCCCTTGCACACGTATCATGGTTTTTGTAGGAGCTGACTGCACAGCTGCGACAGGCGCAGCAGGATGCAAGAGAGGTGCAGCAAGCACACGACTTTGGTGCACACGTCTTACAAGGAGTGCAGGGGCTAACTGCTTTTCCGTAATCAGACATTGCCATTGCAGACAATGCAGACCTCGCAAGCACACATTCCAGGAGCTCCCTGCACACTGATAACGATTGTTGCAATAGCCTCCCTGCACACTAATCACGATTGTTGCAGGAGCTGACTGCACACTGATCACGATTGTTGCAGGAGCTGACTGCACACTGATCACGATTGTTGCAGGAACTGAGTGCACACTGATAACAATTGTTGCAGGAACTGACTGCACACTGATAATGATTGTTGCAGGTACTGACTGCACACTGATAACGATTGTTGCAGGAGCTCCCTGCACACTGATCACGATTGTTGTAGGAGCTGACTGTACACTGATCACGATTGTTGCAGGAGCTCCCTGCACACTGATCACGATCGTTGCAGGAATTGACTGCACACTGATCACGATTGTTGCAGGAACTGACTGCACACTGATCACGAGTGGTGCAGGAGCTGACTGCACACTGATCACGATTGTGCAGGAACTGACTGCACACTGATCACAATCGTTGCAGGAGCTGACTGCACACTGATCACGATTGTTGCAGGATCTGACTGCACACTGATCACGATTGTTGCAAGAGCTGACTGCACACTGATCACGATTGTTGCAAGAGCTGACTGCACACTGATCACGATTGTTGCAGGAACTGACTGCACAGCTTCAACAGGCGCAGCAGGATGCAAGCGAGGTGCAGCACGCTCACCACGAGTTGCACGAGATGCACGGTCAGCTACGCCAAGCCCATGACCAGTTACTGCACACACACACACAGCAGCAGCAAGAGTGTGAGGGCCTGAAACAGCAGGTTGAAGAACTAGAGCATGAGTGCGCACAGCTAGGCAGGCGGCAGCAGCAAGAGCAGCAACAAGAGCAGCAGCAGCAGCAGCAGTTAGGGGATTTATCGCGGCAGTGTGAGGTTCTGAAGCGGGAGTGTGCGCAATTACGTGAACAACAGTATGTTGGGAGGGGGGGGGAAGAAGAATCTGGGCAGCAGGGTGAGCCTGAAGGAGGGTGGGCTGCAGCTCACGCACAGTTGTGTGCTGACTTGGAGGCTCAGCAGGTGTGTGGGTGTGTGGGTGTTTCAGCGTGTCTCTGTGTGTTTGTGTGTGTGTACGGGTGTGCAAGGTCAGCGTGTAAAGAAATGTGTTGTGTGTGTTGGTTGTGCAGGTATGCTGTATGTGTGTCAGGGTAATAGTGAGTGCTAGTTGTGGGGGTGGGGGTGGGGGTGGGGGTGGGGGGGTGTGTGGGTGTCTCTGTGTGTTTATGTGTTTACAGGACCAAGCACTGCAGCACTATTAAGCGCGTCCCATCAACTTGCGACACTACAATCCCTCGTTTACAAACACTCATCTCACAGGATTAAGCAGCAGCACTAAAGCAGCAACTGCAAGCTCATCGCACCAATTTGCCTTATGTCTTTCCTCTTTTGCACATCACGACTCATACAGTCGAGCAGCAGATCTGAAGCAGCGGCTGCATCAGATCATGGCAGATCTTGTGTCACTGCTCTTACACATACACACAACTCACGGGGCTGAGCAGCAGCTCTGAAGCAGCAGCTGCATCAGATCATGGCAGATCTTGTGTCACTGCTCTTATGCATACACACGACTCATACAGCCTAGCAGCAGCTCTGCAGCAGCAGCTGCATCAGATCATGGCAGATCTTGTGTCACTGCTCTTATACATACACACAACTCACAGGGCCAAGCAGCAGCTCTGCAGCAGCAGCTGCATCAGATCATGGCAGATATTGTGTCACTGCTCTTTGACATACACACGACTCACAGGGCCAAGCAGCAGCTCTGCAGCAACAGCTGCATCAGATCATGGCAGATCTTGTGTCACTGCTCTTATACATACACACAACTCACAGGGCCAAGCAGCAGCTGCATCAGATCATGGCAGATATTGTGTCACTGTTCTTATACATACACACAACTCACAGGGCCAAGCAGCAGCTCTGCAGCAGCAGCTGCATCAGATCATGGCAGAACGAGACGCATTGACTCAAGCCCAAGATGATGCTATGAGCAGCAGAGATGGGTTCTGGAAGGGGGAGCTGGCTGCGCGGGTGTGTGCGCTTGTGTGTGTGTGCACGTGTGCTTGTGCGTGTGTGTGCGTTTGTGTGCGTTTGTGCGTGTGTGTGTGTGCATGTGTGTGCGTGTGCGTGTGTGCGTGCGTGTGTGTGAGAGTGTGTGTGCATGTGTGTGCGTGTGTGTGTATGGTTGATTGAGGAGTACATGTTGGAAGGAGGGGAATAATCTATAGTGAAGGGTGTAATGCAACGAACGGTGGGTGGTAATCAAGGGATTGCTGAATGGGCTGTAGAGAGAAGGGGATTGGCAGCTAGGGTGCTTGTGTCTGGCAGTTTGGATGCAGGTAGCCACTAATCTACGTATTTTTTGCATGCACAAACCTACGTATTTTTGCAGGTAGCCACAAATCTACGTATTTTTGTGTCTGGCAGTTTGGATGCAGGCAGCCACAAATCTACGTATTTTTGCAAGTAGCCACGAATCTACGTATTTTATGCATGCACAAATCTACGTATTTTTGCAGGTAGCCACAAATCTACGTATTTTCTGCATGCACAAATCTACGTATTTTTGCAGGTCCACATTCACGTATTTTTGCATTTGGCAGTGGATGCAGGTAGCCACAAATCTACGTATTTTTTGCATGCACAAACCTACGTATTTCTTGCATGTCCAAAGCTACGTATTTTGGCATGTCGCACATCCAGCAGACCTCTCACACGCCCAGCCTGCCATGCCGCCTCTGTTACTGCCGCATCTGCATGATGACGTCATTTCCACACAACCACAAGCCTGCGTACTTGCCGCATGTTCCGCAGTCTTACAAGCTCAGCCCGCCACGCCGCTGCCACCAGCACTGCAATATCTGCATAAGCATTAAAAGCCATTCTTTTTCTTATTCCTTGCATGTTGCGCAGTCAGCAGACCCTCCCAAGCCGCGTCTGCATGAGCACGTCGTTTTCACACAACCACAAGCCTGCGTATTTTTCGCATGTTCCGCAGTCTTACAAGCTCAGCCCGCCATGCCGCCGCCACCAGCACTGCAATATCTGCACAAGGATGACATGCCATTCTCTTTTATTGCTTTGCTTGTTGCGCAGTCAGCAGACCCTCCCAAGCTTAGTGTCATGCCGCTACCATTGCTGCGGCGCTCGAGCAGGAACGCACGACTGCACAGTGCACGCACACACACACACACTTACACACACACACACATACACATACACACATGCTGCGCAGTCAGCAGACCTCTCCCAAGCCCAGCGCCATGCCGCTACCGTTGCTACAGCGCTCGAGCAGGAACGCACGACTGCACAGTGCGCGCGCAAACACACACACACACACACACATACACATACACACATGCTGCGCAGTCAGCAGACTTCTCCCAAGCCTAGTGCCATGCCGCTACCATTGCTGCGGCGCTGGAGCAGGAACGCACGACTGCTCAGTGCGCGCACACACACACACACACACACACATGCTGCGCAGTCAGCAGACCTCTCCCAAGCCCAGCGCCATGTCGCTACCATTGCTGCGGCGCTCGAGCAAGAACGCATGACTGCTCAGTGCGCGCACACTGCTGCTGAGGGGCTGCGTGCGCAGCTGAGGCAGACGCAGCAGCAGCTGAGCACACAGGTGTGTGCATTTCACAGAAGTGGGCGTACTGGCTCATAGGTGCAGCACAAACTGGGAGTGTATGAATGTGCAGAGCATGTGTACATTATGTTACGCGGCTGAGTGCAGCTGAGGCAGACGCAGCAGCAGCTGAGCACACAGGTGCGTGCATTTCACAGAAGTGGGCGTACTGGCTCAGAGGTGCATCACTAACTGGGCGTGTATGAACGTGCAGAGCAAAAGCATGTGTGCATTATGTTGTGCGGCTGAGTGCAGCTGAGGCTGCACAGCAGCAGCTGAGCACACAGGTGCGTGCATTTTACAGAACTGGGCGTACTGGCTCAGAGGTGCATCACTAACTGGGCGTGTATGAACGTGCAGAGCAAAAGCATGTGTGCATTATGTTGTGCGGCTGAGTGCAGCTGAGGCTGCACAGCAGCAGCTGAGCACACAGGTGCGTGCATTTTACAGAACTGGGCGTACTGGCTCATAGGTGCAGCACAAACTGGGAGTGTATGAATGTGCAGAGTATGTATGCATTATTGTCATGGGGCTGCGTGCGCAGCTGAGGCAGGTACCTGTACGTCCGCCTAGCACACACGCAAGTTTGGCAAATGGGTATGGCAGGCTTATGGGCTTAGAGGTGCAGCACAAACTGGGAGTGTATGATCGTGCAGAGTATGTATGCAATATTGGCAAGGGGCTGCACGCGTGCGCAGTGCACATGCGTTTCTGGTGAGGTTTAGCACGAACTGCTGAAGCGGCAGACCCAACATCAGTCCAGCACGCACGCAAGTTTGGCAAATGGGTATGGCAGGCATATGGGATGTGCAGCGTGCGCAGTGCACATGCGTTTCTGGTGAGGAATAGCACGAACTGCTGGAGAGGCAGACCCGACGCTCAGGCATGCAGACAGACAAACGCGCTCAGTCAGCACTCCACACACAGGAGCTCTCCACACACAGGCACACTCACACTCGCTTAATCAAGGCATTCTGTGTGACCGTAGAGACTCGTAGAGACTCTTAGAGACTCAAGACAAAGGACGTGACATGACGACTCCATGTACAGGCACAGTCACATGCACCCAATCACCTCTCCACACACATAGGAGTCGACTGTGGCTGCACTCCGTGCTGAGCTGGATGCTACGCTCAGTGCTCTTGAGTCATCGCAAGCTGCATCAGCCTCTGGGTCACAGCTGGAGGGACAGGTATACAGTGTGTGTGTGTATGTGTGTGTGTGTGTGTGTGTGTGTGTGCTCTTGAGTCAGCGCAAGCTGCATCAGCCTCTGGGTCACAGCTGGAGGCACAGGTGTGGTGTGTGTGTGTGTGTGTGTGTGCGTGTGTGCGAGCGTGCGTGCGTGTGTGTGTGTGTGTGTGTGTGTGTGTGTGTGTGTTCTTGAGTCAGCGCAAGCTGCATCAGCCTCTGGGTCACAGCTGGAGGCACAGGTGTGGTTTGCGTGTGTACATATTTGCTAGGTTGGCTAGAAGCGTGTATATGCACCCTATATGACCGTATATTTGGTAATTTCCCTACCAAAGTACCGTATATACACCACATAATATATATATATATAGTTGTGGCCAACCCTACGCATTAGTTTGTGTATGTGTGTGCGTGTGGGGTCTGCATGCACATAGACACATGTATTCTCGCATGCACATCTTCAATCAAGTCAGCAACGCACTTCCACCCACAGTAATGTACACATACCACGCACACACGCGCACACACTAACACACATGCATACACACACACGCATACACACATGTGAGACAGCTTGTGGCAGAGTCCTCGGCTCTGCGTGCAGAGCACATGGGCACATGCACACACACATACACAAACACACACATACTTACTTGCACTTACTAGCTGATGGCAGAGGCCTCAGCTCTGCGTCCAGAGTACATACGCGCACACACACGCACACATACACACGCAGGCACACACACACATACACACACAAGCACGCACACAGGTACACACACACACATACACACAAGCACGCGCACACATTCAAGCACACGACACACAATCACACGCACCTGCACACACACATACACACACGCACACATCTGCACATATAACAGCTGGAGGAAAAGGCCTCAGCTCCGCACGTGGAGCAATACGCAAACACACACAAACACACACGCAGGCGCCTGCACACACACACACACACACTTACACACAGAAATACACACACAAGCACGCACGCACACAATCACACACACATACACACACATGCACACACATGCACACACATGCTCACATGACAGCTGGAGGCAGAGGCTTCAGCTCTGCGCATAAATCATACGCAAACACACACAAACACACACGCAGACGCCTGCATATATACACACACACAGAAATACACACACAAGCACGCGCACACACAATCACACACACACATGCACACATGCTCACATGACAGCTGGAGGCAGAGGCTTCAGCTCTGCGCATAGAGCAATACGCAAACACACACAAACACACACGCAGGCGCCTGCACACACACACACACACACACACACAATCACACACAGAAATACACACACAAGCACGCACACACACAATCACACACACATGCACACACATGCACACACATGCTCACATGACAGCTGGAGGCAGAGGCTTCAGCTCTGCGCATAGAGCACGGTCGGCTGGCAGCTGAACGAGGAAGGCTGCTGAGTGAAATGCAGGAGTTACGACAACAGTTGGAGGCAGCAGAATCCAAGGTTGTGTGGTCATGCGTTTGTCTGTCTGCCTGTCTCTGTATGTATGTGTGTGAGTGTGTGTTTGTGTGTGTGTGTGTGTGTGTGTGCGCATGTTCATGGTTGTGTGTATGGTTGTGTTTTGCGTTTGGGCGTGTATGTGCATGTGTAGCATGTGAGTTCATACTTGCGTTTATGTGAGTGAATGTACATGTATGAACATGTATTATGATGTGTATGAACACACACAAGCACACACACACACACGCACACACACATACACACACACACGCACAAGCACACAAGCACACACACACAACCTTGCCCGATGGCCCATAACCCAGACCAGCAGCACGTGCAGAGAGAGAGAGAGAGAGAGAGAGAGAGACCGAGAGAGAGAGAGAGAGAGAGAGAGAGAGAGAGAGAGAGAGAGAGAGCCTTGAGGAGCAGCATTGCGTATTGTGTCATCGTCCATGTTCTGGAGTGCAAAATATTGATGAATACTTGTTTTCCTTACGCACCATTATTCACGCATTTCCTTGACTCATACCCCAGACCGGCAGCAGCATCCAGGCAGCTTCCAACCCAGACCAGCAGCAGCAGCAGCAGCAGCACGTGCAGTGCCCCAAGCACACACTGCGTGCCCTCAGCTCTTTGTGAGCGTGGTTGTGCTGTGCCCTGATTTCTACCATCATACATACACCCAGGCGGCTCGTGGCCAGATCAGCAGCAGCATTCTGTTGGTGTGCAGTGACTTTAGGACAAACTGCGTGACCACGTCAGCAATTTGCTAGCGTGGTTGTGCTTTCCCTTTTTACTCACATCTTATTCCAGCACGTGCAGTGCCCCAAGCACAAATCGCATGCCCTCATCAGCAATTTGCTAGCGTGTTTTTGCTGTGTCTCGCAATTACCTGCATACATACACCCAGGCGGCTTCCAACCCAGACCAGCAGCAGCAGCAGCAGCAGCAGCAGCAGCACGTGCAGTGCCCCAAGCACAAACTGCATGCCCTCATCAGCAATTTGCTAGCGTGTTTTCGCTGTGTCTCGCAATTACCTTCATACATACACCCAGGCAACTTCCAACCCAGACCAGCAGCAGCAGCAGCAGCACGTGCAGTGCCCCAAGCACAAATTGCGTGCCCTCAGCTCTTTGTGAGCGTGCTTTTGCTGTGTCTCGCAATTATCTTCATACACACACCCAGACGGCTTCCAACCCAGACCAGCAGCAGCAGCAGCAGCACGTGCAGCGCCCCAAGCACACACTGCGTGCCCTCAGCTCTTTGTGAGCGTGGTTGTGCTGTGCCCTGATTTCTACCATCATACATACACCCTGGCGGCTCGTGGCCCAGATCAGCAGCAGCATTCTGTTGGTGTGCAGTGACTTTAGGACAAGCTGCGTGCCCTCGTCAGCACTTCGTGAGCGTGGTTGTGCTTTCCCTTTTTACTAACATCTTATTCCAGCACGTGTAGTGCCCCAAGGACAAACTGCATGCCCTCATCAGCACTTTGTGAGTGTGGTTGTGCTTTCCCTTTTTACTAACATCTTATTCCAGCACGTGCAGTGCCCCAAGGACAAACTGCATGCCCTCGTCAGCACTTTGTGAGCGTGGTTCTGCTGTGTCTCGCAATCACCTTCATACACACACCCAGGCGGCTTCCAACCCAGACCAGCAGCAGCAGCAGCACGTGCAGTGCCCCAAGCACAAACTGCATGCCCTCATCAGCAATTTGCTAGCGTGGTAATGCTGTGCCTTAATCTCTACTATCATGCATACGTACTCCCAGGCGGCTTCTAACCCAGACCAGCAGCAGCACGTGCAGTGCCTTGAGGAGAAGCTGCACGTCATTGGCACAACAGCCAAAGATGCGTGCCAGCAGATGCAGCAGCGGCAGCAGCAGTTACAACAGGAATGCCAGGAGCAGCAGCAGCAGCAGTGGATGCCAATCATTAGTGCCCATGCCGATGTGGAAGGTGTGTGCAGTTGAGAGCTACACACACACACACACACACACATACATACACACACATGCACACGCACACACACACACACACATACACACTCAGAAATACAATAACAGACAAAAATACACACGCGGACACACACGTACACGCACTTGCGCGCACACACACGCACACACACACTCTCACACACACATATATGCACACAGACAAACCTGCACACATGCACACGCACACATACGCACACACAAACACACACACGCACACACACACGCACACACACGCACACACACACACATACGCGTACCCCAGGCATACAAGACCCGTTCAGACTTGTATCAGCATTGGTGTCCCACGCCCTCGAGCTCCTAGGCGTGGTCAAACATGGGGAGCAAGACAGAGGCCTGCTGCGCACGCAGCTTGCCAAGCTGAAGCAGCAGATGATTCAAGAACAGGTGTGTACGTGCGTCTTCTTCAGCTTTGCTTTCTTATCGCAACGTCATGGCAGAGGCCTGCTGCGCACGCAGCTCGCACGCAGCTTGCCAAGCTGAAGCAGCAGATGATTCAAGAACAGGTGTGTGCGTGCGTCTTTTTCAGCTTTGCTTTCGTATCGCAACGTCATGACAGAGGCATGCTGCGCACGCAGCTCGCACGTAGCTCGCAAAGCTGAAGCAGCAGATGATTCAAGACCAGGTGTGTGCGTGCGTCTTTTTCAGCTTTGCTTTCGTATCGCAACGCCATGGCAGAGGCCTGCTGCGCACGCAGCTCGCACGCAGCTTGCAAAGCTGCAGCAGCAGATGATTCAAGAACAGGTGTGTACGTGCGTCCTCTTCAGCTTTGCTTTCGTATCGCAACGTCATGACAGAGGCATGCTGCGCACGCAGCTCGTACGCAGCTTGCAAAGCTGCAGCAGCAGATGATTCAATAACAGGTGTGTACGTGCGTCCTCTTCAGCTTTGCTTTGGTATCGCAACGTCATGACAGAGGCATGCTGCGCACGCAGCTCGCACGCAGCTTGCCAAGCTGAAGCAGCAGATGATTCAAGAACAGGTGTGTGCGTGCGTCTTTTTCAGCTTTGCTTTCGTATCGCAACGACATGAACGAGGCCTGCTGCGCACGCAGCTCGCATGCAGCTTGCAAAGCTGAAGCAGCAGATGATTCAAGACCAGGTGTGCACGTGCGTCGTTTTCAGCTTTGCTTTCGTATCGCAACGTCATGGCAGAGGCGTGCTGCACAATCAGTTTGCAAAACCGCTGCTCCTTTTATTTGAGGCATGGTGTGCAGTAATTTTGGACGACAAACGCGTGCTGCGCACTCAGTTTGCAATACTGCTACCCCTTCTGTAATTTGGGCACACACACACACACACACACACACACACACACACACACACACAACCACACACACACACACACACACATGTACACATACATACATAATCACACATGTACACACACATGTACACACACAAACACACAGACACACATGTACACATACATACATATTCACGCATGCACACACACATGTACACACACAGACACAGACACACACAGACACACACATAATCACACTATACTCGTATACGCACACGCACACAGGAGGACGAGGATGGAAAGTGGCACATGCAAGAGTCTGCTGTTGCTGCTGCGGTGGCAGAGGTATCGGGACAGAGGGACCAACTGCAGCAGCAGCTGCTGGCTGCCAAGCAACAGATGGAGCAGCTGCAGACGGAGGTGGCTGGTAAGTGGCTGTTGTGTGTGTGTGTGGGGGTG
>Ga0307968_1003394_pt1 | contig 13231 bp, 15 predicted proteins | sample OrgLakmetagen650_FD_201834 | JGI IMG/M metagenome (GOLD analysis project Ga0307968, IMG submission 201834) | Saline water microbial communities from Organic Lake, Antarctica - #650 | ecosystem: Environmental > Aquatic > Non-marine Saline and Alkaline > Saline | place: Antarctica: Organic Lake... | reverse complement strand
CTTTTTTATAGTGTGGGGGGTCAGGAAGGGGGGGGGGGGTGTCATTTGGGGCCAGAGGCGCAAAGTTTACACGTGACTGTCAGGAATTGTTTTTTAACAGCCTCCTGCCCTACAACTACAATACATATAATATGCCTTGCGGTTGGGACTAACCAAGCAGTCTTCACGACATTATCATTGCATAATGTAAGCTGTTTAAGTATGGTTCTGGCCACAAATGTGCAGAGAAGTAGTAAGGGAGCGCATGGACAAGATCCAGAGGATGGCAGCTGTTTGCCCACCAAAAAGCTCCCTGTTTCAAATGCACCACTCGTCAAAGCTTTGGGTCTTGTTACTCACAAAGCCTGCGCACGATGTGCCCATCTTATTCAGAGCAAGATGCAAGGAGTGGCAACCCTGCGCCGCCTGAAGCACCCCAATTGCTGAAAAGCTCCAGACCAGATCGAAGTTGCCTACGTCGCCACAGAAGCGCTACTACTCTTTGTGTAAGACTGTTGTGTGTTTCAGCTTGCGTGCTACTTCTTTTGTAGCAGCTCTGCTTGTTATGGTATTTTTAAGCATCTTTTGTGTATCCATGCCTGCACGCATTCCAGCTGCTTTATTTTTGCCCCCACATTGGCTTAATCTAAGTCGACTGTGCAACAACCCTATTCCTTTTGTAGGACAAACAGGGTGCACTGGAGGACCTTCACAGTGATCATATCAAAAGCAGTAGGAGTGTGATGGTACAAGACAGCAATGGTTATGATAACGACAACGACGATGATGGTGCACTGCCTCCTACCGCCATGAATATCTTGTCTGGTAAGCACGTGGGGTATAGGCACTTGCCAAGCCAGTGCTTGCCTACAGCTCACACCCAACATGCACCATACAGAGGACCCTGTTTCAAACGTCTGCCAGGATTGCTGGCGAGCATAACCTGGACGATCAACACTAGTGTGCAATCGCTATTGTTGGACCTGCACTTGCATGGAACGCAACCGTGTTGAAATCAACTCATTGTTGAGCTTTTATTTTACACCTAGGCTTCAAAATATGTGCTCTAAGTGTGATTATGACACATACATACACACACCTTGAATGTGTAACAAAATATATCAGGAACCAGCATGCACGTTCGTCACGTGCTCCATACTGGGTACATAGATACACAACCTCATACTGTACCTGGGCTTTCTTAACTACCTACTTTTTATACTGTGTATTGCGAATACAAATGACATAAATGATGTGATCTTGATATGTATTGAGAACGTATGCTTCACCCTCATGCATTTTGCACGACAAAACGCGCACACACTTGCACACAGAACACACACACGCAGATGCACACAGGCCTGTGCACAGAAGACACATATACACACACTACCTGTTCCTGTGCACCGCTCCCTGCAGCGGCACTGGGCTGGAACGTCAGCTGCATGCAAGGGGATGGCCTGCTTGATGGTGACATTTTTTCACCTTTGCCAGCAAAGGTGTGTGTACGCCAATACAAAAGGGTGCATGGATGCCACTAACTATGTGGATGGTGGTACATTGGGCCTGTGCACGATTATCAGCCGTGCATTTGACTGAGCTGAGCAGCAGGAAAGGTGTCGGCAGCACGTTCATGTTTACAGACAGAGGCTTTAAAGCTCTTAGTGTGTGCCACAGGACCATTTGCTTGTGATTGTGATGTTATATGAAATCTTGTACCACAGGACCACTTGCGTGTAATTAATGGTGCCTAAATCTTATCCGCGCCACAGGACCGCTTGCATACAGTTATGATGTTTTTGATACTTTGTGTGTTACAGGGCCAGTTGCGTGTGCTGCCTCCTCCGTACAACCCCCCCATCCCTTTCCGAAGATCTCTCACGTCAATTTCGCAGCGGCAACAGTCAGGCGTGTTGGGTGGCTGGCAGGACGAACAGCAGCAGGAGGGGCAGCAGCAGCAGCAGCAGCAGCAGCAGCAGCGTGGCATTTCCTCTGCAGCCTTGGAGGGAAGCAATGGCCAACCCCCTGGCGGTGACGTCACTGACACAGTTGCCATGGGTCGTGCACTGAGAACGCGTCAGGGCATGGCTGAAGGTGTTGCTCCTAGTGGTGCCTTTACAGCTCAGGTGGGTGAGGAACATGCTCTTGTTGATAAATGTTGAAATAAAATAACTGTATATATCTAGATATTATGTATACTTTTATCAAGAGACAGATGTTGAAGAGGGGTAGCAAAGTCTAGAAGGTCGGATTTGCTGAAATCGCTTAAGCAGCAGTAGCCAAGCAATGCGTCAGAAATGCACAACACATCACTTGCGCACAAGTGTGTCACTTGCGCATGAGTGTGTCAACAATTGACTGCTGCACGCAGTGTTGGCCCTGCATGCACGTATCAGACTGACATTTGGTGCGATTCCGGGTGCACGTGCAGGTTGGCCACGCCTGGCATGCTGGCCGGAAATCCTGTGAGAGCAGTGCGCACCGTTTCAGCCCATGCAGCATGTCACATCATGGCAGCTGGACTAGTCACCTCAGCAACAACACAGCTCAAGTGCGTTTGGCTCAAACAAAGCGGTACAGGTGGTATGGCTGGAGCTTTGCATTGCATTGGGCAAGAATAATGCTGTATGGGAAGAATTACAGGCAACTGCGTTGACAATTGCCAAGCATGGAACACGCACTTGTACAAAAATGTACGCGAGTGAGATGCGCTCAGGACGTACCACACTGAACAGGAATGCACCCTAACGTGTAGACACCCACCTACGTCGCGCAACCTACCTGCACACTGCTCACACAGAGTAGCAGCTCACATCGCTTCAGTGGCAGCAGCGGAGGCCACCCGCAACTTCAGCTTGTACGTACAACCAGTCTGGGTTCCATACACAAACAGCAGCCTTCAGAAAAGGGCAGCTCATGCAGTATGCACAGCAGCACCCCCCCCCTCTGACTTCAGGCACAACCACCGAACTACACAGCCACTGCTCGGCTCCCGTATGCAGCCCCACTGCAGATACCCTGCATGCAAGCAGGAGCAGCAACACCCCCAACAAATCGCTCCCCAGCCCCCCTTTCTCCAGACACAGCAGCAATAGACACAGCCACACTACGCTGTCCCCCTCCCTGCTCCGCTCCTCTGACTTCAGCAATCTCCTTGAGGACGCTCATAAGGAGCAGGAGCCACAGAAGGGCCAGCTGTCAAACTTTGTGTCTCCACGACCCCTATCCATCTCTCGCACAAGCACACGGACAAGGGCGGTTGTGCGCTTCGCCCCGGGCCCAGGTGGGGTAAGGGGGTTATGGTTAGATTAGACTACTTATGGGACTTGAGGCAGTGGTAGGTGTGTTGGTGAGGGAGGGGTGTGGCATGTGTGTTGGATTGGAGAGAGTGGATATGTGTGGTGTTGGAGTCAGTTGCGATGAAAGGGATTGAAATGCTTTGTGCATCTATGGATCTTCATGAGGTAATGGACCCTTACCTAAGTAGGTGCCTGATGCGTGATGGTGTAATGGCATGTAAGAACTACAACAATGGCATCAAATTTAACAAAAACTTCATAAGCTTAGAATGTATATAGACGTGTTTAATATTGGATCATTCAAAATATACATGTGCTTATTTACAAGTGGGATTGAGAGGGGCACAGCTGCAGGCCAGGTGGCATGTGTGTGCTGAGGTGCGGTGTGGAGTAAGCGACAATGAACCGCAAACAATGCAGTGGAAAAGGAATGAAACTTCTAAAAGGTAGAGGTGCAGGCCAGGTGAATTAGACTACAAGGATTGAAAGCATGCTGTCCATGAAGGAGTCATATGTAGCATGATGCGGGGGGATGTTTGCTTACAAGTATCATGCACATAAAAGACTCGGACATTATATCCTTGCACATGTGCACACATGCATCACTTTTGAATTTCCCTATTAAGCCTTGTTTGCCACGCTCCTTGTACGGCGGTGCGGCATGCAACGGTGGGTAATTTGTGCTTGCATTCATGACGAAGGGTGGGTCATGACCTTGCCGAGACTCGCCGAGTGCGAGGCTCACCGAGCCTCAGCGAGCCTCTTTCCCGATTTGGAAGACACTCGTCAGCCAGCGAGGGTGTCCACTTTTGGGGGGGAATCAGCCCCATCTCCCCAGGAATCCCCAAAATTCCTTTAAATTATATTTTATTACGAGTTTCATGAAGCCAACAATATATCAAACTAATGAAGAGGATTTTAAGTTTATGGACTTGGATGTTTATGGACTTGGATGGAGAAAGGGCTGTCATCTATCGCACTCCTACAATGGAGAGTCCTTAACATCTGATGATGTCTTCCAGCACGTCAAGGGCTGCAAAGAGAGGGGTGAAACCTGGTGGTGGCAGTGTGTGCGTGTGGTGCTCGTGTCTTTGAAGGGGAACTCTGAAGTGATCTGCCAGTTACAGTGCAAGTGCTCAGCCCCTCCAACCCCTCCAATGCCTGCAAGACACACCTGAGAAGCAGGAACTGCACCCCACTGCATGTGCTTGCGAGCGCAACTGGTCAGCTTGGGGCCAGCTGTACACCAAGCTGCGCTCCAAGATGGCAGTAGAGCGCGCAAGGAAGCTCATCTATGTGCACAGCAATGGCAAAGAGAGTGGCAAGGACAGGGAGGACATGGACATGTGCCTCAACCTGCTAGAGGAAGAGGCATAGGCAGCAGCAGTAGCGTAGTTAATGGGGCAGTAATAGGCATGTGCAGCTGTGTGGTGGGGGAGGGGCAACAAAATTTTCCGTTGACCTAATTTTTCTGGCTCACACACCCATATTTTCCATCCATTCTCAACGTTAATAATCATTAATATGTATAAGCTAACAACAGGAAAAGTTCCGGCTCAATTTGTGCAGATTTAAGAAGTGGCTTTTTAACTGTAATTTCCAGCTAGGGCCTTCCTAGCGAGTGCCGAGCCTCGCTGGCAAAGTAGACACCCAATGTACCCACCCTTATTTATGACTCTATTTATCTTTCAGACAAACTCTCTCAGTTTCTCTCCTTATCAGGTTCAGACAGACTCGTTGCATACACACAGCTACACACTGGACACACTTGCGTGTTACTCCCTTTTTGTACTCGCAGGTGACAGTCCTGAGTCACAGCAGGATGCGAGCACGGCTGCAGCCCCCCTTGAGCGCGATGCCGGTGCTGGTGGTGCAGCAGAAGCTGTGTCAAGCGGCGCCCAACAGCAGCAGACTCAGAGAGGACTGGCAAGGGATAAAGCCAAGAGCATGCCTAAACTAAGGCCTTATTACAGTGACCTCAAAGGGCATGCAGGGCGCTACAAGGTAAAATACAGGAGGCGTGTCCATTCACGCACTGCAACCTGTGTATAAGGAGGCGTGGCCATTCACGCACTGCAACCTGTGTATAAGGAGTTAACTGCCTTGGAGTCAGCTTTGCCCTCCCCTTTTGGTGTTGTATTATGGACGTCATTCCTACAACAGGACGCACAGGCCGTTTCTTGGTGAGCTTCCGCACACGTGGAAATTCCTTCCAAGTTCGGTCGCAGGATGGGCACACGATGGGCACAGACCGTAGCCCGCTTACCTCAGCTCCTAATTTCTTGTATAATTGCTGGTGGTCAAGCTATACCTAACGATCTGTGTTGATTTAAAGGCAGCAACTGTATGCATTTCCTTTTATCTATAAGTGCAGGCGTGCCTGGAGATGATTACACGTGCAGGCCTTTGCATATTTGTACGTGTAAATCCTGGTCCTAGATCGCAGCAACGAAGAGTTGTACGCGTCACAAATCGGTGCCCTTCACTATTTGCCTCTGCTGAGGCCCCCTAGCAACCACACCAGAAGCACACACTGGAAATAAACACAGCTGCCTGCTCAATGTCACACATTGTTCCCCTAGATCATTTGCCTCTGCTGAGGCTCCAGCAAGCACACCAGAGTATACGCTTGCTGCCTTCTTAAACTGCAATTGAACCCTCCGTGATGAAGTGGACTTAAATCTTATATCACTACCCTTCATTCTAAATGTCAAATCCTGTTCGTTAAGACACTCCAGGAGGTACCTCGCTAGCCACCTATGGTGAAGTGAATCCCCTCTTCAATGTCACATCATAACCCCTAACTTTGCTTTCAGGCCCTGCTTGTGACCTCAAATGATGAAAGGGCTGCAGCAATGCGCGTTGCCTTGCCGGCTTCTGGGTATGAGCTGTCAATGGCTACTTCACGGTCGGAATGCCTGGCCATCCTGTCTGATGGCAACGGTCCCTCCATGAAAGGGGAAGCCAGATACTTGCCGGATGTGGTGCTGCTTGACAGCAGGTTTCTGCTCAATGACTTGTTTGAAGCACCCCAGGTGTGTATGTGTGGGTTATGTGGGTGTAGGGATGAGAGGTAGTGACAGAGGAAGGTAGAAACAGGGTTGTGTATGCACACGTGTGTGTATGTGTGTGTGTGTGTGTGTGTGGTGTGAACGAACGCATGTGTATGCACCTGTTCTTGGCAATGGGTAAAGTGTTCATCTCAATGCTTGCTTGAAATCTTGCTTGAAATTTAGGCAGCAAGATTGAATGCACCAATGGAGTGGCAGTATGCTGCGTGACTGGCTCTGCAGGTAGATTTGATCTGGTTGCTAACTAGGTGTGACGAACCAACCCCTTTCTCCTGAGCAGCCCCTGCAAGCGCTTGCTCTGCAAGCGCCTACTGGCTACTGGAGAGGTAGTAGTAGTGGGCCAGCAACTGAAAGTCAAAAGACAAGGCATCTACCTCTCCCACAACACCCACTTTCACACATACAAACACACACGCACGCTCTTCCGCACACTCTCACTTGCGCTCACCCACTTACACACACATGCACGCACACAAATGCGCACTTTGGCACTGGTACACACATAGACACACATACACACACACACACACACACACACAGAGACACAGGTGAAGGAGCACAGGTGTCATCCTTGTGCAGTTTGTACCGATTTGTGCAATCCCTATGCCGCTCTCAGGACTCTAAACAGGGGGAGAGCGATGTCAGAGATGGCTTCAATCAAGGCAGCATGCGTGGAGGCAGCATCCACAGGACAAGTAATAGTACCAGCCCCGCCTTGCAGTTGCTGGCCTCTATAAGGTAAGTTAGGGGGCAATCTTTGCAATGATTTCATCATCCGTTTCTTACCTTCCAATTCGCGACCACATTGCACCCATCGTGTCTTCTATCACCTTTTTTGCACCCATCTCCGCTCTCCTACCCCCTTGCACCCATCCATTATTTCTGCTACCCCCTTGCACCCATCCATTATTTCTCCTACCCCCTTGCACCCATCTCCGCTCTCCTACCCCCTTGCACCCATCCATTATTTCTGCTACCACACTACCTTTTCCTTTCCTTCATCTTGCTTCGTACCCCCCCCCTCCTGTTCCTTACCTTAAACTTCCTCACCACCAAACCCACTCCAGGGAGCACCATGACCCATCCGTACTGCCTATCCTGATTCTGGTCACGCCTCTTAGGCAACCAACATCAGAAGGCCTGATGCCCCCGTCAGCTTTAGCAGCAGGAGCCAGTGCGCCAACAGCCTTGTCAGGGGCCTCTCCCCTTAGACTCAGCACCCACACATCGAATAACCCCACCGCGGCACAGGTAGGGAGGGCGGTGACTCAATTTGTATTCAGCATGTCTTAACCCAGTGGCTGCATCAGTGGCCTCTTTTCTTCAACCGGTACCTACATATCCAATGCCCCCTCTCTTCACAGAGGAAAGAGAGCTGTGACTGGCATACGGTGTCAGAGTCTCTGCTTGTTTCCAGGGGAGGTGACTCCCCCTTTTAATAGGGGCCTGCTTCTAAGAAAATTAGCCAGTTCCCCTGGCTGCACCGTTCCCAAATCTTTCACCGCAGACCAAACTTACGGATCCCAAGGCATCTCACAGACAACAACAACGTCGGGGACATGGGGGGCTCATGTGTGAGCGGTGGGGTGCGGAAGGCAGAGGAAGGGTGTCAAAACTGCCCAAATTTGTCTACCAAAAATTTATGAATATGTTCAGGAATGTTTTAAGAGTGTCCTGCACCTCCCGATGGACGGGAGAGGAGAGTCGGAATTCCGTCCCAGGCAAAAGCGGGAACTTTGTATTGCGGCAATTTTCTGTCAGCGGACCAAACAACTTTAAAAAGATTTAGGAAGTAAAAGTGGCGTACATTAGAATTTCAGTGTGCCAACCCTCATATTGAATCATGTTGCAACGGGATATCACAGGAGGGTGTCACTGCATTACGGAGGGGCGCAAACGATTACGTGATTCTGCCCATGCTTGACTATGCTGAATTGGAGGCTCGAATAAATATGCAGGTGCGGTAGAGCTTGCAGACTATGCTCCGCGTTACGTCTAGGACTGTGCTGTCTATTGCTGCAACTGGTTACATAGCTCAATGATGCGGTTTATGCCCAATTTGACTGATTTTGTCATAATGATTACCAAAATGAGAATGCACCCAGTCTAGATTTTTACGTTCGGCAGCAGCAGTGTGTGCCTCTGCTTTGTTTATACGTCAAACACCAGTGAAAGCGCATCAGACTCTCTAAAATGTAAGATCTTGCTTGTCTACATTGGTGCTCACAAGCAAGTCACATTGTTGTTCAATACTTCTGCGTGTGGCTGTAAGTAGGTGGCACTACGAAGAGCGGTGCGCATCAAGGCAGAGGCTTCGTCTTCCATGCAGGTGCAGTACAATTGATGCTGGTCGAACTGTGTGCTGAGCTGTTTGCAAGCTTCCACTGATGCAAGTATGTGCAGAATTAAATCACGTTTCCTGCGAGAAAATGCACCCAAATTATATTTAAATGTGCTGCAGCGTTAATCAGAAATGTACATCATAGGACCGGAGACTTGATCCTGCTTTCTTCCTTACGGTTGTGCTCCATGATGACCCTGTTTTTTCTACATGCAGCTGCTACGCTCCATGCTGCCAAACACCGTCATCAAAAGGTTAAAGGCAGGGCAGACTTACATCGCGCAGCACCATGAGCAGGTGGGTGAAGAGCTCAGCATGTGAGCACATCAGTGCCATTAATGCAAGTTGCTGCGATTGCTGGCTTGGCATACGTGCGCAGGTCATGTGACTTGATTCATGGCTTGATTCATGGCTTGGCATAGGTGCGCAGGTCATGTGACTTGAGTTATGATCAAATGACTTGTGACTGTGACTTGATTCATGGCATACATGCGCAGGTCATTTGACTTGATTCATGGTCAGATGAAAGAGCCCACGTTCTGTATATTGCTTATGGCTTATGACTAACGTTTTGCATTTTTGCTCCTTAACATCAAGTGAGCGACCAGCATCCTCACACAGGCACACAGGCAGGTCGGAGATAGTTTTTCCTGCTGCTGCTGCTGGTGCTATATGTGCATCTTTTGCTCTTTACATCCCAAACATGCTGACAGGACAATTTTTAACAGAATTAATCGTGTCTGAGGGTTGTTCTTTTTTAAATGAAGAGTTCCTTGCGTATAATTACTAAATAAGTGCCTCTCAACCACATGATTGCAGGTCACCATCGGGTTCATTGACGTTGTGGGTTTTACTGACCTGAGCTCCCGCTGGCCCTCCAGCAAGGTCGCCCAGGTCGGTGGCATCAAGCCCTCAGAAGGAATTATATGCAAGTGGTGGTTTTATCCTTAGAACTCTGATGACGAAGGAAGGGATGGCTCAACTATTATCGTCGAGCTTTCCTGTTTCTAGCCTCTGTGCCAGTTACATTTGCTTTCTGAAAAGCAAGTGGTGGTGCGGTTTTACATCCCAGTATTGAAGCTAAAGACATGATTGCACATTGTTTCTTGCCTCTAGGATCAAAAAGCAAAAAGTCTTCACTATAAGAGTACAGGAACACAACAGGCACACCTCAGCTCTCCTCTATGTCCCCCCTTTGTTGTGTCATGTCACTCAACAAGTATGTGCTCACCTCCCCACCCAGCAGTCAAGTAATACCATCAAATACCCATACACACTCACACACACACAGTCACAAACACAGTCACGCAACTTGATGATTGCAGATGTTGAATGACCTTTTCAGCCGTTTTGACGAGATCTGTGACAGGCACCGCGTGTACCACGTGGACACCATTGGGGATTGGTACGTCCTTTTTTTGTTTGGTTCAACAGGTTGAGACCTGTGATCACTTGTTCAAAAAGAAAGCCAGATGTCAGATGTCAGATCTCAACAGTTGCCCGAGCCCACTCTTTTTTGGGTGCTGCTCATAAAGCGCAATGCTTGCCTCGCTGTATATTTAATTGTTGCTTTGGCGTAGCCCCTAAGTTTGTTTCCTGCCAATATAACGCGCGGCCCGCCAGTCTCACCTAGACCAATCCCCACCCTATAAATTTGGCTAGCCTCACAAACCAGGTTGAAACTAGTCTGCCCTAGACTGGAGACCTGGATTGGTCTGGGTAGAGTTTTAATGGACAAGTCTTGATTATATGTGAAAATTGCGTAAGTTTCGCCAAAGGTTTAGTGCAAAGCACTCAGCCCACCTCCCGATTTGGAAACTTGCGCAGTCTTTTCTAATGGCTAGTAACGCAACTCTAAAATGTGGAAGACTGAGGTGCTGTGAGGTGCGCACTGAAGCAAGTTCACGGTGGCTGACGAGGTTTGACCTGCCCGGACACTGAGCACAAACCTTTAGAAACGCCCCAAACCTCACAGTACACATGACCTTGTATTCCTTGATTCCTGTGTCAAGCTACAGGACTTGAAGTGCGGGTCTTTCAGGAACAAAATTGCTGTGGAGGAAATGGATCACAAAAGGTCACGTAATGCTTAGTTGATATTACGCGTAGTACATAATATTATGCGTAGTGCTAATTACGCGTAGTACGTAATGCTTAGTTAATATTACGCGTAGGACCGTGCCTTTGGTGTGTGCTCGCATACCTTCATGCAAACACGTACACACACATGCATGCATGAACGTGCGCGCACACACAAACACGCACACACAAGCACACATATGCATGCACGCACGCGTGCGCGTGCACTCATACACATACTCAACACGCACACACACACGCGCGCACAAATGTATGGGCTTGCACATACATGCGCGCGCACGCACCCACACACATACACACATGAACACACATGCAAACATCTTCATGCTTGCGCGCACAATGGCACACAATTGTGAACTCCCACCTGCATTGACTTTTCAGCGTTACTTGCACCGCTTCCCCCACTTTTGTCGTGGCTGTAATGGCAAAGTTTTTATGCTGTGAAGCGTGTAGTGTTGTTCCTCGCAACAACATGGCTTTTTCTGCTCTATTAAAAACGCTCTGCCTGCAAATGATGCTGTTCTTTTCTGTTGCTGCACAATGGTGCTAATGTGTTGCCAAGACAGGGAGGCAGGCTTTGCTGCTTTGGTGCGAGCAATGGTTTTCATTATAATGGTCTCATTGTACTATTGTATTGCACTTTCATTTTTTAAACCTGCCGTCTTTGCTGCAGCAGCCACACGGTGCCGTGCAGGCACCATCAAAAAGCCGACGACTACTCACTTTATGAACGTGGGTAAACAATTGGGATAGTAAACCTCGTTGGTACAACAATCTTTTTGCCGCAGCTACATGGTGCTGTGTGGGCACGATGGAGAAGATGATCACGCCCTGCGCCTGCTCAGATGCGCTCGTGACATGCTAGTGCTCACTGAGCAGCCAATGCATAATGGGGAGCGCGTGAAAGTGCGCATCGGCATCAACACCGGCAGTGCTCACAGCGGGGTGCTAGGCACGCGGCGCTTGAAGTTCACATGTTGGGGTGACAGGTACGTTCAATTCCGGCTCAGACAGTTGTTAATTTTTCTCTGTGTGTGTATGGTGGTGGTTGCAGGAATTAACTTTCCTCTTCAAGGAACAGGGCTGATATGACATCTGGCCAACTACCAGGCCAATCCTTCCAAACCTTTGTCAGTGTTAGTTGCTCGCTAGCTTGCTTAGTTGCTAATTAAAAGGACTTCAAAAGACCAAGAAACACCAATTTCAGCTTCATAGGTGTCCTCTAGGCTGTCTGCGTTGCAGAAATTGTGAGCCAAAATTGCAGAGGAGGGAGACAGAGGCCCAAATGATTGAGCGTGCTTTTCAAGTTTTCCTAGAGTATGTGTCCCGTCGTGGCTAAATTCAAGCTCTATGCTGTCATGTAGGTCGTGTATTCAAGGTCATGTATTCAAGCTCTATGCTGTCATGTAGGCTCCAACGCAGATACGGTTCAAAACTAGTTGCTATGCAATCTTGGTACACATGTCTCATTGGCCTCGGCGTGAACCTTATTATTATGTTGTATCTGACCAGCCTGAGCATCAAGTTAAGTGGTCTTACTGTTTTGGAATCCTCGCTTAAATAAAGATCATTGCAGAAGAAATGAAGTGAAAGACCCAGTGATCGGTGGGGTCTCAATTTCAGCCATTTCTCTTTGGGTAAAAAAGCAAAAGGGGTGCCAAATGGGTCAAAAAGCTACCGCCTCCAAACCTAGTCTTTAACATTTAGACAGCTAATATCTTGGATGCGTTTTGGGGGTTTAAATCAGCGCTAGTTGGGGCGTAATGGCTAAATACAAGTGCATTTTGTGCCAAATGTCTAGATTACACGCTCGTCCAGGCCGGCAGTGTCGTCTATTCAGCCAGAACTTTAGCAACGGCCTAATTTTATCGATCTGCACCCTTTGCACCAGATCCGTATACTGCATCTCAATTTACTGAAATTGCAAATAATCTCCTGTACACCAGGAGGGAGGAATTTGTGTAACTTTTAAACGGCATGTACAAATCCCCAAGAACTAGATATTTGGAATCCTGACGTCAAGAGCTTTCGATTAGTATATGTATGGTCCAATCGGAGGGGGGGGGGGGTCTGGGGGGGGTCCGAGATTTTTGGACCCCCCCCCCCCCCCCCCCACCAAAAATTAAAGGGCCACTCCTACGAAATTTTAAATACCGTACTGCGCTTTTAGTATTGCGAGGCCTACTTTTTGCGAGGTGCCAAAATAATTAGATATGATTAATTTGCGAGCAATAAGCTTTTGCGAGGCCCCAGAAAAGTTAAAGAAATTTGCGAGCTTTGCGAATTTGGGGATTTCTTGTGCTCTCCTCTCTGTATCTATTCAGTGCTGGTTTACATCAAAGTCTGAGACGAGTTTTAAGGCTCCTAACTAAGCGCGCCTGATGCTCCCCCCCACTCCACCTGAGTTGCAGCTCTGCCCACACATGCCTCTCTCCTGGAGG
>Ga0307968_1003393_pt1 | contig 13232 bp, 9 predicted proteins | sample OrgLakmetagen650_FD_201834 | JGI IMG/M metagenome (GOLD analysis project Ga0307968, IMG submission 201834) | Saline water microbial communities from Organic Lake, Antarctica - #650 | ecosystem: Environmental > Aquatic > Non-marine Saline and Alkaline > Saline | place: Antarctica: Organic Lake... | reverse complement strand
CATACATGCATACATGCATACATGCATACATGCATACATGCATACATGCATACATGCATACATGCATACATGCATACATGCATACATGCATACATGCATACATGCATACATACATGCATACATACATACATACATTTACACAACTATACATACATACGCGCACATACACGCATGCAGGGCTACCGGTATGAGCTTCATTGCATCGCCAAAGCTGCCGGCACGCGCTACTGTATGGTGAGCCCTTATTTTGAATGTATGGGTGTTTCATGGTGCTGTGCACACATTTTACTTTACTTATTGATATGTATGTAGATTTTCATTGTACACACGATTCTCAGTCACTGTACCCTCATTGTTCAGTTACACAAACTCCAGTCGTTGTCAAGGGGTACCTGGGTTGCGACTAAAAATGCCAGCGTCTCATGGTGGTTTTGACTGGAGTTAATGCTGGTATGTGTGATGAGGAGGAGGGCACGTGCTGCTATGGCTTATATGCCCATGGGCTTGTGTGCCCATGGGCTTGTGTGGCCATGGCTTGTGTGCCCATGGCTTGTGTGCCCATGGCTTGTGTGCCCATGGGCTTGTGTGCCCATGGCTTGTGTGCCCATGGCTTGTGTGCCCATGGGCTTGTGTGCCTGTGGCCTGTGTGCCCATGGGCTTGTGTGCCCATGGGCTTGTGTGCCTGTGGCCTGTGTGCCCATGACTTGTGTGCCCATGGGCTTGTGTGGCCATGGCTTGTGTGGCCATGGCTTGTGTGCCCATGGGCTTGTGTGGCCATGGCTTGTGTGCCCATGGGCTTGTGTGGCCATGGCTTGTGTGCCCATGGGCTTGTGTGCCCATGGGCTTGTGTGGCCATGGCTTGTGTGCCCATGGGCTTGTGTGGCCATGGCTTGTGTGCCCATGGGCTTGTGTGCCCATGGCTTGTGTGCCTATGGGCTTGTGTGCCTGTGGCCTGTGTGCCCAAATGATTGAGGGTGAGCAGCACGATTCTGTCCTTTGAATGGGAAAACTATGCAGGATGTGAATACCACTCCCCATATGAACCAAGAAAAAGGGGCAGTCACGTACCATATGTGTCTGTCTGGATGTAAAAATTATCATCGACCCATGAAGTACAATATCGGGCCCTTATCCAAGCATGAATTGATAAATGTTTCATCCCTGGCATCTGATCAACCTTTTTGCTTTCTTTCGCGGTGACATCTTTTGTATGGTACAAACAAGTATATGCTCTCCTCTCCAATCTATACATACCCTCTAAAAAGTTTAAAAGGATGATTTGAGAGGTAGTCTTTCCATTAGAGTTTGCATGCTTCAGTAAAATTAAACTTCTATAGCCCATCTAGAAGGCTCCGTGATTAAATAGAGGGTCTTGTATGTGCGGAAGTTGTGAAAAGATGTTTGCAATAGGTACCTGCACACACGAGCAAAGAACATTCCAAGGTGTACCTATCTAAACACTAAACACTTGTAAATTATTTGAAGTTAAGGGGACCACCGTTTCCTTTGTCAGCAAAGCGTTTCTGCTGATCCTGTCGTTAATCATACTCTGTCTTTCCACGAGCCCATCTGGGGCACCTGCGCGACCATTCAAATCTCTCCATTGACCACGGACCAACCCCCCTTACCTGAAAAATGTGTGCAGTTCTCTAAATAAAAGATTGGACGTTTAGTATATTTGTATGCCAATTAGAAGCCTTTACTTTCATAATTTGGAGGAAGAGGGCACCTTGCATTGAAATTGTATGCTGACGATTTGTCTGTGCATGTGGCGAGTCTTTAAATTTCAGATGTTATTTTTTGGCTGCAAGGATCACTTACTGTGTATGGTGGAGGCCCCTGAAGTTCATACAAGACGAAATCTTAGGTTTCATTTGGTGACATTCAAACACAGGTTGCTCCTAACTACGACCTATATCATGCTCTGATGATGTGCATGACCGTGCTGTTCTTTGTAATTTAATCTCAATTCTCTAAATATTTATAAAACAAAGACTGCTATTAGTACATGCACGCAAGTGGTGCAAGTCCCAGGTTCACGTGGACATACCTGCAGAGCAATGCGGGCCAGCTGATTGCTTTATGAAGCATTAACACATTTGTGGGTTAACACATGCGTGCACTGTTTGTGGGTCAAATCTGTAGGTGCACGTGGACACGCCTGTGGAGCAATGCAGGGCGTGGAATGCTGCACGGCAGGGGGACAAGTACTGCGATGCTGTGTGAGTGTGATCTGCGATGCTGTTAGTGTATCTAATGTGGAATGCTGCACAGCAGAGGGACAAGAACTGTGATGCTGTGTGAATGTGATCTGCAATGCTGTTTGGGTATCTAAAGAGGAATGCTGCGCAGCAAGGGGACAAGTGCTGTGATGCTGTGTGGGTGTGGTTTGTAATTTGCAATGCTGTCAACTAGAGTGGAATGCTGCACAGCAGGGGGACAAGTGCTGTGATGCTGTATGAGTGTGCGTGGCTAGCATTATAGCATAGTAGTGTGCAGGTGCAATCGGCGTGTGTGACTGGGGCATTCGCTTATGTGTTGATTTCGATCACTTCGTTGCTCCAGACTTGTGTGTGTGTGTGCGTGTGTGTATGTGTGTGTGTGCGTGTGTGTTTGTATGTGTGTGTGTATGTGTGTGTGTGTGTGTGTGTAAGGCTTGGACTTCATTGATAGACCCCTGATTGTGTAAACTTTTGTGCACAGCGATTAAGCACTGCAACCGGTTAGAAAACATCCGTAAAAGGCTTACAATTCAACACATCATGAAATGACGGCGTCATATCTTGTGGTTTCCAGCTTTGTGGACAGCAATTTCAATGGGATCTACTTGATCACAGACAAGTATTTAAACTCTGATGTCTTCAAGGACTTAACATTAAAGGTGTTTGGGCGTTTCCTTTGCTCCACGCTGCACCCTTTTACACCCCTTTGCACCCCTTGCACCCCTTGCACCCCTTTGGGCGTTTCCTTCGCTCCACGCTGCACCCCTTGCACCCCTTTGCACCCCTTTGGGCGTTTCCTTTGCTAAAAGCTGCACCCCTTGCACCCCTTTGTACCCCTTGCACCCCTTTGGGCGTTTCCTTTGCTCCACGCTGCACCCCTTGCACCCCTTTGCACCCCTTTGGGCGATTCCTTTGCTCCACGTTGCACCCCTTTGCATCTCTTTGCACCCCTTGCACCCCTTTGGGCGTTTCCTTTGCTAAAAGCTGCTCCCTTTGCACCCCTTGCACCCCTTTGGGCGTTTCCTTTGCTCCACGCTGCACCCCTTGCACAAGTACCAGCCTGAGTGGCTCTACCAACTGCTGCAAGGTTTCACTATAACTCACCGTCGTCATCCCTGCATGCCCTGTTACTTTATCCTTGCGTGCTCTCTCCACTCCACGCAGCTGCGAGCCTTGCACATGAGAGGCTCTACCAACTGCTGCGAGCTGTCACCACAGCTCACATCACCTTGTTTGCTAGTGCGTGCTCTCTCCACTCCAACTTAAAACTGGTGCAACTACCAAACTGAGTGGCGCTCCCAGCTTTGACGACCACGCATGCCTACCAACCTGCATTGCTGTAGGTCCATGTCTCTCTACCACTTGCATCACTGCTTTCATTGCCACGTGCCCTCAACTCACACCGCTCAGCTTTGACGACCTTGCGTGCCTACCAACCTGCACCGTTGTGTCTGTGAGGTCCATGATCTCTTACACTCAAAGCATCACTGCTTCCATCTTCACGAGCTCTTACCTCACACCACACAGCTTTGACGACCTTGCGTGCCTACCAACCTGCACCGTTGTGTCTGTGAGGTCCATGATCTCTTACACTCAAAGCATCACTGCTTCCATCTTCACACGCTCTTACCTCACACCACACAGCTTTGACGACCTCGCATGCCGCTATGAGCGCCCAGATGCACGCAATCGGTGGGATGCGCCTTTGTTCACTATCCATTTACACATTGAGCTGCCCCCTCCTCCACCCACTCAACCGTCAAACTCAAACCAAGCCCTCCCGTCGCAGCAACCACCCGCACAACCACAACAGCCACCACCATCACCACCACCAAGCTCACAGAGTCCGTTGCTCAACCAGCCACCTCAGCAGCACCGGTTGCCACCGCACCTGGCTTCATACCAGCTGCAAGCACAGGCAGCAGGGCTGCAGCCGGGAGCGCCGTCGATTGCGTCGTCATTAGGCCAGCCCCTTGTGCTAGGCGCGAGAGTACCACCAGGAACAGCAGCAGCAACAGCAGCAGCAGCAGCAGCAGCAGCAGTACCACCACCACCAGTAAAATCAGCGACAGGCCCTGCAGGAACAGGAGTAGCAGCAGAACCACCACCACCACCACCAGGAACTTCAGCAGCAGGTGCTGCAGCAGCAGCTGCAGCAGGCCCTGCACCTGCAGGCAGTGCGACCAGATCCACGTTCAAGCCGGCAGCTGGCCTGCGGACGGCAAAACTGGAGGCAAAGGCAGCAGCAGCAGCAGCAGCAGCAACAGGAGGAGCATGCGGCAGCATGGCAGGAATTGCGTCAATTGCTCCCTCTTACGGTGGACGTACAGGACTGGGGGGTGCAGGTGTGTGGTGGAATGCGTAGCATGGTTGTTCATGTGTAGAGCTGGCTAGGATTAGGTAGCATGGTTGTTCAGGTGTAGAGCTGGCTAGGATTAGGTAGCATGGTTATTCATGTGTAGAGCTGGCTAGGATTAGGTAGCATGGTTATTCATGTGAAGAGCTGGCTAGGATTAGGTAGCATGGTTATTCATGTATAGAGCTGGCTAGGATTAGGTATAGCCGCTGCATGCACGGCCTTTCTTGCAGGGGAGTGTCTCTGTAAACGCCGTATAATATGAGGTTATGAGGTTCCATCCATCCATCCTTATAGTGTGTATAAAGTATGTGCAGTCCAAGGAATGCAAAGGGTTGGTTGAATGTACATGGTTGAGTATGTGTATGCCTTTAAAGAGGGCTGGCACTTGAATTTCGTCCTGTATTGTTCTGGTAGGTCCCTAGTGTGCCCAAAAGACAGGCATGCATTGTTCACTTATCCTGTGCTTTATCCGCACTTATGCTGCATTGTTTAATCTGCACTTTTGCTGTATTGTTCACTTATCCTGTGTTTCATCCGCACTTATGCTGCATTGTTCACTTATCCTGTGTTGTTCACTTTACCTGTGGAGTTCATCCTTTATTGGTGAGGTAGGTACTTTTATCCACACTTATGCTGCAGTTTTAAATGTGCTGCATGCTTGGCATCTTTTTTGGACTCGGCCCGTTGGCTCTACTTGCAGCTTTAATGCATCAGGTCCGCCTCGCCCCATCATCGCCCCTGTCGCTGCTTTGTTTTTTCCACCCTTTGTTCACACAGCACTACCAAACAGCACAGCACCAGCTGTTTTATGTTCAAGCTCGGTCCATGCCCTCAAAATTTTCAGTAACACCAATAAGTCCACCCATCGGCACTTGCTTTTGTGCCAACCCTGTCATAACTCTCTCTCACCCCAGCATATAGGAAAAGTCATTGCCTGCATTGCTGCCCATCCTTTGAAAGCCCACCCCATGTTTTTGCAGACACACACACACACACACACACACGCACACACACACATACACACACACACACACACACACACACATACACACGCTCGCGCTTGCAATCGTTTCAGGCTGGGGCAAGAGGGGAGCGCTGCCCGGCAGAGCAATGTCAAGTTAATGTTCCACCTTCATCTGATCCTCGCGCACTCTTGCAGCGTCAGCAATTGGAGGCTGGGGCGCAATGTCAAGATAAAGTAGTCACCATTTTTCATTGAATGCACCACTCTTGCAGCGTCAACAGTTGGAGGCTGGGGCACAGAAGGGGGCGCGTCCAGGCGCTCTCTGCCAAGCGAGGCCAACGCTGCAGCCAAAACGGCTCTGTGGGTCAATGATGCAAGCAATGGTAAGTATAATTGCAATTTATGTGGTGCGTGTATGTGCTACACTGAGGGTTGGCCAGAACCGTATATGTACACCGTATATGTATATATACGGTCGTATGTATGCTAGTTTAAAAAATGCCGTATACACATGTACATATATGGTTATGGCCGTCCCTAGCTATGCTGCGTGTTTGTTTTGAGCGCTGCAGCAGCCCAGCACACTCTACTATACTATAGGTACAAGCGACGGCAAGTGCTGTGCTGTAAGATTGTGCTGCAAGTGTTCTATGATGCTGCAACCTTTTGGTAAGCCAGTACAAGCATTTATGATAAAAAAAGAAGAAACTCTTAATCGTAGGAATGTTGGTCGGCACGACATATGAGGTGGATGAGGGCCTCTTAAAATAAATTGATATGGGCCTTGTTCTTATAATAGTCAGTTGCATCGAGCTACGTCAATTGTAATAAGTAATAAGCAATACATTGAGCATGAGTACATTGAGCATGAGTACACATTGAGTACATTGAGCATGAGTACATTGAGTAAGGGTGGGTGAATAGGGTGTCTGATTTTGCCAGCAAAGCTCGACGAGCTTCAACAAGGCTCGACACTCGCCGGGGAGGCCCAAATTGGTGCATTACGGATTGAAAATCACTTTCTCAAATCTGCACGGATCGAGCCGAAATTTTTTTGTTGTTCGCATATATATATATATATATATAAGCGTTATATATATCAACGTTGAGACCGGGTGGATATTATGGGCATGTGAGTCAGGAAAATATAATTTTGTTTACACCCCCCCTGTTGCACACCCCTTTTACCTTTTAAGGTGTAATATAATAATAAATAAATATTATTAATGAAGATACTTGGTTAAAGAGATGGGCCTGTCAGCCGAATCAGCCACGAAAGATTCGGATTTGGGAATTTTTGGGGATTTCTGGGGAGATGGGGCTGATTCCGCCAAAAAAGTGGACACCCTCGCTGGCCGACGAGTGTCTTCCACACCGGGAAAGAGGCTAGCCGAGGCTCGGCGAGCCTCACACTCGGCGAGTCTTGGCGAGGTCATGACCCACCCTTAATAATGTGGCTTTCTGTCTGTCTGCTTAAGCTTTTGGACAGAGAAGGCTTTTGTGCAGGATGATGGCTGTGTATGTGAGTATATTTTGTGTGTTACACTGACTCTGTATACTGACTGAAGCAGCAACTCCTCTCAATTTGTCTATTTCTGATTGGAAAACAGCAAGACGCTTGATCTAACCTAGAGACCTTGTATTTGCTGATTGAGGCATCATGCTGTGCGCATAATATGGTTGTCCTTACAATGGCTGGGTTAGTACTGCGCAGTCAGGCTGCTTATTGGTTGTGCCTCATGGCGAGCGTGTACAAATAATGTCGCTGCTTTGTTTTGCCGACACCCTCAGCGTGCCGGCACCCTCAGCCTTAATGTTCTGTACTGTTTGTCGTCCTCATAGTATCCACTTTTTACAGAGGAATTGTAGATATCCCGTGCCTGCAGCTGCCTTCCCTTAATCACTGTGCAAAGTGGTGTTCACTGCCTGCGGCACTTACTATTTCTTTCCTTTATGGCACACAGTAAAAGCATGATTTCCAGCACCAATATTGAAATTAGGACTGGTATATATCGTATTAGAGCAGCAGCATTTTGATAAGTTTCCCTGCCTTCATTTCAGGCTCTCTCTCCCTCCTATTCTCAAAGCTCTTGCAACCCTTCTTGATGGGCCTCTGGCGAGTGTGAGCATTGGGAGTTTTCGTTTTTTCCTATGCATGCCAGATCACGTCAGGGCACATGTTTCATTAGTGTACAGTGATTTATGTCAGCACATGTTTCATTAGTGTACAGTAATTTATGTCAGCACATGTTTCATTAGTGTACAGTGATTTATGTCAGCATTTCATTAGTGTACAGTGATTTATGTCAGCAAAGGCTCCCCTTGTACACGTGGTAAACCCCTAAACACTAACCTCAAACCCTAAACCTTAACCTTAAGGCTTCCCTTGTACACGTGTACACGTGGTAAACCCCTAAACTCTAACCTCAAACCCTAAACCCTAACCCTGACCCTAAATCCAAACCGTAAGGCTTCCCTTGTGCACGCGGTAAACCTCTAAACCCTGACCTTAACCCTAAACCCATAACTCTAAACCCTAACCCTAAGGCTTCCCTTATTCACGCGGCATATCATGCGTACTGTAGCATTTTCAACTTTCTCGCGGTGCAAATGAATTTGTTAACTCATAAAAGCCTCGCACAGCTTGCTTGCACTGGTGCAGAATGTGATGTTCCCTTAAGGTCCTGGGCTTGGACTCTGGCCATAACAAATAAGGCTTTCTGCCTCCAGACATGCCATTTCTCTCTGACGATCTCCTATTCAAGGCGTGCTTGGTTTTGCCCTTTGTTACGTGCACGCTTGGTCTTCCTCGCCTTTGTCAGAAAAGGAGTAGAAGGATTTCAAGCAGGCTTGCATTGTGTTTGTATTTATTGTTATTTTCATTGGTTATGCGTCCTTACAACGATTTTGTTCCTTTGCATCCCTGAGTATCAACTGTCTTTGCTCATGTTGAGTCGGACATCTTGCTCACAAACCACGTGCATTTGTGATGTACGGTGGTCAATTACTGGATGGTGATCGATTTGTGATGGACGGTGATAATTACACATCCATTTCAATCACTTTGCTTGGAGCTGTCACGACAATTGACGGCAATTAGTCGACTGCCACAGTGTCTCCCTTTCATTTCCGCTTGGAGCTGTCACGACAATTGACGGCAATTTGTCAACTGCCACAGTGTTTCCCTTTCATTTCCGCTTGGAGCTGTCACGACAATTGATGGCGATTAGTCTACTGCCACAGTGTCTCCCTTTCATTTCCGCTTGGAGCTGTCACGACAATCGATGGCAATTAGCCTACTGCCACAGTGTCTCCCTTTCATTTCCGCTTGGAGCTGTCACGACAATTGATGGCGATTAGTCTACTGCCACGTGTATATAGAGGGTTGCGTGTCGAACGACGGACAACAATGCAGGGGGTAACTACTCCTTATATCAATCGCATTAAGAAAGCATTTCAGTGCCAGGTGACGTGTGACTTGTTATTGCACGCATACTGATACACCACCTCTCTCCCGTGACTTGCAATATGCACCTCACAGGAAAGCACGTGTCCCTTAACACAAGGCCATGTATCTCCTAGCCTGTGTCACATTATTTCTTGCAGGTCCGCATAACCTTAATAACACAGGTCCAAAAATGTCCTCTGTCCTACGTCTTTCAATCTGCACCCTGCAGGGCAGCATGATTTTCTGAAACACGATGCTTGGGAGAGTACCCAAGGCTCAGGGCAGACAGACCCTCACACTCCCGGCCATACTGCTGCCAGTAACCGTGGTGGTCCTGGTCTCAGCCTCTCCAGCTTGAAGCTGCACAACCAAAGTCTTCACGGCCACGGCAGCTCGCATGGTGCTGAGCTGCGTGGTCTGGACAGTATAGGGGTGGAGGCAGAGGAGGGGCTGCAGGGGGGAGGAGATGGCTGTTCTGCGAACGGGCGGGAGAGTTATGAAGAAGAGGGGGGTGCAGCGAGGGAGGAGGAGGGGTCAAACGCAAGTGTGCTTGCAGCCGTAGTGGAGGCCATAGTCGGTGTGCCTGCACACATCACCTCAGGGGGCACTTGCCACTTGACGCCCTCCACTGCCACCACAAACCCCACCACACTCGGCACCAACCTGCTGCATGACATTGACCAGGCAGCTCAGGTACGGTTACGGTTCTATTGGTCGTAAGCGATGTTTTTCACGTTGAGCTTGTTGCATAAGGCTGTGAGCTGTCACCTTTGATACCCACTTGCTACGAGGCGTCAATCAGGCATGACGGTTGCCTAATTGCTGGCAATGCTTATTTCAAATCTAGTCTGGGCAGTTGTTTGAAAATTCGTACCGTGGGTTTGTAACCGTTTTGGGTCACCTGCTAGGTGTTGCTAGGCGTCTTCGGTTGTGTGTTTTGGGGCTTCACTGGAGGCTCATAGGATGTGTACATCAGCTTTAAAGAGCAGAATAGAGCTTTGTAACAAGCTAAAATTAAGGATCAAGATCTTTCTCAGATGACGTCTACACAAACGTTGGCGGTGGTGCAACAAGAAAACGGTCATATGTGCGAATTAATTGGTCATCAGCATGCAGCTAGTAAATCTCACCTCTGTTGTGCACACCGCTCAAACATATGCTGTAACCGCAGGACGTCATCAACGAAGTAATTGAGGCTCAAGGCTGTGCAGCAGGTGGGGCAGCAGGACGTGTGGACTGCAGGGGTAGCAAGGCTAGCTCTCACAGGCGAGGAGAGTACCTGATCCACCTGGACCAGCCTGTGACTTTGGCAGGTGATAGTTGCTTCTCTACATGCCTTAAATTGAAGCTTCCTGATCGCTTTGCACGTGTTTGGATTTGCTGTTTTATGCATAGTTTGTCTCTTCCAATTGGTCTACACCTTCATCGCCACACACTGACATGCCCCCTGCCTGCCTGCAGAGCTGCGCCGTCACAAACGGGCCTTTTTGAAGCTGGCGACCAAGGTCACCTTTGCACGGCTGCAAGACGAGGATGCCGCGCGACGGACGTTTGTTGACTACTTGATATCTAATATTTCTGGGGCATCCAGACCTCCTCTGGATATCTACTAAATTAAAATAGGTTTTCAAGTATCGATTTCCGTCGTTAGATTGTCGCTTATTTTTGACGTAGATGAACGGCCAACCCGGTCCGTTCCATTAGGCGATCCAAAAAGTCAATTAAAAAAAATTGTATTTATTTGCATATAAGATGCATGCTGCTCCTAACTCTCATTGAATGCCTCGTGAATTTGTTGGAGGGCGGATTTGCATGGTCAAAGACCGTCCTGACAGGCATAAGGTCCTTTGTGTCTAAGCAATCACTAAATTCTGCATCACAAGCATCAGCTGGAAAGGAGGGATGCTCAAAAGCTGTCGCTGGAGCCACCCCCCCTTCCCCTCCCACCACGCTGGCAATAGTAATAGCAGAGCCTGATGCTGCTGCCATTGATATCCGGATCCTCCAGGATCTATTGCGCTGGTATGCTCATGCAACGATACGCAAGGAAAACACACAGGTATTACAGATGCGTGTGATAGGAAATGTGAAATGCCCTTTCATGCAGGTGCTCTTGCAAGCCACATCTGCAGCACGTCTACCTGCATGACCCAGCAGGTGAGAATTACCATGGGGTTACAGAACGAACTGACTCGTGCACAGCTTGCAACCCCAGGGGTCCATACGTTTGCAGATTCCTCCATGCGAAACTAATGCCCATGGCACCTGCAACAAGGCTACGTGCACGTTTAACACACAACACACACATGTGCAACGCACGCACAACAACACACACATACACACACAAATACAGACACACACAAACACAACAAGCCGATTACACACAACAAGCCGATACGCACGCTCAAACGCACGCACAAGCATGCCCAAGTGCTCTTCACACACTCACACACACACACACACGCACACACACACACACTTCACACACACACAAACACAAACACATACACACACGCACGCATATACACACACACACACATACACACACTCACACACACACGCACACAACCAGGCAACCACACACACATACACACACACATACACACGCACAAACATACACACACAGGCCACATCAAAGCACGGCTGGGAGAGCTATCATCAACGCTACCCCTAACCACTACCTCCGCAACAGCCCACACCCCCCTCCATGCGCAAGCCCCTCAGCGCTGCGACACATGTTGCAGTCCCGTCTGTACCCTCAACGCGCCTGTTCACACTCTGCAGCCTGCGCAGCAACCCGTAAGCCTCAGCTCTGTGTTTGGGCCCCACACACAAACGCAGTACAGAACGGAGACAGTGCGATCCAGAAACAGAAGTGTTACTGGCAGCGCACCAAAGCTGCCACCCCCCAACGAACAGGGCCAGCAGCGTCTGTGCCACTCACCGCAGTGTGCCCTGCCTGAGTGCTGTGAGCAGCCTCAGCAGCAGAGCTCAGCATCGACGCGAGGGCAGGCACAGCGGGTAGGACACAATCAGAGGGGCGCACTTGGCAGGGCTCAGCTGGCAGGGCACTCCAACGTGCTGCTGCGCTCTGGCGCAGCTTCTGCTCTGGCGGCTTCGAGGCCCAGCAGCAACGGTGGTGTGCGAGTGCAATGCGGTCATGCTGCTGGACAGGGGGCTGAGGCGGTGCTTGCCCCATTGACACCCTGTGAGCGGGAGGCTGTGCTTGGGGCACCTTGCCAGCAGGAGGCTGTGTTTGGGGCACTTAGTGACCAGCAGCTAGGCACTTGTGTGGGCGAGGAGCACTGCAGTTCTGTGGGAGGGAGGCAGAGGTACTCACAGCACTGTGATAGGCCCATCCACTTTGAGGTGCGCTCTTTTGTTTATAGAGAAAGGGGCTTCTTACCGGCGTGTCTCGAGAGCAGATAGCATGCACCCTTGCTAGCTCTGCATGTGTGTGTGCGTGTGTGCGTGCGTGCGTGTGTGTGTGTGTGTGTGTGCACCAGTCACCTGACAAAAAAGTTCTGGATTTTGTGTCTGCGCGTGTTGCAAGACGTGCAGGCCTGCAACTTGAGGTGTGTGTGCAGCTTCACGGCTTTCTCATCCATCAAATCACGAGAGTGTTCCTTGCAAACGGCCTAAGAAGGACAAGGTTGCAGAAGTCTGCTGTGCACAAGTAGGGTTGGCCAGAACCCTATATATGCGGTGTGTACACGGTATTTTTGGCAGAAAAATCGTCTAATATACGGTCATATACGGGTTATTTATACGGTTTTGGCCAACCCTATGCACAAGCCATCTGCAACTGGTCCGTAGCCCACACCTTAGCCTCAAATTCAGCCTCTGGTCTTCCTGACAACCTTATGTTATGCGCAGATTGGGTGGCAACGAGAGAAAGCATGCACTATAGAGCCGCCCCAGCACAGGCATCAACACCAACCGTCCTTATCTCAGCCACCGCCGCCCCAGCAGCACCAGGTATACCAGAAACAGCAGCAGCAGCAGCAGCAGCAGCAGCAGCAACAGCAGCAGCGTTTCAAAGGACAGCAGCGCTATTCACAGCAGCAGGGGCAGCTGCTGCCAGACTCGCAGTACCACCCACACTCGCCGCCCTCCCACCAGCACCACCAGCACCACCACGCCTCTCAACCCCCGACTCACCTCACACCCCCAGCACCCACACTTTTGCTCCCGCCCCCTCATTCCCCCCCTCCCCATATTATAGAGCCCGCACCACCC
>Ga0307968_1003392_pt1 | contig 13232 bp, 15 predicted proteins | sample OrgLakmetagen650_FD_201834 | JGI IMG/M metagenome (GOLD analysis project Ga0307968, IMG submission 201834) | Saline water microbial communities from Organic Lake, Antarctica - #650 | ecosystem: Environmental > Aquatic > Non-marine Saline and Alkaline > Saline | place: Antarctica: Organic Lake... | reverse complement strand
CAGGGTTCCCGTCCCTCCCTCGAAAGCTGCAAACTCAGCCGTCGAAGGTCCCTCTGGCGGTGATGTGTGCTTTGCTGTTTAAAGGGGTTGCTGTCCCACTACGTGCTTGTGTGATGCTGCTGTAAAGATGCTGTGCGCCTGCTGCTGCCCCGAACCCGATTCGCTGTTTGCCTGAGATGGTTCGGCCCCCCCGCCCAGCGGACAGGGGGCAAGTAAAACTGTGTTTTGTCATCGCTAAATGTGCCTCAAAGGGCACCCCAGCGGAAACTTGGCAAAAGTCTGGAACCACACCTGGCTAAACAAAAGAAACCGTAGCTTCCAAACTGAGTTACGTTGAAGGTAAGGCTTGCAAACACGTGCATTCCTGACTGGACTCCTGCCAAATAAATCAGTTTCAGGGTTTACCAGGCCCCTGAGGGTGTGTAGGGAAAGAAGAACATATTTTTCCTCCTTTTAGTTTAGTTTGGATTACAAAGGCCTCCAGTCTGGCATGGCTGCTCAACCTATAGGTCCCAACAAATAAATCAATCAAAAAGATCGACAGCTGCACTAATAAATTTGTTAATTTCTGAGTCATGTTAAAAAACAAAACCTTTGATATCATTAGATATCGCCTTCAGAAATTTTATCAAATAAATGGATGAACTGGTGTAAATTCGCATTCGCATTCGCATTCGCAAGTGGCTCGTTTGTTTCAGACATTTGAAGGTATGTTCATGTCCTCGCGCAGTAAACAAGAAAGCAGTGACGTATCACAAGTGGTGTGGGAGTTCTGAGAATTGTCCTAGAGGTTCTCCTTTTTCTATCCCCTCCTACTTGTACAAGGATTTGGACAAACATGTGTTGAGGAATTTCAGCAGGTTCAGATTGCGTGCACACCATTTGAGAGTGGAGTCTTGCAAATGGCATGGGGGTAGTTCTAGCATTTGTGATAAATGTGAGTGTGGAGAAGTTCAAGATGAGAAGCATGTGCTTTTCTTTTGCAAGTGTGCTGAAGTGCGCGAGCTGCGCATGAGATACAGGGACCTTTTTGAAGGAATGTTTAAGACTCTGCGTGCGTTTGCTCCTTTGAGCTCTGAATTTATTCCTTTCTTGGCTTGTCATCACAGTATCAATGATTTTGAGATTCCTAAATCAAGACTCATACAGACTCCTCAAGTTTGTGTCAGATTTAGTTTTAATTTTCGACACTGGTCGATTTCGTTTCACCAGCCAATTGCCATCAGCCAGAGTCTCGGGCTGTAGGCCATCCTTGTAACCCTTGTAACCCTTGTAAATGTTCGGTGCCAATGTAAGAAAAAATAACGTGTTTCTCCTTTACATTATCATCAGCCTCACACAAGTCGCAAGTAGGGGAAGAGGTGGAATTCCAAGTTGCTGTTTTAAAGCGAAGGGTGTGGACACAAAGTCTGAAGCAAACGAGCCACATCGCGAATGACATCGTGGGAGGTCTAGGAATGTGTACTTGGGAAGGCTGTAGGGAGAACGAGTAGCCAGGGCCTTTTTGGGGGGCAGTGCACACCATCTGTTATAAGTGAGAAATTTGCTGTTGTGCTTTTGTAGGCATCCATCAGAATGTTCAAGACCCCATGTTCAAGACTCCAAGTGTCTCTCTCTGGGGTCCACGACAAAACGACTGAGATCAATGGGTTGACAGTTCCGCAGCTATTCTTTGAACAAGTACTCTTGGATCAGACCAGTCATGGCTGAAAGAACATGGGGGGAAGACCAGCAGTCATCAGACCTGGAGCTCAGTCGCATGTCGGCATGTAAAACTTGTTTGGAGTAGTGCTGTTGCATTGGGTCAGAGAATTGTAAAGACGCATTGTGGCAAAATGTTAGAGCGTATTGATTCCAATATGGTTAAAATTTTTGCTGACCTGGACCAACATTCTGTACGGGCATCTGGGCGTATCCTCATCGGATCCCCCCCCCAACCATCAATTTGTCTCATAATAATACACCTGTCAGATATAACATCAAACGCAACTCTTAACTCTGCGCTAAGCTGCATCCAATTAGCCTCAAAGTTGGGAGGGGGCAAGTAAAAATGTGTTTAAAATAGCGCTGTTTAAATCAATTAAAAATGTATCAGATTGTCTTAAGAAAGGCGGACAAACCATACTTCATTAAAAAACTACAAAAGACTGCGCAGGTAGTGAAAAGAACCGTTTCCGTCCATCAATCAATGCTTAACCCTGAATGAACCAAGACAGTGTCACCGACATTATCAATGGTGGACCGCTGCTGAAAAGACTCATTCTTGTACACGAAATACTAGGATTACATACTTCCGGTGGGGCTCTGGCTAGTGTAAGCACTAGTTGAGAGCCTTTCCTTAATGCACGCTGGTGACTTCCAGTGTAGACTTTTATTTTTCCTTTTACAGAGGTTACAGATTAAGCCATCAGTCAAAAAGGTGTGACTGCTAGGCTGCGTATGTAAAGCAATGTAAAGAAAACTAGAAGGATTACAATGGGTAACAACGGCGTTGATGATGATGGCGTATTACATATTACATAGGTCCAGGGGAGATAGCAAACTCCCTACTTTGAGGTTGAAACGAAAATGAAAGTTGATAAATAAAAGGGAAGCAAGAGAGGCAGGCTGAAAGCGATAACAGAAAATAGGGGGGACAACCAAGTGATGAGAAGAAAGGCAAAACGTACGAGAAGGGCAAGCATGGGAAAGAAAGAAGGAAGGAAAGCATGCGTACTTTGGTGGTGCCCACGTAAAAAAACGAGGTTTAGGAGGACAGGGCTAGTAAAGAGTTTGATGCCTAGCTAGTAGTGTACAAGAAAAGAAAAGCTATGCAGGCAGTGAAACCACTCCCCACAGTGGTTAAGGAAAAGAAAGCCACTTTGACTTGGTACTAAGTACTCTAAAACTCCTTTGCCAGCAGACAAGCAAAATAGGCCCAGTCAGAGAGATCCAACAGAGTACCACAAGGAGAACAAAAGTCACAAAGAGACTGGAGTACCAGGCTCGAACAAGTAAGCGCCAGACGCAGAAATTTTGCTTTGCATTCAAGTCCGATGATTTGACAAAAGGAGAAACTGGGAAACGGGAAGAAAGTCTCTTGCAGGCTTTGTTAATATACTGGCGTAATTAAGGAAAATACATGATTGCATGTCAGATCAAATTACCGTCAATGCAAAGTAAAGGGCACAATACGTCAACTAATAATTGGTTGTGCCTTCGGACCAAGAAAGGCGTGTGAGCGTTGGACAGTAGGCGTTGTATTTCTGCATGTCAGTGTGTTTGTTAGATGTGTGTGCGTGTGTGTGTGTATGTGTTTGTGTGTGTCACCTAGGTTGCATGCTGCTTTCATTAATTTTCAGCGAGCCGCCCTGTGCCTGTTGTGATAGGACAGTTCTATGGGGCTGAGACTTTCCAGCTTCCAGCACTTGCGGGTACGTGAGCGCTAGCGCGGATTCATGATCCGTTTAACGTTGTGCGCAACACGCACAGGACTCTGAAACCTTGATCAAGTACACCATGTTGCTCCTGAATTTGTGCAGAGCAAGGTGATAATGGTTTGATCTCCTGGGGTGCGCACCCCATGCATGCAAGCTGGGTGTAAAAATCAGGAATTGGCATCAAACCCAGGCAAAACAGATCACAAACTCACATTCCTGGGGGTGAAATGCGTCTGTGCAGACCATTTTGAGTACCATATTATACATACAAATCAGCCACCTCGTAGTCACACTACACACTCACAGGACGAATGACGCACAACCGACCGCTTGGAGTGTGTACCTGGGGGTCAAAAACGTAGCATGCGTGTGTGCGTGCTTGCGTGTGTGTGTGTATGTGTGTGTATGTGTGTGATGTGTGGCTGTGTGTGTCTTTGCTTTTTCAAGTATTGAGCATATGCCGACTACTGTACCACAGTATCTTCACCTTGATCTGTCCAAACATGTTATGCGCAATGTCAGTAGACTCCGCTTGCGTGCGCATACTCTGGAAGTTGAGCAGCGCGGCTTGAAGGTGGCTGGTTCTCGCGTATGTGACCAATGTCCTGGTGAAGATGAACATGTTCTTTTATTTTGCCAAGACCATCAGTTTGTGAGCTGAGCAAACATTTCTCCTTTTGTTTATTTACACCTTTATTCGAGGACTTTTTAGCAGCCCAACCCTTTTTGCTGCAACAGGTCAACAAACAAATTGTTCATGATTTCCTTTCTCAGCAGAACAATAGACTTTTTCTCTTTCTTTCTGAGCTTATGGATTTGTTTGTGGCTGGCCTAGACCAGTCAGCAGCCGATCGGCTAATCAACCTGGCTGAAGGTCATCCCCCGCTGTAACCGCTGTGAAAACTTGAAGGTTTACAGTCTCTTCGCAGGAGATATGAGTCCTTATTCTCAGAGGCAAGAGCACAGGATGTTTCTGCTTTATTGCACCAGAACCACAAACTCTATTATTTCCTACATGAACTGATTGTTTTTTATGAGCAGGCTAGCAGTCGCGCGCTTTGACTGAAGACCTTTCCTTGTAAACCTTGTAACTCTGTGAACCTTGTAACCAAGGTTTACAAAGGGGATAACCAGTACTATATTTGTTAGGCGGGTGGGCTTTTCTGCTGATCTCTCCAGCAACAAAGTAAACTTTGGAATACTGGTTACAGTTAGAGCAAAGTTAAGAATAAGAGTAAATAACAATCTGATTACGGCCAGTGCAAATTCGTCTCTAATAATGTAGGCGAAAGCTAGTAGCAATGAAAGCACAAAAATTAGCTAATGCGACTTAATTGTGGGTGAGCGGCTTGTTTAATAAGTAGGAAAGAACTTACTCCTCCATTTCTTTTATTCCTGGCATTCTTAAAACTAGAATAAAACAGGAGCGCCTGACAAAGCATGTGCTTGGAGACAACGCACACATACACCGGATGAGGCACCCCCAATCCACGACCCACTGCATGCTTCTTGTTCTGTGCCTTCTCTCGCTTGCGTAACACCATCAACAATTCACTATCACAAGCGCCATGTCTCGTCTCAAGGATGCACGAGCCATGTCATAACTTGTTTTGCTGCTTAAATCCCTCCAGAGCATTCTGCACATGTAGGGCAGAAGTTGATTGTTTGGAACAACGTCTGTGTCTAGAAGGGGATGGTACAAGCAACAACATTAATTGATAAGTACAAATTTCAGGTTAAAATAATAAGGTATCGAATGCAGGAATTGCACTTGCTGTCGCTGAGATGTATGCACATGTTAAGTGCATACTTCTTTGATTTGGAAATGGAATTGAACCACCCTAAATGGATGCAGGCATTGTATGGAAAAGGGTTCAGCCCGAGTTGCTGCAGACTATTGCACAAAGTATGTGGATGCAGCTTTATTCTCGGAGTGGCATGGAATCATGTGTTTTCCCTTTACTCGGTTTGCCCACCTTCAGCAACATACAGATGGTCATGGGTCCAACTCCACCAGGCACGGGGGTGATCCAGCCAGCTTTGGCAGAGGCCTCCTCAAAATTCACATCGCCCACCTGATAATTGAATAGAGACAACACATAGTAACCACCAGGGATGTGTCATACGATCGCTTGGGACCTTCAATACGGTAAATTACGTGTTAATTACGATACGGCATCTTACGCTGACGAATACGCCTTATGACACATCCCTGGTAACTACTACTACCAGATTGGAGTAAGGACTTGTTTATTCAAAAATATCTAGAAATCAAGTCGCTCATTAGTCCAGGCCTTTTGGCTATGGCACTTTTAAACGCTGCGCTTTCTGCAGCATTCCAGGAGTTTGGAACTGTAATTCTTTGCATCGGGTTGCAGGTGCCTATTCAAACAGGATAGAGGCTCCCAAACCTTTTAAGGGAGCACACTTCTCAGCACGACTGGAATAGAGTTGTACCAAAGTGGCTCTTTCCACCTTACTTCCCAAACAGACTTACCTCCTGCTGTTGGTGTTTGTTGCTTTCATTTTGCAACAGCACAAAAATAACACTTTAAAGGAGGGGCCTAGCAAGGCTTTTAATAATGCAAGTACAGCCAATGAGAACCCACCAGTCTATAGCCCTTTTTTGAGGTTGGGTCGTCCACGGCGTTAATGCCCACATCGATGACTGCCGCCCCTGGCTTGATCCAGTCACCGGTCATGAACTCCGCCTTACCCAGGGCAGCAATGATGATGTCCGCGTCTGTGCGCATTAACCCAATGGTGCACGTTCCTCCAATGAACACGCTAGCAGCGGTCAATTGCTGCGCCAAAAACATAAGCAGCAATTTGCTTTTTACATATCGTACCTTTCTTAAATCACCCCGGGTAAATATCGTTTTTTGCCCTCCGGATTGATGCCGGCATCGTAAAATATATATTTATTCATAGGATCCGGGGGTTACCCGGAGTTAGCGAAAATAAAGTTTAATAGGTGAGTGAACAGTGATGAGCGGAGAAGGCCCCTCCGCCCCCCCCGCTCCCCTCCCAGGCCCCGCCCCAGCTCCAGCACCAGCACCAGCAGCAGCCCCAGCGTCAGCAGCAGCCCCGGCAACATACATGTGTGGGCACAAGCGCACCAACGCACATGCACACGCACATACATGTGTGGGCACAATGCGCACCAACGCACATGCACACGCGCATACACACAAGTACATGCACACGCACATACACACGCGTACATGCACATGCGCATACACACGAGTACATGCACACGCACATACACACAAGTACATGTACACGCGCATACAAGTACATGCACACGCACATACATGTGTGGGCACAAGCGCACCAACGCACATGCACACGCACAAGCGCACCAACGCACATGCACACGCACATACATGTGTGGGCACAAGCGCACCAACACACATGCACACGCACAAGCGCGCATGTGCACGCATACACACGCTTGTACAGGCACTGGCTGGGCTAAATGCCCACCGGGGTTGGTGCGGGGAAGGTTAAAGTATTTATTTACAGGGTCCGGGGTTACCCGGGGTTACATTTAATATTCCTGAAATTTGGGCACCGGGGTGAGTACGGTAAGGTACGGTAGTTACAATCAGCCGCAGCAAAACCAGTGCTGGTTCTGAGCTCCAGTTGATTCAATGATCTGTATTGCACACCTGAATTTATGCTAACATGGCGCTACTCAACCTTTGATCCCCCTCCTCAAGCGCAACTTTTTCCGCTTAATGCACTATAAAAGGGTAGTTGTAGTGCCAGGCGGAGAGACTGCAGCAACGATACCATTCTTTCCATGCGTAAAAATTAAGGGTAGGTCATGACCTCGCCGAGACTTGCCGAGTGCGAGGCTTGCCGAGCCTCGGCGAGCCTTTTTCCCGGTGTGGAAGACACTCGTCGACCAGCAAGGGTGTCTACTTTTTGGGGGAATTAGCCCCATCTCCCCAGAAACCCCCCAAAAATTAAATAATTTATACTTTATTCAGGAGGCGCCAGAAAAAAAAAATTGTATAGGCATGTATGATTTTTGGGGTGGACCCCCCTGACCCCCCCCCCCAAACCCCCCTTCCGGTGCGCCCACCCGGACAAAAAGGGTAACAATCTGCCCCTATTTCGAATAGGCATCCATCTGCATACTCATCAAGACCTGAAACTGAAGTGTTGCAGAGTTATGGGGCAAAAACTGAGATACAGACGCCCATGCACACGTGACCTACCAGGCACCCATAACTGGCTTGCACAGTCCCACATTGCTTCCATTTCTTCATAACTCCACTGGATATTTCATGCTGGCACAATCCTGTAAGTTTGGGGTAAATTGCTGCTTCATCGGCTTGACTCGCCCCGCGGCCTGCACCCGAGCACGTGTGCCTCTGACTTTTGGACATGTCCACAGACCCCCCCCTAAACCCAATTTGCTCAAAAAAGGAGGCAATTGACTGGGCTTGAGCTGAGGATTTCGATGATATATTTAAAATTTCGTAGGAGTGGCCCAGTAAACTTTTGAAGGTGGGGTCTGAGAAAAATACTCTGACCCCCCCCGCCCCCCCCCCCGCCGATTGGACCCATACATATACCAATCAAAAGCTCTTGACGTGAGGCTTCCAAATATATAAATTTTTATCGAAATTTGTACATGCTGTCCAAAAGTTGTGCTTACTGGCGCCTCCTGCTTTATTTTATGAATCAGTTTCAATGAAGCCAAAGATATATCAGACTGATGAAGAGGATTTTGAGTGTATGGACTTGGATGGGGAAGGGGCTGTCATCTATGGCATTCAGTCCTACAATGGAGAGTCCCCAACATCTGATGATGTCTTCCAGCATGTCAAGGGCTGCAAGAGAAGGGTGAACCTGGTGGTGGAAGTGTGTGCCCGTGGTGCTCGTGTAGCTTCCAATTCAACACAGCAGCAATGGCAGCGGGCAAGCATGTGGGATCATATGAAGGATGCAGAGGTGTGCTTGATAGAGTGTGGGCGACGATGGAGCAGAGCTCAAGGCCGAACAGGCATGTAGTATGTAGGTGGCTGCATGTGTGGGTATTGTGTAGCAATTGCAGCAGGTATGTTTATATACGTGTTAAACAAATGTGCGTAAATGAGTGCAACCTTGTGTGAATCATGCCGAAACGGCGTTCCAGGAAAGCACACGTGCATGTGCACGCACGCACACTCAGCATGCAGACACGTGCACAAGCTATTTGAAACCCATCTACATTACTTTCCCATGCACGCAGCAATGCCAAGCTTCAGCCCTTCGCGCCCAAGCTCAGCGAGTTGGCCCGCGACCTCTCTCAGCGCAAAGTGTCAGAGAGCAGCGAGTGCACTGTTAATCCCCATACCATCAACCGCGCCAACTTCTGGTGCTTTTGGGCGAGCAAGCATGGCTTTTGAGTCTTGTAGCGCGTCGCAGCCAGGCTGCTCTGCATGCACCCCACTGCATGTGCTTGCGAGCGCAACTGGTCAGCTTGGGGCCAGCTGTACACAAAGCTGCGCTCCGAGATGGCAGTAGAGCGCGCAAGGAAGCTCATCTATGTGCTCAGCAATGGCAAGGAGAGTGGCAAGGAGAGGGAGGACACGGACTTGTGCCTCAACCTGCTAGAGGAAGAGGCGTAGGCAGCAGCAGAAGCAGCAGTAGCATAGTTAATGGGGCAGTAATAGGCAGTGTGCAGCTGTGGGGGTGGGAGGGGCAACCACATTTTTGTTAACTGGATTTTCCAGGCTGACACGCCCATATTTATACCACGTCTCTTTAATTAATAATATAACACTGGGAAGAGTTAAAAGGGTTATGCAACACTTTTTCGGGGGGTGTAACCGCTAACCGAGTTTTCCTGGCTCACACGCCCATATTTTCCACCCGGTCTCAACAGTAATACTCATTAAAATATGTCAGCTAGCAATAGAAAAAGTTCCGGTTCAATCTGTGCAGATTTGAGAAAGTAATTTTTAACCGTAAATTCCAGCTAGGGCCTCCCCAGCGAGTGCCGAGCCTCGTTGAGGCTCGTCGAGCCTTGCTGGCAAAATCAGACGCCCTATTTACCCACCCTTAGTAAAAGCTGAAAATAGTTGGCTTGAGCCTTGGTAGATCATAATCAGGGAAGGAAAGAAACGCTTCAGCACTTACGATGCATGCATTTTAATGAGGCAGAGGGCTTTGAATTGCTGAAGAGCAGTTGCGGCTTTGTTATTAAATAGCTCAGGCACGAGGAAAATGAGGAACGCACCTGCACAGATTTTTTGAGCGTCTTTTGTGCGTGAGTGCACAATGGTCACGGTGGCATCCCGATTCTGGAGCAGCAGAGCTGCGGGCAGGCCCACAATGTTGGAGCGCCCGACCACGACCGCGTTTTTCCCAGCGATGGGCACGTTGTAGCGCTCGAGCAGCTCGATGCAACCCTATGTGAGTGGAAAGGCATACACTTTTGGGGTGGATTTGCATGGGACTCGGAAGTTATATGATTGTTTGATTGAGTCATAGCACAGCCTGCATGCAGGAACTGCACAGACAGTGAGCCTGCTTTTCAAACTTATTTCAATGGGCATTGTTAGGGGGTGATGGTGCCATGAACCCTCCGACGCAGAAATCCCGAGAGGGGAATAAACGTGTGCGGATCAGGCTTGAAAAACGGCACAGACTGTCAAACACAGGTACCCGTCTGGTAACAGATCAGAATCAGAGACTGACTGCCCGACAGGTACCCATCGTGTAGTGGACCATAGAAAGGCACAGGCTGCATAACACAGGTACCCATCATGTAGTGGACCATAGAAAGGCACAGACTGCATAACACAGGTACCCGTCGTGTGTAACAGACCATAGAAAGGCACAGACTGCCTGACAGGTATCCTTTATATAAAAGATCAGACATAGAAAGTAGAAAGGTACAGGAACGTGTGAGTGTCGGGAAGGAAGGACCATTGTCGACCTATCAGTGTCAATAGGAGTGCCTCAATACTTTACCCCACTTCTGCTTCCTTTTTTGTCAGTCAAACCAGCTGGTCAAGCTCGTACAAACCAAGCACTCAACATATAAGGGCAGCATGACATGATTGTCACCTTGGGTGTGCAAGGCACATACAGAGGGGTGCGGCCACGCATGGCTAGCTGGCCAATGTTCTTGGGGCTGAAGCCGTCGACATCCTTTTCCAGACTGAACATACAATGAAACAAAATTTTCAGCTTGCAATGTGTTGTTGTCGTGTTTCATTGATTGAACATGGCAGGGAGCTACTGTCAGAGTGTGCGAGGTGGCGGTACAATACAGACACCAGTGGTTACAAGGAGCTGGAAGCGAATTAACTTGACCAGTTCTGGAAGACCGAATTGCTTACCTGATGGCATCCAGTATACGCTGCTCATCAATGCCCTTTGGCAGGGGCAGCTGCACAAGGATGCCATTCACAGCTGGGTTTGCATTGTAGTCCGCCACAACCTGCCAGTGCGTGTGTGCATTTGTGTAATCATGTGTGTTTGTGTTTTTTGAGAGTGTGGTTATGTGCATGTGTGTATATGTATGTGTGGATATACATGTGTGTGCATGTGCGTGCGCGTGTGTGCGTGTGTGCGCGTGTGTGTTTCTTTGCGCGTGCGCGCATGTGTGCATATGCATGTATGCATGTGTGTCTATCTTTGTCCGTTTGACAATGACTGACAAAAATCCTTGCCGCTTCCATCTCCCACTGCAGCATTTCTCCCACCTTTAAGATCTCTTCCTCTGTTGCCTCAGCAGACAGCTCGGTGCCAAAGCTCTCAATGCCCACTTCTACGCTGCTCTTTTTTTTGCTGCGCACGTACGTCTCACTGTCCTTGCGACTGCCCACCAGCACCACAGCAAGGCCTGGTACCTGCGATGCGTTGAGAGCAATGCGGTGGGGAGCCAGCGTTGTCACTGGTGGCACTTGTCTCGGAGCAATAACAGTACACACACAGAGTCGTGTTTCGTTACCAACCATTGTCAACTCTTATGAAAACGAGACGACGCGAGCACGAGCAGGCACATGCTTGCATGGGTGAGGCATGTGGGCAAAGAACACATGCACACCTTGCCCGTCTTGGCCTTGAGCTCAGCCACCTCAGCTGCTATCTCTTTGCGGATCGTAGCAGCTGTCTCCTTGCCATCTATGAGAGTGGCTGAGGCCCAAACTGTGACGGAGCTCCGGGCAGAGCGTCTGGTAGAGCGTATGATGCGGGCCACAGGGGCAGAGGGGCTTGAGAACATGCCCTGGCAGACTCTCATTGACTTTTGTTGTGCAGAGGGGGCAGCGAAGCTGCTAGCCATTTCTTTGAGTGAGCTTGTAATCAGATCAAAATGATATATTTTTTGGAAAAAACGTGTTGTCCGAAAACAACGTGCTCTTTCACGCCTCAGCCAACGAAATTTTCGGGTACTTTGCTAGTTCGCATATTTTGATCTAAAACTTAGTTTAAAGGATACCAGATGCATCTAGTAACCTTACCCCTTAGGGGGACAGTTAGCAGGGAACCTGATGCTGCGCCATAAAATTTGTATACTATTTATAATATATGCATATTTGTATTTATTTCCACAGCAGGTTTAGACCCTCCCCGAATTTTTCACGACGTTTCATTTTTCACGCCGTTTTATCAATTCGCAAGGAGAAGAGGGAAAGATTGAGGATACCTGATGTATTCATTTGTATGATTTATTTGGCACTATTCACAGCGGTAGGTAATGCTCAGTATCGTTTGACGATTACGAACAATATTTTATATATAATTACATTGAATGGGGAAATCAATACGATTGTAACGTAGCGTGTCATCTTGATGCAACAAGAAAGGCTTGCGCGCGGAGCTAATGCTAGCTCCCTTCCAACCGCGCTAGCCGGGTCTGTAGCTGGCTCTAGTGCCTCGTTCCGAAGGAGAAGGCGCAGGTACCCCTTAGGGACGAGCAGCTTCGGACTCCTGAAACAGCAGCAGCAGCAGCAGCAGCAGCAGCCAATAGTGGGAGCTAGTGACGACAGAATCAGCAGCGCAAGTACTCCTAGTCGAGAGGCGAATGAGCTGCGGGCAGAGCTCTCGCAGTTGCGGGAGCAGGTGTCCGAGCTTCAGCGTCAGCAGGAGCTGGGCAACAAGTTGTTAGCGTCAGAAATGAAAAGGTGAATGGCGTGCGGGGGAAAGGGGGGAGAAAGGCCTGATTTTCCACGTCCGACTCAGCAGGGAAGAGAGGGTGCCCTCCTATCCTCCCTGCACTCTAAAGGACTAGCTTATATACACACACTTAACTTAAGCAATTACACCACTTGCTGTCCACAAACGCTACACAAAGGGGCGTAAGGCAAAGGCAGGGAGTGTTGCGCAAAAACAACTGGCGCCCCCAATTGGGTGGGATAGTGGCTGTACAAGCCAAGGCTCTTCTCTCATCCTTCCTACCCATGTATGACATACAGGAAACTCACCAAAGAGGACTACGACTGCCTCCCGCATAGGATCATCATTCTCAGGTCTGTTCATATATGCGCGCGCGCACACACACACACACACACACGCACACATACATACACACACACACTCACGCACTCATCGCACACTTATACACACACTGGCACACATGTATGCATGTTAAAGCACGCATGTGGGAGGATGCATGCTCTCTCTCTCTCTCTCTCTCTCTCTCTCTCTCTCTCACACACACACACACACACTTTCTCACGAAAACATGCATACGCACCATACATGTCATATTGCTCTCATGCAGGTATGTGCACACGAATGCACACGTTTAAGTGCGCAATCGAACACCTGCACACATGAATATATGTGCAAGCTCGTGTGCAAACA
>Ga0307968_1003390_pt1 | contig 13236 bp, 10 predicted proteins | sample OrgLakmetagen650_FD_201834 | JGI IMG/M metagenome (GOLD analysis project Ga0307968, IMG submission 201834) | Saline water microbial communities from Organic Lake, Antarctica - #650 | ecosystem: Environmental > Aquatic > Non-marine Saline and Alkaline > Saline | place: Antarctica: Organic Lake... | reverse complement strand
ACTCTCTCACTCGCACACACACACACACACACACACACACACACACACACACACACACACACGCACCCACACACACACACGCACCCACACGCACACCCGCACACGCACGCGCACACACGCACCCGCACACACACACACACACACGCACACGCACGCGCACGCGCACGCACACGCGCACACACGCGCACACACACACACTTACACACACAAGTTCACACACACACACACACACACACACACACACACACACACACACACACACACACCACACACACAAACACACACAACACACACAACATACACAAAAGCACGCATGTGTGTATCAACTTCTTCCAGGTCTTACCCCTTTGGCATACCAGCGGTCCAAAGAAAAACAGGAGCCTTCCCTGTCTGACCTGCTTGCATCCCTTTCCAAACTCTACCAAAGGTTTGCTGTAGCCCTCACAGTTGCCTTGACTGTGAGTGCTCGCTTGAAAGTAGTTTCTCTTTACTATTAAGGTCAGCTTTGGTCAGCAAGTACGTGTTGGCTAGCTTAATAATTTCAGCCTATTTAGATCCTTCTACTTCTCATTCGTGCTTTAAATGGGGGACCCTTTCTGCAGTGGAAACAGCAATGACATTTGATTTAGTTGTCATGACTCAAAGTGCACTACAACTGCCGCGTTATGCTCGCAGTGTTGGTGCTCCTATTTCTCTGGGGGAAATCCTCTTTGGCATTCCTGTAAGTGCTTTTTAACCCACCCAAATCGCTGCGTCCTGTTACCAACTGAGCGGGTTCTCAAGCGCATGCCACGCAGCCTTTGCAGCCGGGAGATGAGCTGCGGTGCTACTGTTCTTCATTCAATTATGTTCACCCCGTAACCCACATCACCACTGCTGTCACACAGGCGGTGTCGCAGGCGCATGCCACGCAGCCTCTGCAGCCGGGAGATGAGCTGCGGGGCCAAGAGATCACGGATGCAAGGGAGCTACGGTCGCTCTTGGACGACCTAGACATGGCACAGGCGTGCTACAAGCGCAGCATGCACGCCGCCGCGGCGTACTGCTACATCAAGGTATGCTGTGCGACAAAGCCTGTGTTACGATGTGCAATTACGTGTGTGTGACAAGGCCTGTGTTACGACGTACAATTACGTGTGTGCGACAAGGCCTGTGTTACGAGCAATTACGTGTGTGCGACAAGGCCTGTGTTATGACGTGCAATTACGTGTGTGTGACAAGGCCTGTGTTATGACGTGCAATTACGTGCGTGTGACAAGGCCTGTGTTACGAGCAATTACGTGTGTGCGACAAGGCCTGTGTTACGACGTGCAATAACGTGTGTGCGACAAGGTCTGTATTACGACGTGCAATTACGTGTGTGCGACAAGGCCTGTATTACGACGTGCAATTACGTGTGTGCGACAAGGCCTGTATTACGAGCAGTTACGAGCAATTACGAGCGGCGTGCTGCTACATCAAGGTAGGCTGTGCAACAAGGCCTGTGTTACGAGCAACGGAAAATTTGCTGTATAAAAAAGGCAGGCAGGTAACACCACATCCTGCATTGATAAAAAGGAGCCTCTTTGTTACTGGGGATCCCTCAAATGTCCTCTTCCCTGTGAGGGAAATATAAACCGAGCCGTACATTACTGCTGCCACGCAGCACAACTTACTCGTGACACGCTTGCATGCAGCGCACAATCTGCTGCACCTGTTGAGCTCTGCAGTAGTGATGTGCTGAGAGTACCTACATTCATGATCTTTCACACTTTCTCGTGACACGCTTGCATGCAGCGCACAATCTGCTGCATTTGTTGAGCTTTGCAGTAGTGATGTGCTGAGAGTACCTACATTCATGATCTTTCACACTTTCTCGTGACACGCTTGCATGCAGCGCACAATCTGCTGCACCTGTTGAGCTCTGCAGTAGTGATGTGCTGAGAGTACTAGTGTTGTGCTGAGAGTACTTACATTCATGATCTTCAGAAGCTGCAGTAGTGTTGTGCTGAGATTACCTACAAGGTTTACAAGGTTTACAAGAAAAAAGGCCTTCAGTCAAGACGTATGACTGCTCACCTGTTCAAAAAGTATAATAAGTTCATGAACGGAAAGAAGGAGTTTGTTGTTTTCTTGGTGTAAAAAAGCAGACACATCCTGTCTGTGAAAATAAGAACGCGTACTTCCTGCAGAGAGAGTGTTGTGCTGAGAAAACCTACATTCATGATCTTCAGAAGCTTGAGGTGCAGTGCCCAGAGTCATGTCCTCATGCATGCAAAACGTGCTTGCGTGCGATTACCTACATTCATGATCTTCAGAAGCTTGATGTCCTCATGCACGCAAAACTTGCTTGCGTACGGTGGTGTGCATCATCATAGGTACGACACACCTCAGTACGTGCGAGGGGTAGTCAGTTGGATGTGCCTGCAAAATCTATTCACGTCCTCATGCATTCACGTCTGCATGCGCGCGTTGGTGTGCACATTCACAGGTACAGGATATCCTCGTCTGGCAATCGGAGGGCAGTTACTTAAGACCTGGCTACTGGCTTGCCCTGGATCACAGGTTGGGCAAAATATGTGTGCGTGTTTGTGTGTGTATTCCATGTGTTTATGTGTGTGTGAGTATATATATATATATGTGTCTCTGTGTGTGCATATGTGTGTGTATCTGTGTGTACATATGTGTGTGCATTGTGCTTTGCTTACCAACAGGTCTGAAAATAGAATAACACCATGCGATATCATAAATTGTAGACGGTATTATTCCTTGCTATCAAAGTTTTCTGATAGACGCAGTGGTGCAGGCAGTTAGGAACATATCTGTCTAGTGGCTCCTTTTCCTTAATTAATGTGGGGAGTGGTTTAAACTGCCTGCGTAGTTTTTCTTTTTTGAGTTACTTTGGACGCCTTGGATAAAGGAGCGAACTATGGGGGAGTTAGACTTGCCATGCAATCATACCAAATGTGTGGTGTGTAGCACAAGGAGCTCAGGGGGATACACTATGGATATGTCTGCCAATCAACGTGTGTTTTGATCTGCAGGGCGCAGCATGTGATATGTAGGATTAACAGCATGCGTTTTGTGGATTCGCACGTCGACTGACCTCTGTTGTACCGTCAGAGAGCACGCCTGTCATCTAGCAGTGTGTTATGATCTGCAGGGCGCAGCATGTGATGTGTAGGATTAACGGCATGCGTTTTGTGGATTCGCATGTCGACTGACCTCTATTGTAAAGTCAGAGAGCACGCCTGTTATCTAGCAAAAAGGGCATGCGTTTCCATGGATTTGCTCGTTGGCTTGTCAATACCGCCTGCTGCTGCAGAGCACGACGTGTGGTGTGGAGCATCAGGGGTACGCGCTTTATGGTGGACCTGCTGACCGATCTGTGTTCCATCCACCCTGTCACTCAGGTAATAGACACGTAGGTGCACGAAAAAACCAGGCCGGTTTTATTATTGGGGGTGCGCATTTCATGGCAGGCCTGCTGATCGATCTGTGCTCCATCCATCCCGTCACTCATCTAACAGTAACGGTTTAATAGAAATGGTGTAACAGAAACGGTGTAACACACGGTGTAATCAGATCAACATGTATAGGTGCACTCAGAAACCAGCTTGCTTGCATGTAATGGGGGTGCGCATTTCATGGCAGGCCTGCTGAATGACTGTGTTCAAACCTGTAAGGCCTTGCAAAAATGCTTGAACCTGTTTTAGCGTTTATGTGTACAATGCTTACGTGTACAATGCTTATGTGTACATCGCTTATGTGTACAACGCTGATGTGTACAATGCTGATGTGTCCAACGCTGATGTGTACAATGCTTATGTGTACAATGCCTACAGCTAATGTGTACAACGCTAATGTGTAAAACGCTTACGACGCTTATGTGTACAACGCTTACGTGTACAACGCTGATGTGTACAATGCTTATGTGTCCAACGCTTACGTGTCCAACGCTTACGTGTACAACGCTGATGTGTACAACGCTGGTGTGTACAACGCTGGTGTGTACAACGCTTATGTGTACATTGCTTACGTGTACAACGCTGATGTGTACAACGCTGATGTGTACAACGCTGATGTGTCCAACGCTGGTGTGTACAACGCTGATGTGTAAAACGCTGATGTATACAACGCTTACGTGTCCAACGCTGATGTGTCCAATGCTTATGTATACAACGCTGATGTGTACAACGCTTATGTGTACAATGCCTACAGCTTATGTGTACAACGCTTATGTGTACAACGCTTGTGTACAACACTTATGTGTACAACGCCTACAGAGTCACACACACTGGGGCATCCACCAGGCAGCTCTTTTTTGGCTCACACGCTCACACGCATGCTCACACTTGTCCAACGCTCACGTTCCTGCTACCACATTACGCACACTGGGGCATCCACCAGGCAGCTCTTTTTTTGCTCACACGCATGCTCACACCTGACTGACACTCACATTGATGCCCTCAGGGTCACACGCACCGGGGCATCCCCCAGGCAGCTCTTTGTTTGCTCACACGCATGCTCACACTTGACTAACACTCACATTGATGCCCTCAGGGTCACACGCACCGGGGCATCCACCAGGCAGCTCTTTTTTTGCTCACACGCATGCTCACACTTGACTAACACTCACATTGATGCCCTCAGGGTCACACACACTGGGGCATCCATCAGGCAGCTCTTTGGCTGGTTGACCAGGAAGGGGAGCGTGTGGCAGGTGAGGGAAATTGTACACAGGAGCTTTTGAAGGAATAAAAAAATGTTAAAATGTTCGCAAAACGCAATGCTTTTACATTAAGTCACCATACTCACATTAAGAAACCATGTTCCAATGTAGGCCATGTTTTGATGCAGAACCAAAATTCAAACAGCAAAAGGTCCATTGTACTTTCTTGCTGGTGGATGCGTTTGTTTGCTTTGAAGAGTGAATAAGTTCAAGAGTGGATGGCTTGTCAAGCAATGGAAGTAAGATGAAACAAATCAAAATTTGGTGCGGCAGATGAGAATTCACGCTTTTTTATTTCATACTGAGTCAAGGTGGAGTTACAACCGGTGGTCACGTCTGACTCTTGTCTACGTGTTGTGTGCCTTAAGTGATGCGTAAGGGAGCTTTGTAGTTTCAACCAGTGGTCGCGTCTGACTTTTGTTTACGTGTTGTGTGCACGAAGTGATGCGTAAGGGAGCTTTGTATTTTCAACTGGAGGTCACGTCTGACTCTTGTCTACGTGCTTTGTGCCTGAAGTGATGTGTAAGGGAGCTTTGTAGTTTCAACTGAAGGGCACGTCTGACTCTTGTCTACGTGCTTTGTGCCTGAAGTGATGCGTAAGGGAGCTTTGAAGTTTCAACTGGAGGTCACGTCTGACTCTTGTCTATGTTCTTTGTGCCTGAAGTGATGTGTAAGGGAGCTTTGTAGTTTCAACTGGAGGACACGTCTGACTCTTGTCTACGTGCTTTGTGCCTGAAGTGATGCGTAAGGGAGCTTTGTAGTTTCAACTGAAGGGCACGTCTGAATCTTGTCTATGTTCTTGTGCTTGAAGTAATGCGTAAGGGAGCTTTGTAGTTTCAACTGAAGGGCACGTCTGAATCTTGTCTATGTTCTTGTGCTTGAAGTAAAGCGTAAGGGAGCTTTGTAGTTTCAACTGAAGGGCACGTCTGACTCTTGTCTATGTTCTTTGTGCCTGAAGTGATGCGTAAGGGAGCTTTGTAGTTTCAGCTGAAGGGCACGTCTGACTCTTGTCTACGTTCTTTGTGCCTTAAGTGATGCGTAAGAGAGCTCTGGAGCTTCAACTGGTGGTCACGTCTGACTTTTGTTTACGTACTTTGTGCCTGAAGTGATGCATAAAGGGGTGGAGCTTTTATTGGTGACTGTCTATTTGCATGGAGCTATGTAGGTGAAAGCTTTAAATGAGGGAGGCGAGCGTCTGCCATTTTTTGGCAAAAAGCTTGATATGAGTGGTATTGAGCGCTTTCTTTCTTTGCTCTGTGTGCTGCGCCGGAACTTTCCATAACAGAATTCACGCTGTGGAAGTGCGGTACACCGCAAGCACACACACATACACATACACACATGCATAGACAAGTTGAAACTCATACTCTCACTAACTTCAACACAGAATACACACACACACAGATGTGTTGCACAAGCACCCCCGTTACGGCCTTCACATTGGTCAGATGCATCACACCAGCACACACACACACACATACACACACACACATACACACAGATTTGTTGCGCAAGCACCCCCGTTACAGCCTACACATCGTGGGTCACAGCTTAGGGGGGGGCATAGGCAGCCTTCTGGCTCATCTCGCTCACAATGATGCGCGCGTGCACAGCCTGCTGATGCCTCCTGCTTCCCAAGGTGTGCTTAAAATCAAGCGTATGAACTATTTAATGTGGCTCATCTCGCTCACAACGATGCGCACGTGCACAGCCTGCTGATGCCTCCTGCTGCCCAAGGTGTGCTTGAAATCAAGCGTGTGGGCTTTTATTTGTGGGTCATCTTGCACACAGGATGCGCACATGCGCAGCCTGCAGTTGCATTTTGCTGCCCAAGATGTGAGGTTAAACAGGGCGTTGCGATTTTATTGGTGGCTCATTGACCTGTAGTTGCTAAGTCGCGTTTTTCGTCCTTCTGCTGGTACTCTACTCGTTGGCCTCAGCATCTTTTTTTGGGCTTTTTCCTGTCCACTATGGTGAAGCAGGATTGCGATGGCAAAGGCTTTCCTTTTCTTGGCTCGTGTTGTGACCATTGCTGCCTGCGTAGTTTCTATATTTTTCGATTGACTTGAACAAGACTACAAGTCACAGCCATACTCTCATTTCGATTAACTCTCTCACTTCGATTGAGTTCGACTGACCCTCAATTGATTGACTCTCAGTTCGATTGACCCTCAGTTTGATTGACTCTCGGTTTGATTGACTCTCAGTTCGATTGAATTTGATTGAGTTCGATTGACTTGAGTTCGATTAGTTCTCAGTTCAATTGAACAAGACTACAAATCACAGCCTTACTTTGTGATAGCGCACTACCTTCCTAGTGTCTGTCGTTAATTGAGCTAGTTCCTGTCGTCATTTGGACATTGATTAATATCCTAGCTTACTCAAATGATCACCGGTCAGAATAAAAAAGCAGCAGGGTAGAACCAGGATTGGCCAGAACCGTATATATACACTGTATGTGACCGTCAATTTGATCAAATTCCTGCCAAAATTGCCGTGTATAAACCGTAAATATTGGATATGTGGTTCTTGCCCACCCTAGGTATAACGCTAGGTAGGAAACGCAGCATTGCATCACTCTCCTTTGCCTCTTGATACTTCAGTCACGTTTTGGCTCGGAGGGTTGTGTAGGCGGAGAAATTGGTCAAGTTTGCGCTAAAAGAGCAGACCACACTTATTTTCCTCCGTGCAACAAGTGCACGGCCTACAAATTTCGAAAGTAGTGCTATCAGTCATGCTACGGTAGAGAGTGACGAATGGGTTGTATGTGTAGCATCCACAACGGTAACGATCGTCACAGATGATGATCAGAGCATCCATCGTTGATATATGTCTATCTATCTATATATATTGTATCTTATGTATGTAAATATAGGGATGATGATCAGAGTATCTATGATGATCAGAGCATCCATCATTGATGATTTCCACTGCCACAAGCTGGCACACGCGATGCTTTTTTATTCCCGAGTGAGCCACCATGTGTGTGTGATGTGTTTTAGGCGTGATCAAGTACGTGTTGTGTTTCAGACCTGCTGCTGCAGCTGTCACACAGCAGGCATGTGTGTTGCTTTTTTATTCCTGATTGAGCCACCATGTGTGTGTGATGTGTTTTAGGCGTGATCAAGTGTGTGTTGTGTTTCAGACCTGCTGCTGCAGCTGCCACAACAGGCATGTGTGATGCCTTTTTCGCCCGAGTGAGCCACCATGTGTGTGTGATGTGTTTTAGAAGTGATCAAGTGCCTGCTGCTGCAGCTGTCGGAAAAGTAATATTTCCTGTGAGGGTAGTCGTATGCAATTTTTAGACATATTTTCCACAAGCACTTTTTATGTGTGATGTCCCCACCTCTGGATTCCACTTTGCAGTGTTTTTTTTTTCAAAGCCTTCGCTCCATACCCGTGTATTTACAATTCTCATCGCTCTCCTCTCCATTACTCATTCTCTTTCAAAGCAGCATCACCCTCTCCCTGCAGGGCCAAAGCAAAGGGAAGGTCTAGACGTGACTGCAACAAGCTTTGCAGGTCCTATTCTTCAGATCTTTTCACTGCAATTCTGTGTGCTCAAAGTCCTCCCTCTTTCAAAGCAGTGTCGCTGTCTCCCTGCAGGGCCAAAACGAAGGGAAGGTCTAGGTGTGACTGCTACAAGCTTTGCAGGTTCTAATCTTCAGATTTTTTCACTGCATTTCTGTGTGCTCAAAGTCCTCCCTCTTTCAAAGCAGTGTCGCTGTCTCCCTGCAGGGCCAAAACGAAGGGAAGGTCTAGACGTGACTGCAACAAGCTTTGCAGGTCCCATTCTCCAGATCTTTTCTCTGCATTTCTGCGTGCTCAAAGTCCTCCCTCTTTCAACGCAGCGTCGCTGTCTCCCTGCAGGTGCAAAACGAAGGGAAGGTCTGGGCGTGACTGCAACAAGCTTCGCCTCCCCCTGCACCATGAACGAGAGCATGGCAGAGAGCTGCAGGTAGCCAAACGGTCATGATGTAATCAATGTGATGGGCTGCGACACACATTATAAAGCTGTACTGGTTTCAATTTGCACCTTGCACCATTAACAAGAGCATGGCAGAGAGCTGCAGGTAGCCAATGAGTTTGGGTGTAATCATTGTGATGGGCTGCGACACACATTATAAAGCTGTACTGGTTTCAATTTGCTCCTTGCACCATTAACAAGAGCATGGCAGAGAGCTGCAGGTATTTATAAATTTGGGTGTGGTAGATGTGATGGATTGCGACACACATTATAAAGCTGTACTGGTTTCAATTTGCTCCTTGCACCATGAACAAGAGCATGGCAGAGAGCTGCAGGTATTTGATGTGTTTGGGTGTGGTAGTTGTGATGGGATGCACATAAGAAATTCATTCCGTTCGCTTACAGTTTGAAGCTCTCCCTGATATGTGTAGGGTTGGCCAAAACCATATATATACAGTGTTGTGAACTTTACGGTTGACGCCGTCAACCGTCATTTGACGGTCAGGCGTAATTTACGGTTTTGACCGTCAGAAACTAATCCTCAGGCGTAATTTACGGTGATTTTAATTTTTGACGTCTGACGGTCGGCTTTACAGTTATTTACGGTGGGAAACCGTCAGAAATGAGTTATTTACGGTGGAAAATCGTCAGGAATTAGTTAATTACGGTGGGAAACCGTCAGCAGCTGGCCAGGCCGGACCAGGCTCGACTGAATCAGGGCCACAGGGCCACACGAGTCCTCTTGGCCTGATTACCGGAGGACATTTTATATATCGCAAATCGCAAATTTTGTTTGTGGGGAATTCGGAGCTTTAGTTGACACTCTGAGCCACTGAGTTCCTGACGCCGCACCGTTACTTACGATTCCCCACCGTCAGTATGAATTTCACCGTTAATTACGGTTATGTGACGTAGACGTCATTTAAGCACCGTAATTTACGGTGCCATTTCTGATTGACGCCGTAAATTCACAACACTGTATATATATGGTGTGTATACAGTATTTTTGGCAGGAAATTCACCAAATATACGGTCATATACGGTGTATATATACGGTACTGGCTAACCCTAGATATGTGTGTAAGAGCATATATGTGTAAGAGCAAATATGTGAAAGAGCATATATGTGTAAGAGCATATATGTGTAAGAGCAAATATGTGTAAGAGCAAATATGTGTAAGAGCATATACGTGTAAGCGCATATACGTGTAAGAGCATATATGTGATATGTGTGAGAGCATGGCAGAAAGCGCAGGTGATGGGTGAGGGACTGCTATTGTTGTGATGGGTTGTGGCAGCACGTTGTGGTATGCACTGTAATTCTGAAGCATTCCAATTTGCAGCTCCTCCTGGAACTTGTGACAAAGTACTTTTGGGCAGAAGTGTGACGCACAACGAAACAAAAAATGGCCAGCCTTGTGTTTCAACTCCATTTTATAGTCCTTCATGATTCAAAAATTACTTTTGCAGAGAGTGTGAAAACAAAAACAGGTAAATGTGTGTCACCCCTGGCAGTCATGAAAGAAATCATTGCTGATTAAAATACGAATTTAAGGTGGAGGTGGGCAAAGACCTGCTGCAGTAAGAGTCGTAGTTTAAAATAAGTTCATCCACCTTGTAAATTTCCTGCACCCACCTTGAGTTTTGTGCATAAATGGTATCTAATGCTCTCTCTCTTTTGTGTCTGTGCTTTTTATGTTCAGGCCGTACGTGACGTCTGTGTTCATATATAGCTGCATCAAATGCTCTCTCTTTTGCGTCTGTGCTTCTTGTATGCAGGCCGTGTGTGAAGGCTGTGTTCATACGTGACTGTGTCAAATACTTGCTTATGTCATATGTTCTATTTCGCTTGCATCATGAGATGCATAGGGCTCTGTCATTATTACCATGGAGAACACAACAACTCAGAAAAACCAGAGAAACGGGAGAAAATTAAGGACTAAAGTATAGAAAAGAGGTGAGGGAGGGAGGGAAGTATGCTAAAAAGAGAGTTGTGTTCTCCAAGGAATAAAAAGAATGGAGAAGGGAAGCAGAAACCGGAGAAAACCAGACAGCGAGGATATCTCACTTTATGCTACACTACAAGAATCTGAGTTCAGGTGTTTCACACTGAACCCGTAAGTTTTTTTGTCTTTTACGTGCAGGCCGTACGTGAAGTCTGTGTTCATAGGTGAGTGCTCATAGGTGAATGTTCATAGGTCAGTTTTCATAGATGAGTGCAGCAAGGCACGTTTTAATACCAGGCATTTTAGCACACAGGTTGAATGAATTACATCCTTTTCCTTATGAGCATGGCGCCCTGCCTGCAAAGCTTCTTTGTAATTCGAGGTTTTATCACGTGCAAGGTATCGCCCCGATTTTGTTCCTGTTTGTGTGAAAGTCCATGCGTAACCTATCTTATGAAACCCTGCACCTTTGGGGGGGGTTACGGCTTTGATTAAGTGACATTTATAAATGCATAGGCCAGAACCATACATATACGGTGTACATGTGTACATACGGTATTTTTGGCTTGGAAATCACCAAATATACGGTGTATATATATATACGGTTCTGACCAACCCTATAAATGCAGCACATGTTCTCAACTACTATATGATTGCCACTCCCCGACCATCGGCTGTCCTTTAGATTTAATTGCCACCGGCAGCACTTAAAAGCAAACACGCAAATGGAAAAGAAAAAAGGGGAGCGCACTCTTTGTGCATGAGTGCATCACACTAAGCGCAACCGTGCACACAAGCGCACACAAGTGAAACCGTGCACACAAGCGCACACAAACCCAACCGTGCACACAAGCGCACACAAACCCAACCGTGCACACAAGCGCACACTAGCGCAACCGTGCACACAAGCGCACACAAGCGCAACCGTGCACACAAGTGCACACTAACCCAACCGTGCACACAAGCGCACACAAGCGCAACCGTGCACACAAGCGCACACAAGCACAACCGTGCACACAAGTGCACACTAGCGCAACCGTGCACACAAGCGCACACAAGCGCAACCGTGCACACAAGTGCACACTAGCGCAACCGTGCACACAAGTGCACACTAGCACAACCGTGCACACAAGCACTCGCTAGCGCCACTCGCCTACAAGAATGCATGCAGCAATGATTTCAGTGGTCTATAAATTCCATTTCCACCAGCATTGCCCAAAATGAAGGCACTGCATTTGAAAATGTGTACGGCGCGCACAGTTGAAACCACTAACACTCCACACGCGGGACAAAGCACTGGAGAAAAAGAAGGAAAGGCAGTGAAAGCCACTCCTCGCAATCATGAGGGACAAGCAGCTACCTTGGTATCAGATAACTTGACCAAATGCCACTGGTCCCCTGCAAGGCCTGCCAAGTTACAAGATCTATATGCCATATTATGTTTGCTTCAAACAGCCAATTCCTGATGTTACTCTGAAATTCTTCAAATTTCACACATAAATTAAAACGGTCGGCACATATACGATATGCGTTTCTTATGTATGTACTGAAGGAAGTAGTAATCAAATGCGTGCATAAGGTATGGTAAGGCTACATATCAATCGCTACATATCAAATGCTAAATATCAAATGCGTGCATAAATTGCCAGGAAAATACTTGGTGCCTCGACTGAATGCCACCAGCCTGCGAGCCCTGCAAGCATCGCTATATATCATATTATATTTATATCAAATGCATGCATGAACTTCCAGGGGAGGACTTGGTGCCTCGACTGAATGCCACCAGCCTGCAAGCCCTGCAAGCATTGCTACATATTAAATGCTAAATATCAAATGCGTGCATAATTTTCCAGGGGGAGAATTGGTGCCTCGACTGAACACCATGAGCCTGCGAGCCCTGCAAGCATCGCTATAAATCAAATGCTATATATCAAATGCTGTATATCAAATGCGTGCATAAACTTCCAGGGGAGGACTTGGTGCCTCGACTGAACGCCATGAGCCTGCGAGCCCTGCAAGCATCGCTATAAATTAAATGCTATGTATCAAATGATATATATCAAATGCGTATCAAATGCGTGCATAAACTTCCAGGGGAGGACTTGGTGCCTTGACTGAATGCCATGAGCCTGCGAGCCCTGCAAGCATCGCTATAAATTTAATGCTATGTATCAAATGATATATATCAAATGCGTATCAAATGCGTGCATAAACTTCCAGGGGAGGTCTTGGTGCCTTGACTGAACGCCACGAGCCTGCGAGCCCTGCAAGCATCGCTACATATCATATTATATTTATTTAAAATGCATGCATGAACTTCCAGGGGAGGACTTGGTGCCTCGACTGAATGCCACCAGCCTGCAAGCTCTGCAAGCAGAGCTCAAAGAAGTGGACTGGCGCAGCCAGTTGCAGCGCAGCATTGAAGAGCATCGATACGTACAGGTGAATACTTATGGTATGTACGTACGTATGTATGTATGTATGTATGTATGCATGTATGTATGTATGTATGTATGTATGTATGTATGTATGTATGTATGTATGTATGTATGTATGTATGTATGTATGTATGTATGTGTGTGTGTGTGTGTGTGTGTGTGTGTGTGTGTGTG
>Ga0307968_1003389_pt1 | contig 13237 bp, 18 predicted proteins | sample OrgLakmetagen650_FD_201834 | JGI IMG/M metagenome (GOLD analysis project Ga0307968, IMG submission 201834) | Saline water microbial communities from Organic Lake, Antarctica - #650 | ecosystem: Environmental > Aquatic > Non-marine Saline and Alkaline > Saline | place: Antarctica: Organic Lake... | reverse complement strand
CAATTGCCGTACTAAGTTTATCTATGCGTGTACGCCCACTGGGTGTTTTGCACATCCAATTGCCGTACTAAGTTTATCTATGCGTGTACGCCCACTGGGTGTTTTGCACGCAGGCTAACAAGGATGAGCTGCGTGATGGGCGTTGGTGGCAGTCCCTGGTGGAGGTGGGGCACTACGGGGCTGACCTATCCGCACCAAACTACCGTGTGTGGTGGATACAGGTGATCTGCCTGGGCACAGTACTTTGACTTTGGTGGGTACAGGTGAAATGTCGGAAGATTGCAGTCTAGTATGTACATGTGGCTCCTCCCTTGGTTGGTTCCCAAGGGGAGTAATCTCCGCTGCCCATGCAGCTGCTTTCTTTTCCAACTCAGAGATAGGTGGCTCAGGTCGGTTAATCCTGGTCGCAGGCTATGTGCCGCTGCAGATTAGACTTGCATGTCATGTGACAGTGGCACACCATGAAGTTGTGGTGGTGAAGAAAAAGGCTTTGTGCAGCCTGACACCAAGCCCAGGCAACCGCCCAGTGAAAGGGAGCCAACGGCTTGACGGGTGATCAACGCATCCATTAGTTTGCTCCGTGCCCAAGTTGTTCCGCGCCAGAGGTCTGTCATACCTTTTGGACACCGGGAATGAGCACAGAGTGCACTGCTTGCTGATTGTCTGCGACACATCATGCCATCATTTTTGTGAACGTTGTGCGGGTGTTCCGCGCCAGAGGTCTGTCATTCTTTTAGGATGTTTTTGGATACTGGAGATGGGCACAGAGTGCACTGCTTGCTGAGTGTCTGCGACACATCATGCCATCATCCTTGTGAACGTTGTGCGGTATTGCGGCAAAAAAAGTAAAGGCTGCTGTGCGTAGAAAAAAGAGAGAAAGCTTAAGGCTGCTGTGCCTAGAAAAAAGTAAAGGCTGCTGTGTGTTCACGTACACAGCTCTCAGTGGGTTTTGACGCGTCAACCACTTGCATCACACACAGGTCATGGAGTGGATGTCGTGTGTAGTGCTAGCACGCACTATTGTGGGCTGCTGTGTGGTCATCCTCATTCCCCTGCTGCGCATCGTGTCTGCATTCATGGACAGTCGATTTCAGGGCCGACCTGATGTGTACCTCCTCACGGTGCGCAGAAATGCATAAGCAGAAGTGTTTTTTTCCTCCTGAATGATGGAGTGCAGAATGATGGAGTGCAGAAAACGTCGTATTCTTTTGATCGTCCCTTATTTGTGTTATTTGGTAGCCTGAAAGCCGCGCTTGTGATTGACGCAGCAGTCGTTGTGCAGGCCTACACTGGAGTGGTTTGCGTACTATGGGGAAAGAAGAAACACTCTTGAATAAAGTTATAAAATCCCATAGATAATATGATGAGGAGGTTATAGTTGAAGCGTTTTGTGTCCCAGTGCGCATGAGACCTAAGACTATCCCATGGCATGTGCTATTGCTAACCCTAAACCCTAACCCTAAACCCTAACCCTAAACCCTAACCCTAACCCAGAAACTCAGCAAGCAAGCTAGGCAAGGTTTGAAGAGATTAGCGTCAACTTCAGGTCTGGCCGATTACCCTCAGCCCCATTCATCTCCTTCCTCTTTGTGCGTTGGAGGGGTAAGCTGCACCAAAATGGCTCACTTTTCTTCATTTGTGTGGGGGGTGCGTTCACCCCAAAGCAAAGCTTTATATGCTGTCATCGCTTGCGTGTGAAATTTATATGTTTGTGATTTGCTGTTTGCAGGTGATGGTCTTCATCCCGTTGTTTCTAAACGTGGGCCTGGCGTACATACAGGATCAGGTGAGGAAATGACCAACAGGAAATCCTGGGCACCAAGGTGCAACACAGCCAATGTGGCCAAGGAAGGGGATAGATAGGAGGTGCTTCCCACTAGGATCAAAAGTGAGGCGCTTGTCGGTAAGGTGACAGTTAAGTCTGTTGATTGCTCTGCACACTCTCGAGAGTATAATGTTCTTGTTTCTAAGCTCATGATGCCAGAATCGTAGTGTGAGGTGCTTAGCCATGCCAGAGACATATTGCTGTCTTGCACGAGCCTTCTGTATCCCCGCAGAATAAGGGTGCCTTATTGAGCCCTGGACTCAGCGCAAACATCGTCGCACATCTCACACACACCACTGCTACACCACATTTCAGCATGTGCAACGCCTACACCACATCTCAGCATGTGCAACGCGCACGTGCAACGCCTACACCCCCATGCAATGCCCACAGTCCCAACTCATTTGCCCCACTCCTACACTGCATGCCCTTATGCATTGCCTGTACACGCAGCAGTGCACACACACCCAACGCCTACTCCACATGCCCTCATGCATTGCCCTAATGCATGGCCCTCATCCCCAGTGCACACACACGAACACACACACTCACACATACACACTGAATGTACACACCACATGCCCTCATGCATCGCCCGTACCCCCGGTGCACACACACACACAATGCCTACACGCCTAGGATTGGCCACAAGCATACACGCTGCATAATACGTTTTGCCTGGAGGTTCCCCTGCTAGGGATAACCTAAAACGTTTAGGCACACTGTTCCTACGGAGACATGCATATATGTTTGCATGGTCCTTGCCAACACCACATGCTCACATGCATCGTCCATACACCCCACCCCCTCACTACTGTTCACACCCTCAGTGTCAATATCAATACCCACATTCCCAATGCACGTGCCCCCCATTTTGCGTAGGTGCTGAAGTGGAAGTTGCCACACAGTAGTAGTAATAGCAGCAGGAAGGGGCCATCGAATGTGGGGGGGCCATCGCCGACTAAACGTGCCAATGCTGAGCTGCACGTTGACGCCGGTGAGTTTCTATGAGCTTCCACTTCAGCACATGCTGGAGCCTGTGGGTGGTGTTTTGTTTTACGATTGCTGAGCGCCTAATTTTGTGTGTGCACACGTTGGCCGGTGAGTTGGCTCTATCGGCTAATTGTTGCTGAGTGAAAGCTTAGTTCGCATTCAATCATTTGATCGTTTGTGCTTGTTGGGTCAGACTGCCAGTAGTAGCACTTGTACCAAGTACCCTGTTGTATTATTTGGGGTCAGTTTGTCTGAGGTGTTGTTCTTCATGCTGATACAGCTGTGTGCCGTGCTCATGCCAAACAGGTGTTCAGCACTGCAATCCTTCCCAACGAATTGGCAATATTTGGCTTTTGTTGTAAAATGTGCTGGCTTGGGACTTTGCTCTTTTGGATATGACAAACAAAAGTGTAGAATATTTCTGGACTCAAAACTCCCACCACCTCAGACCCTGGTTCTTGGGTGCCAAAATGAATGATTTTTGCGACTCAACTGCTACAGATCTTTGGTGTTACGGCTTTGGCTACACAGGGTACTCTGCTTTGCCCTGCCGGGCGTCCCGGTGTAGTAGCCGCTAAAGTAGGGTTGGCTAGAACCGTAAATGTACACTGTACATTACTGAGTGAATGGTAGTTTCCCTGCTAAAAATACCGTATATATATAGGGTTGGCCAGAACCGTATATATATACCGTATATGACCGTATATTTGGTGATTTCCCTGCCAAAGTACCGTATATGTACCGTATATATATGGTTATGGCCAACCCTTCGTATATACACCGTATGTACGTATATGTATGTAGGGATCGGCGTTCGCTTATAGCGCTATATAGCACTTCAATTTTTTTCAGATACGGCGCGTGCCAAAACTGAAATTGTCGCTTCGCTTCGATTCGGCTCATTCCCAAGCTTCAAACTCGGCTTAAATTTGTCCATAGGCATTCAAGCATCAACACAACGCAAACACGTACCCTTGTGGCGCCTTGGAGTGCTGTGAGGAGCACATACAATGAGCCAAAACCACACACCATGAGCACCACAAGGCGGACACAAATGTACAGACATGCCTGTACTTGCACACAAGTGCACGCACACACACTGCAGTGCTTGCACGCACGCACGCACGCACGCACACACACACACACTTACACACACACGCATACAAGCGCACGCATGCACGCACGCACGCACTCATGGGCGCATGCACACATGCACACATGCACGCACTTGCACGCACGCACGTGCACACAGGCACGCACACACACACGCACATAAGCATGCATGCACGCACAGCTCAGTCTTGGTCCAACACTTTGGCCAGTGGAACATGCTGTTCCACAGGCTTGTCCACATAAGGCACATGTGTGTGGCACAGAACCACAGGTATAGCGCTATGTTTGGGACCGAAATCCCGCCAGAGCTCGACACCCAATTTTCCGACTTTTTTTTTTGCCAGGGATCATTGTGCACAGTGCACAGTACCCTGCATGCCTTCCAAATCCGATGCCAAAACTCCTTCGGCACAGGGGAGTTCTGGCAGGTATAGCGGCTGAAACATAGCACAAAATAGCGCTATAGCGCTATATAGCGCTATAGAAATGCCTCATATAGCGCTATACGCCGATCCCTGGATATATGTATCATTTTTGGCCACCCTATCTGAAAGCGAAGCTAAGAGTCAGGCCCACCATTCCCAGCCAAATATGGGCCCTAAAACGAACCTCATTGTTTTTTGACTTTAAATGGTGCAGGGTAGTAAGAAACAATGTATGAAACACTTCTGCGCAAAAAAAAAGGGTATGGGGTCTGCTGTGTGCGTCGGGGGCTGGATTTGTGCCGTTTCCCTGCCAAATTAGCTAACTATAGTGACATGAGTGCAGAGGTGCATGTGCAAGCACAAATTTCCCCATTTTTTTGTTCCCAGGTAGTTTTTAGGTTTAACCTTAGCTGTGGGGCCAACAAAAAGGAGGGCAAAATATTTGCTCAAAAGGACTTAGTGCGTGGGCTTGTTTGCTAGGCAAAAATGTGCATTTTTTGAAAACCATGGAAGCACGGTGTTTGGACTCCATCTGAGTATCAGGAATCGTTCATTATAATTTCCAGAGGTGTTCTGCCAAGTTTTATGGTTTGGGATGCTGGGGGTGGGCTGTGGTGAACAGTGACAGGTGGGAAGTAAACAAAACACTTCAGGCTTCGCCGGAAGGCCCTGGGCGCAACCTGTTTTGCTGGAAAGGCGCGTAGAAATAATAAAAACTCATCAGGTTTACAAGGGAAGGCTCCAGAAAACCCGTCGTCCGGCTGTCATTTCTTTCAAACCAGGGAGGTAGACACTAATTTAATAAGTTGAACATTGTTATTATACTTAAATGAGCCCAGCAAAACAATCGCGACCCCAAACGGTTCAGTGGTTGATGCCTGATTATGAATCATACTTTTTGGTAGGGATTCCCACCCAGGTCCACCCTGCCCACCTGGGCACCTCCCGCCACAAACTGAGTTTGCAGGGGTGCTTAGATAAACCTAACTCAAGGTCCTGGATACTTAAAAGTGAAAATCAGTGCAGGTTCGTCTTAGCAAACAGGCATGGTGGGCCTGACTAAGAGCCTTCCTCGCAAAGTGCTGCTTCTGATGAAAAAGCACTGTGCAGAAGAGTCTTCTTGGTTTGGTGCAGTCGTATCACCTCTCTCCTGAGTACCTCCCCAGTTGGCTCAAGCCGTCCCCTCAACGTTTGTCGTTGAATTCATATTGCGAATGTACGCTTGCCCTCAAGCTCCACGTCCACTCTGTCAACTTCATTGCCAAACGTGTAAATACTAGAGACGTGGGATTGACCACAACCGTACGCATGTGAGTTGTGGGTGTATGGTGTATGAACAGTGTTGCAGCTTATAAAGGAACTTCACCATTATACCTACGGCCACATATTATGTATTCATACAGTTATGGTCGACCCTACAGATACGCTATTTCTAACAAATTCAAGTCCAGTGTCTCCTTGTTATTGCAAAGAGCTGGCCGGCCGATGTGTAAAGGCTGTGTGAGCAAAGAGCCTGCTGTTAAGGCTGTAAAGGCTGTAAGCTGTAAAGGCTGTTATTGCAAAGAGCCTGCTGTTAAGGCTGTAAAGGCTGTAAGCTGTAAAGGCTGTTATTGCAAAGAGCCTGCTGTTAAGGATGTAAAGGCTGTAAGCTGTTAAGGCTGTTATTGCAAAGAGCCTGCTGTTAAGGCTGTAAAGGCTGTAAGCTGTAAAGGCTGTTATTGCAAAGAGCCTGCTGTTAAGGCTGTAAAGGCTGTAAGCTGTAAAGGCTGTTATTGCAAAGAGCCTGCTGTTCAGGCTGTAAAGGCTGTAAGCTGTAAAGGCTGTTATTGCAAAGAGCTGGCCGGCCGATGTGTAAAGGCTGTGTGAGCAATGTAACAATTCCATGTCTGCGCTAGTAACCATCAATTCGTAACATAGATCTTCAAGCCTATGCTTGCACCCGTCAGGGCTCATATCATAGCAACCTTGGACCATATTACCATAGGGCTCATATCATAGCAACCTTGGACCATCCCTGTCAGTGCATCATCAGATCCCGTGTCCCACATCCAGCAGACTCGTGTGTATTCTCCCGGTGAAATGATGTCAAAATCTCTGCATCCATCCATTGGGGGATGGCTGCAGTTTGCACACCTTTCCTCCATCCATGCCGGTATTGACGCATAGGTCGCACAAGGTTAACTAATAAAATTGTGTGGCCCTCGCATAAGCTCGCATTGGGGTTTATTATTTATTTTTTTCAAGCCTCGCACCGGTCAACGGTCTGTACGGTATGGTGGCTTGGCCAGAGCCATTTGTACTCCATACACTGCCATGTAAATTCGTGCTATAATTATTGTATGTCATCTTTGTACACATATACATGCTAGTGGTCAGGCCAAAACTCCGAGTTATTGCAAAAGTAGTCACAGCCTCAAAATTAAGCTTTCACACCACCACCCCCGTGCCGTGCAAGCAACCTTTGACCCTTGTTTTTTTGTTTTTCCACACGTGCAGGCACATTGTTGGAGCTTACAGGGGATCACTGTGTGAACGTGCAGTCTTTAGTGGGGAAGGGCAATCAAACACAACGTAGTGGGAGGCCGCTAGAGCAGCGACAGCCTGCCTAGTTAGATGCTTTTTTAGCTGCTGATGTTCTCATTGGTTGACTAGGATGCATTCGCTGTGAGTCCTTGACATTTCTGCCTGGAAAGGACCTTCCTGAGGTCTATGAAAGCTACATACATTTTGGTGGTCGTTATGCTAACCTGACGTGCCTTTCGAGACATTTTTTGCTGGACGCTGATCCCACAAATTTGAAGCTTACCAATAGGTAACTAAAATGCCTAGCTAATTGTACTGGCATTTGTCCAAACCTAAAAAATGTATCGAGTCATACTGTCCAGCCTAGACATGCATTAGAAGTACCGTACACCATCTGATTCTCAGCACCGCCAGCCATTTGCAGATGCACGTACCTTCCCCAGATAGCACCAAAAGCACCTTGAAGTAAAAGTAATTGTCTACGTTGGAAACACCAGCATGCATTCTCTATCTAGTGCTCACACTAGCCAGAGCGTCGGAAAAGAGTGGGCTGTTATTTTAACCGCATTGTTTTTTACCAGGCCTGGTTGATTGCTGACTGAAACAACCATTCTAGCTGATTCAACTAGGATCAACTAGCAAAATGGTTGAATCAACCAGATGGTTGAAATGCAGTTGTTTTAACAGTGTGATCAACCAGCTAATTGATTCAGCTATCTGACCAGTTGATCCCAGCTGGATTCAACTGGGTGGTTGATTCGTGGTTGTTTCAGCTGTGTATCATCCAACCCAACTGATTGTTGGCCCTGCTTGTCAACCCTTGTATGTGTAAATACACGATGAAACTGCATTGTGTATCCACAGGATGTTCCTAGACTATGATCATAATGAGGATGATGTATGATGTTGACAGGGGGCGGCAACAATGGGGGGTGGCTAATTAGCTACCTTCTTTTTCTTTCTTCTTGCTTATTATCATCATGATGCAAACGCACGTATTGCCACTCCTTCTAGGTACTAGCTTGTTCCTTACTCACGGTTTTAACACTGCTGTGTTATTATTACTATGCCATCAATGTTTTTCCAAGAATGCTACGGGTACAGCTTGACCCAGTAGAGTATAGGATTCAAAGTTAGCTACTTCCAAACGTAAGAAGCAATAGGCAAGCAGTATGATGAGAATGCTTGTTTGGTTCTCTCAGAACAGGATTATATCAGAAATAAAGATCAAGTCGTTGACAGTAAACATTTGAACATGATGTTGCTGGTCCCCTCAATGAACTCAGTAATTCAACATGAAAACTTTTCCGTTCACGTACTGTCCAAGGAGAAAACCCGAAGCTGGGCCATAGTAAGCCTGGAAGGTTTCCCCCTTGGCAATTGGCAATATTTTTGCAAGACAGCAGAGCATAGTAGGGCCTAGTATTAGTAACGGTAAGGAAGCATGCGTTGTGGTTTTTCCTACAGTACTGCTCATTTTGGTCCACGGTCCACTCCATTGTTTTAGTGGGCTTAGGCAGGTTGGCAAGCCGCACTTTTCTATTATCTGCTGAGTGGATCACCACGTCTGTGTGGTCCCACATGTGCCTCCCAGTCATATAGGAAATTCATCCTTAGTGAACCTGAATGTGTTGGATTATAATGGAAGGAAATGAGGTGATTTTCCGGGTATAGAACGGGTACATGTATCACATGCATTAGACTGTTAGTGCATGAACCTTTTCTGTCGATTGACCAAGGGGGAAGCCTACTTGATTTACTAGTAAGAAGGTTCAAACCACTTAGCCCGGAAGTCCATATCATGCACATGCACATCCTTGAGTAGTTCCCTGTGCAAATGGTGGAGTACAACCATTGGGTTCAATACATGTTTTTTAATCTGAAAGAGGGATGAGGCACTGTCTGTAGCAGTTTCAGTATTGCCTTTTTGTACCGCTAATAGCAAAACTGCAAGATATGCTCTATTAATAATGGTGGACGTGGGGCCGTTGCCCCCAGGATCGTTAGTGGTGGCATCACTATAGCCAGTGCCTGTTGTGGGGGTAAGAATGCCAGCGCCATTGATCTGCTGTTTGCTGGTCTCATCTTGCATGGAGCTACCATCGGTGTATGTTATTGATTACCAATTTTGTACGTTGGGAATATGCGGGCTCTTGTATTGGCGTTTGTATTGTGAAGCATTTGCCACTGGCTGATGTCAGCTGCAATGGTACATCTGGGTGTAGGAGCTGGAACCTTTTTTCCTGTTTGTTCTTGCATTTCATGCAAGCAGTATCAAGCATGTGGGCAATATTACTAAAAGTCCATGTTGCTTTAGAAATTGTCTGCTTGAGATAGTATAGCCAAGCTGGGTTGGATTCATTGAGGGCTTGTTTCCCTTGATTGTTCCAAATAACAATCAGCTGCTTTTTATTCTTGTTATGCTGAGGTTGGGGTGGAGCGTCTAAACAAACTTCTGTGGGGTTTAAGAGCATGCTGTTTGCAGAAAACTTGGCTAGGACGCATGCTCAGGGTAGTTATATTAACCAACATATGTACCCGTTTTAACTTCAAGCCAGCCAGGAAGGAGCAGGGATGTTGCTGTAGCTTCTTGAGTGCAGCTTGCTGATTGAATTGAAGCGCATGTCCCATAAGTGCATGCAGGAGGCAGTTCCAACAGCTTGGGGTGACAGAAGGAGAAGCCTGTGAATTTCGTGTCAAAGGCATTAGCACCTACTCCAAATACTGTGTCTCTGGTAATTTCACTCCAGTAGAGGCGGCTGCTTTTGTTTAGTAACTGATGCCCATTTTTGGAGGGAAGTTGCCAACCCAAAGATCTCAGCATACTTCAACGTGACACCCACCATTGAGGTTTACAGATTACATGGGGGGACCTTCAGCCAGACTGTTCGGCTGATCGGCATGTGACTGGTCCTCGCCAATCAACAACAAATCCATAAGCCCAGACACACTCTTTCTTTGTGTTCTTTCACTACTTTGTCTGACCAAAGACGTACCGCTCAGTGCAACTATATAGATAGACCAACCAATCTGCCCCATCTGCCGCCAAAAGCTAGACGGCACCTTACCCTTGTAGCTACAAAAATGGGCCCCCCTTGACCATGACTCCACGCTCCCCCAATTCTGGAGTGAACACCCAAGAAATGAGGCCTTCGGGGAAACTGCAACGCCTTCTCCTCCAAGTTGATTTCTCTATTTGCCATCCCATCTATTTATCATGAAAACACCGAGTTCTTAGCAATGAGACATGCCATTTACTCTGCCCTCCATTGCCACCACATCCAGAGAGATGTCCTCCGATTCATTGCCAAACCAATCCACCAGTCACCATCGCCCATTCATTTCTACAAAGTCAAATCCTACGCAGATATTATAGTCAATGAATATGCTGACGCTCTTGCTAGAAAATCATTCACAACCTACTCTGACGTTGCGGATACCTCCATCAAAACAGCTGGCCCTGAGGGAAATCCCTCCTACAACATCTACTGGCTTGCAAAAAAATATGAAGAACACCGAATCATACAAAATAACCCAAACACAGCCCAGTCACCTATCTCAAGGCTCTGGTACTTATCCAATTACCATGACGCCTTGCAAGCACACATGCACCCCCTCCACAAACTAGGAAATGCCAATACCATAGCAAACTACCGGACCCTTATCAAGAATAGCACTGCCAATGGAACCGCTAGCAACGCTTACCTAACAACACCCTGTGTCCCTGTTAAAACCAAGTGCATCATTATGAAGTACAGAACAGGAACCCTGTACAATTAAAAGCATGTAGTATAGTTAAATCACTCAATAAGCCTAATTTGCCCCCTCTGCTCTCAACTAGACAGTGCCCTGCATATCCTTTCTGGATTGCCAACACATGCAAATAAGAAATATGATCACTGAGATTCAAAACTCAGCATGCAGCATGATCTTTAAAACCATCATCAAAACAGGCTCCCTAGGGTCCTGCTTTGTCTGCATGGATATTGGCAGCAGCGTACGGCTGGCTGTGCAAAATCTTCAAATTTCCAATACAGCTGAAACGAGGATTATACCAAAGTGGCTCTTACCACCCCGCTTCTCAGACAAAAATAGGTTTACCTCCAGCTGTCTGGATGCTGTACTGGTTGTTCCCATCTCCCCGAGAACAAAAAAGCAATAGATTAGCAATAATGAAGGAGGGTGGGTTCTTAGGAGTGGCAGGGAGAAACTGAGGGAGAATTGGAGTACTTCAGCAGCGCCGCCAGCCATTAGCAGATCTACCTTCTCCAGACAGCACCGACCCAAAGATCCCAGCATCCTCCAACGTGACATGTACCCACCCCAACGAAGTCAAGTACTATGAGGACACTAGACCGCAGAACTAGCTTAGCGCCGCACAGGAACAGCACAAAGGCCTCTTAACATTTCTTCAAGCGGCTTCCGTTACCGTCCACGCCATTCTTTTGTTTGTGGTTGGCACCATCTACAGCAATTACACGCTGGAGCCTTTTTAGGAGCTGGGTCTTGATTTTCAAATAGCTAAAAAACTTGCTTCCAAGCTTTATGTTCACTCTGTCAACTACGCTTCCAAACTGGCCCATATAATAAGGCGCATTATTTTTAATTATATTATCAAATCTCATCAGGAGACGGTGTCAGGTTAAGTCTGCAATCCTCCTGATCCCCTTTGGTCTTTTTCTTTTCTTGCTTGGCATTTTACGCACCAAAATGGGTCTTTTCTTAAATATTTTACTGCCTGCGTAAAATACACACGCCCTGTGACATATCAAAAGCTTTTAATCGTACTCCTTTAATGCCTTCTCTTCGCGCTTCTTGATAACAAACGTTCTCTTTCTCCGCACGCTTTCTTGTCTACATATATCTGAGTCACGGTTCCTCTAGCTCCTCCTCCTTTTGTTTAACCAGGTGTGGTTTCAGGCTTTTTCCAAGCTGAGATGCTCTTTGAGGCAAATGTAGCATGTAACCTACCTCACCTTACTGCCTACGTAATCTTACTTTCTTTGTGAAGGTGGGTGCATTATCCAGAGGTTGGCTGGGGGGCATCTGAGTGAGACTAAGTATACCTAAGTAACTAGCAGATCTACCTTCCCCAGACAGCAAAAGGATAATGCGGAGAGTACGGAGGCTCTTTGAAAACTGGGGCTGAGATCTTAGCACAATTGTTTTGCGGAGGGTAGCTGCGGGCTATCACAAACCAGCACAACAGCTCCAGCAACAGAATCAGCGCCAACACCCCCCAAGAAACGAAAAGCAGGCAGATCCCCTCAGCAAGAACAGCAGCAACCCCTGAGCGAACAACCCCTGGCGCACCAGCGATAGCTAGCAGCTCCCCCAATACACCGTACCAAGAAGACAGCTGACATTGTGCCACCCTCAGACCAAGATGCATTTTCATATAAAGATGCGGGTGTGCACGTCTCACACATGTTGTATGCAAATGCTCTGACTTTGCTGACTAACGAGCCCCGTGATATGCAAATTATACAAAGTCGCTCGCGCAGCTGTGTACGCCAGGAATAAACATCTAATTGTCAACACTTCCAAGTCCAAGGTTGTACATTTCAACTCCGCGGGTGAAAATGTTCTTGTTTTTAATGTAGTTGGCGGTGCCACACTTCAACACAAAGATATTCTATTAGGTATCCGGGCATGGTTTTCTACAGGATCTTGAACATGGCTATGTCTGCTGAACACGCATCCCATCCTTTTCTTGGCTCTGCCTATAGGATATGTAAATTTGCGCGTGCAAACGCTTTCTTTGGCAGACAGACCACACACTTCTTTGTGGCTCGGCTCGCTAAGATGTATGTTATTCCTGCTGGCATGTATGGTAGTCAATTATGGGGTACTGGTTTGCAGGCAGGCAGGCTGGCAGGGAGTTCTCTAGCTCGCTGTCTACGCTTCATTTGCATTTCCTGAAGGGCACATTAGGTGTGAAGCGGTCTACCACTAACTGGGCTGTACTCCAAGAATGTGGACATGAACCGTTGCAGTTCTACTGCCTGGTTTCGGTCAGTTGTCATGCTTTTATGCTTAATATCAATAGTGCCAATTTGCGGAGGGTAGTCCAGGCTGATCTTAATTTACAGCCTCGTTCAAGTGCCTGCTGGATTGCTAATTGCTGAGCGCTTTTCAAGGACTGCGTGGGTGTGAGTTGTATGTATAAGCTGTTCAAACTAGGCATGTTATTCCAATGCAAGAGTTTACTGCGGATTTATAGCATAGGATAAATAAAAAAATAGAGCCGCTGTGCTCGTTGCAGTGGCTCTCTCAATTTTTGTCGGGTCTGGCGACCTGTGTTGGTATGCATGGTTATCAGGAGACCAGCCTCGCCGTCTCCTCTTCACGTGGCCCT
>Ga0307968_1003388_pt1 | contig 13241 bp, 17 predicted proteins | sample OrgLakmetagen650_FD_201834 | JGI IMG/M metagenome (GOLD analysis project Ga0307968, IMG submission 201834) | Saline water microbial communities from Organic Lake, Antarctica - #650 | ecosystem: Environmental > Aquatic > Non-marine Saline and Alkaline > Saline | place: Antarctica: Organic Lake... | reverse complement strand
CCCCCTGTACACGTGACATGCAACATAGAGACAATACAAAGGTTGAACATTGGCACCGCCTCCTCCTGTACACACCTCCCTCTCTAATAGCATCTCGGTCATCGCATTGATCAGGTCCCTCTTCTCCTCCACCAACTCTAGAGTGGTGGCATACGCTGTGCTCACAAGCAATCTAGCCTGCGTGCAATGTATGTCAGTGTGATGTGTGGGTCATGTAAGTAGAAGGCATTGCGTTGGTATGCATGAAAGTGCATGCTCTTCCTTCGAGGGTTACTATGTGTAATGTGTAAAGCTTAATGATTCCGCAGCTTTATACTGTTTTTCGCACAAATTGACGTGACCCTGCTAACTCTCAGACAGTCCTGGTTGCCAAAACTCATGTTTGAAGGAAGGCAAACGATGGCCTTTTCAATGCATGCTTTGGTAGCTTTCTGCAGTGAAGGGGCCTGCCCACAACTCAAAATCTACCCAGTCCACTATGTATCTGCAATCAAGATTATGGATCAGAATTCACTGGGTGATGCTGTGTGTAGGATTTTAGCCACACTAAAGTCTGGAAGCAGTGCGTGTGTAAATATGTTTACCTCAGTGTCCACCATATGCGCTGTCTCATCGCTGTAGGGTTTATCAAAGGCATCCTGGTCCAATCGGTAGCTCAGCAGGCCGACCTTTTCGTTCATGCCTGCAGGACATGTTGGAATACAACAGCTTTTGGCTGACCGACCACTTCCATTCATGCCTGGAAACCTTGTTCGTGCACAGGTTTTCAGCAGGTCAAATCTTTGTCCATGTCAACAGGACTTGGCGCAATAAAAAACGCTGCTATTGAATTCACCCAATGTGATTGCAGCAGCAGCTTTTTCACAACAACATTCTGCACGGAACTTTAGCGAATTGCTGGTGCAAACGAGCTTCGTTTTTGCACTCAACGTGTTGTGCACCAAGCCCTGAATGTGCATGTAGGTGCAGTACTAGGTAGTGCAGGAGGGGACTGGGATTTGCGGGTGAGGGCTCCTTTGCACCCTTTTTTGGTCAGGGCTTTTTTATTTTTCGTGAGGAAAACAACACAAAATGCAGGAGCCGTGTTAAAAGGTGATCTAAAGCAGGAACAAGGATCAAATTGCGCTGCAAGATATTTAGATGCACGTAAGAGTTTTAGCCACGGCCTGCCAATTGGGCGTACAGGGCATCTGAAAAGATGTAGGATAATTATTGCACTACAGCAGCATGGATGCCGCTCTGCGTTACGGGAGTTCATGTGATGCAACCACAACGGAGAAATGTCATTGACAGCCACTTCAGCATATACAGGCCATCTTTAAGACGCAAGATGTTCATTTTAGCACCAGCATGGGCCATACTTTTACTACTACAAGGTCAGGAGATGAATAAGACACGAGCACGACGGAGACCTACCATAGACAGCCACTTGGGCGTAGGCCATCTTGGTGACCTGCAACGTACATACATCAAGGAAGTTTAGGGACTGTACACCTTTTGGTAAAATGTTGGTGGTGGTGCAAATGCTAACAGCTACGATGATAACGGCTAGAGGTGGGGCCTTGCCTAGTAGGAGCACCAAGTGAGTGCGTTTCGGATTTTTATCAGCAAAGGAGGCTGTCACTTCCATTTTTACAAGCTGGCCACATGCAAATAAACAGTTTTGACCAGAATGTGCATGATGGCTCGAAAAAGTGAGGCAAAGGAAGGGAGTGGCGTGTGTGTATGTATGTATGTGTGTGTATGGATGTGTGTGTATGGATAAAAAGCTCCTGCCATTTACGTTAAACAAGAGGAATATTTCACCAGGTACCAGAGTGGCTTCGTTTTCCTGATATCGCACAGAGAGTGTTGGCATTGCCTACACAGATATGGTTGTAAACTTAAAAACCATGTATAAGTATAAGAGATGCATACCCACCTTCTCCAGGTCGTTCACTGCTCCAGTCGAAATTTTGCCCAGTATGACCTACACACCAAAAAAACAAAACAGAAGTAAGCTTGCAGAGTGTCCTGAGACTATGTCCCCTGGATTGAACGCACAAATTACAAGATACAACATGTAATCTTCCTGAAAATCAAGGCATCACTTGTAATAAAACAAACTCACTTGTTCCGCTGCACGTCCCCCCAGCGCCCCCTTCATGTTGTCCAGCAGCTGCTCCTTGTTCATCAGAAGGTTTTCGTTCGGCAGATACTGAGCAAAGCCTAGTGTGCTTGAGCCACGAGGTACGATGGAGACCTGCAGCACATTTCCAAGTGATCACAGTAATAGTGTAATGTATACCAATAGGACAACATGGTGCAAATCACTACTGAGCACAGTAGTGCACCTGTGACTCTCTCAAAAGTTAGCAAGCCTGCAATCTGGCTTAAGGCAATACGGAGATCTGAGTGGTGAGCAGCATTGTGAGTACAAATGATTACGCAGGCCACCGGAAGGACAATTGAGCAATAGAGATGTTTTAGGCAGATGCGTGCAACCAAGATTGTGGAGAGGTGCAGATGAGGGAGTCGCAAAGAAGACCATCTGCGCCTTACAGACCTTGGCAGTGGCCCTGCGAAGGCGCGCGACTCTAACCAACTTCATGCATTATAAAGCATTGCATATTGCATACCAGGCGTGCCGTTTCTAGTGCCATTGCCAGATCTCGTTTAGAACCGGTTTCAGGCCAAGCCTGCAACCCTCCTGATCCTTTTTGATCTCCTTACTTTGTTTCTGTGGTGGAGGAGTTTTACGGTACCTGGTACCAAAGTGGCTCTTTTTCCTTCATTATTGTGGACAGTAGCTTTTTACTGCCTGCGTACTTTTTCTATTTATTTCTTGTTTTTTTGTCACGTTAAGCAGCATGCTACGTAGTTCGAGCAACCTGAAACCGAGAAAGGACACACAATAACAAGCGGTGTACCATATCCAATACCTATGTAACAGACGTGTGACCCTAGCTACCAGTTCAAGTAACGGGTGATGGAATTCACCTTGAGGAGCGGCTCTGCAAACTCAAGGAACCAGGACACTACAGCGTGCCCACTCTCATGGGTGGCCACTACGCGGCGCTCCTCTTTGCTGATCACCTGCATGTGTGTGTGTGTGTGTACATGCATGCATGCATGTGTGCAAATGTGTGAGTGTGTGTGCGCGCATGTGTTCACATGCAAGCGCGTTTAAGCACATGTGTGCATGCACATTGCTTGTGTGTGCATGTGCGTGTAGGTGGTCGTGCCATTATTGCATTCGGTGTACGTAAAGACCACCATCGACATTAATAGAGACTCACTACAAAGCTCCAGGGAAATCATTGCAGAGCTGATATTACTTTACAATAAGCCTGCTCCTCATCAGTACCTGGAGCCCTGCACCCACCTTGTTCTTCTTCTCCAAACCTCCAATCACTCGATCAATGGCAGACTCAAACTGAGGCATGTCAATGCGCTCCTTGTCGAGCCGGGCAGCGAACAAGGCTGCCTCGTTGCACACGTTGCTGATATCTGCTCCAGTCATGCCAGGGGTGAGAGCAGCTAGACGCCCGCTGTAGAACTCCATTTCCTTAACCAGCTTGAGCTTGGCGAGGTACACCCTGCACACGTATGAGTGTGTATGTATGAGTATGAGTATGTGTGTGTGTGTGTGTGCAAGCTCGAAATGGTTCAAGGACTAATGGTGGGGAAATGGAGGCAGGGACGATACTGCAGGTTACTTGAGTATACCCTGTCTTGCAAAATACACTGTCACACTTTATTAGCCGATGGTCAAGGCACCTGTCTGTGCACCAGGCTTAAAATTTCAGTTTGCCTGTGCATGGGAATCATAGCATTTCAGTCCTTTTCCCCACGGCAGATGATGCCAAAGCTTTAATCGCCATTGAGGTCTGTACAAGAAACACTACGTTTTCTTACCACACACATGCCTCTTTTTCTTCCAGGATTCTGCACCCTGCCCCTGACATACACTCATGAAAGCATGAGGCATAGATCGCACAATGCCTCTGATCACCTGAAGATCTGTTCCCTGCCCTTCACATCAGGTGCATCCACACTGATTTGTCGACTGAACCTGCAAGGACAGAGCATAGAAAGGCATGCAGAGTCATACCCTACTTCCTTGCATTGAATTTAGGTTGCAGCTGTTTATGCTTGCTGTGCAGGAAGTACTAAGGACTGAAGTTGCGCACAGAGTGTAGGGATTGAACCTGCAAGAACAAAAAGACGCAAAAAAGGCATGCAAACTGTCACGGACCTGAGCTTCGCATCAGGATCAGAGTACAAGTCTCACATCTCACGTAAACACCACCACGTAAATATAATCAACCTCGCCACCAGATCCCTGTTTTGTAGGAAGAGGCCAGCATCACCATTACGACCAGCCGCAAGACAGCCAGTTGATCGGTGCACGTCACCGATCAAGCATCGCTTGGTCACTGCTGAAACTACCGTGAACCCTAGCCTAGCCTGACTATGTGAGCTGTGTCTGCACTTAAGTAGCAAGTGACCTCATTGAGACAGAGGCAATGAATGCATGGCCACGACTCTTAGGCCTGCAGGCAGCTGTTTGGCGCCTCAAAGGACAGAATTTACCGCCCGCAAGCATCTCGACAAGCACAATGCTCACAAAGTAACCATCCTTTTAAAACCGAATCAATACGTGCACACATCAACTATGGCGCCTTTAAAACACAGTACCAGAGCTTCTTCTGAAGCTACTTAAAAAGCAAGTGGTCACAAAGTCTTCTTGTTTTTCAAAGCCCACCTTCCAGGCCTCAAAAGGGCCTTATCCAAAATGTCAGCTCGGTTCGTGCTGCCCAGCACCTGCGCATACAAAGAAGGAGGACGGCAGGCTGTTAACTATTTACAACTGTGCAGCAGTTACTTTGCTGATCTGTGCGCTTGCACACGGCAGAAAATGGGCGAAAGCATGCCATGCTACAGAGAAAGTGCCTTTTTGAGCCTGCACCCATATCAAGCATTTGTAAGAGTTCCATCCACCAGCCCGGGCTAGCATGACAACCCTTAATCAACCGGTTATGTTCTTTTGTTGCACTTCTGTTTGTTGGCGTCTTCCGTGAGCTACGTCTGCTCTTAACCTGCTGCTTTAATGTGACTTAATCACCTGTCACCAGCACATGCTTGTTCACAATAAGCACTCATCACAAAGATCACAAGCACACATTGTTGCATAACATAAAGGCTTGCAGCACTCACCACCACGTTATCAGTGGAAGCAAAGCCATCCATCTCCACCAGCAGCTGGTTCAACGTGCTCTCACGGTCTGCATCTGCTCCCATTGCACGTTTGCTCCGCGCCCGTCCAATGGCATCAATCTCATCAATGAACACCATGCAAGGGGCTTGGGCACGTGCTTGATCAAACAGGTCTCTGCGCAAGTAAAAGCGTTGCACGCGTTTGTATTCAACCATACATTGTATGAAAACTCTGAGCAAGAGGCTTGAGCGTGTGTTTGAGCATTTGTCTCTTTGCAAGTAGGTGTGCGGTTAGCCTTTCATGGTCAATGAAATATCATGGCAAAAGAGCTAAAGTAGGTGTGCGGCAAACCTTTCATGGTCAATTATAGTATCATGGCAATAGAGCTACATGCATGTAGCATGGGTACGTGCTCAGGCAAACAAGTCTCTATGCTAGATTTTTTATCAATTCGCTTATGGTTTTTAATACTCTTTAAGAACGATTGTTAACATTCAGAGCTAGAAGTTGCAGACTGAACCCCCCTTTTATAAAAGGGGGGTTCAGAATACGCAAGACAGTCTAGTCGCGTTTGATTAAGTGCATTTGAGTGGAAATTGTGAACTGTAATAATTCGATTTTGGCGCAAAACAAGTGATATTACGAGCAAAAAGCGGGGCTGCTACTTACAACCGCTTGCAGTTCAATGTTTGGTGCGGTCAATGTGAAGAGTGTCACCAGAAAGTGACTGCAAACGTGCACAGCATTGTATTTAGAGCGCCTGTCGTAGTCTAGGTCCAGTGTGCATCCCCTACAGGCTATACCCACCATGTCCCTATGTTGCTAGGGAAAAGTCCTCTCACCTGACTTTGGAAGAGCCTACTCCCGCAAACATCTCACAAAACTCTGAGCCGTTCATTCCCAGGAAGGGCACGCTTGCCTGCGTGTGTGTTACATGTGTGTGTGTAGATATACGATTGTTGCGTGTTTTCTGTGTTGTGCGGTGCGTGTGTGTGTGCACGTGTCTTGTGCGCGACACATGCATGCATTGTTTGCTTCTGAAGGAGAATTCTTCTTTGGTCTGCATGCGAGCTTGAGTCATCATTCAAGTTGTATGCCTTTCAGATTGCTGAACTTCGCAGACTGCTTAAAAGCTGGCACCACTCTCATTAAAAGGCATGCAGGTAAGCCTAAGGTTGTGGAGGAATCTTTCCAAAGCTTGCTGCGTCCAACATGAGCTTGAAAAAGAGCACAATTCAGCCTACAGCGAGTATTTCATGATGAAATATGTGTGCAGCAATCTTGCTAGTGGCTGGAGGGGGAAACCACGTGGCACATCATTTTGCTCAGAGATCCGGGTGGCACTTCATACAGGGCAAGTGCATCTCACATTGCCGGCAGCAGCAGCAGCAGCAGCAGCAGCAGCAGCCTTACCAGAGGAAGGGACTAGCTAGTTTGCTCTGTGCATAGCATTTGCGTGTGTGCGTGTGTGTGCGTGTGTGCGTGTGTGCGTGTCACGTTCTATCTACAGATACAGCACATCTTACCTCGCCAGCTGCAGCCTTGGCCAGCAGCGTCTTGCCGGTGCCAGGGGGACCCACAAGCAGTGCACCTGAACGCACACATACACACGCGTGTAGGCATAAGACATACGTGTGAGAGATAAGACACGAAAAAAAAGAAAAAATGAGGCTGTGACCTAAGGCTTCATAAGCAGTGCACTTGAACACACACATATACACACACAGGTGAGCATAAGGCATAGGCATAAAAGATACAGTTGCAGCAAAAGAACACCAATGACAAGAAATAAGTAGTGACCTAAGGCCTCACAAGCAGCGCACCTCATACATGCAGGCTCGAAAGACGCACAACTACGACAAAACACATACAGGAACACGGTAGTGACCCAAGGCCTTGAGCAGCAGAGATAGAAACTCATTAACTTAATGCAACAAACGTAAGACACAGTTCAGACCATAGGAATAAAGGAAATGAGAAGCGAGCCTTGCTGATGCTGGGGAACCCACACAACAGGGTAAACATACACACATGCACAGACACATGTACAATAAATACACACGCACGCACGCACCCACGCACGTGCGCACACACACATGCTTGCAAAAACACACATATACATGTACCTACACAAAGGTACACGAGTTATGATTGAAGTAGTGAGCTACGCTGGTTGAAAAAAAACTTTGTAAGTTGCTAATTGCATGACAGATCGACTGGACCCTTTGCTGAACGTGCTGAGACGGTTGAATCAGCCTCTCACCCTTGGGAATTTGAGCGCCGATGCTCTGATACTTCTTCGGATTTTTCAGGTAGTCGACGAGTTCTGAGATCTCTCCCTGTGTGAGGACAATAGCGTGCACATTCAAGCCTTACGTCCATTACTCCAACTTTTGGTTTATATGCACACTCGTACTTCTTAATCTTGAACCACACACAAACGTGCCAATTCTGTTGCGTGTTTCTGCCACTGCCACTGCCACTGCCACTGTGTCATCTTTGCCTCTCTGTACCCCTGCTCAATACATGCATCCTCCTGCGCCGCCTTTGTGTAGCACTCCCTAAGCTGGGCCTTACAATACAACGACAGGTAGTGGCCGGCGACCTGACAGCGCGCCCACAACCAACCTTGGCCTCGTCGCACCCTGCCACATCCTTGAATAGCGTTCGACCCTCTGCTGTCTTGTCGAGCTGGTGCGGGCTGGCCTGCAAGGAGCATACAGTCATGCCATGGGCGCACACTTTATGATTAAAGTCATAGGGTCTGCAAGCACTATCAGTAAAAGCAACAGTGCAATAATGCTGTTACATTATATATTGAAAATGCAATGCAGTCATGCCATGGGCGCACACTTCATGATAATAGCCACAGGGTGTGCAGGCACTATCAGCCAAAACAACAGTGTAATAGTATGATGCAGTCACGCCTTGGGCGCACACTTTATGATAACAGCCACGGAGTGTGCAGGCACTATCGTTAATAACAACGGCATATTGACGCAATGCAGTCATGCCACGGGCACACACTTCATGATTATAGCCACAGGGTGTGCAGGCACTTAACGTACATACAACATAGCCACAGGGTGTGTTGGCACTTGAGTACACACAACAGTGTAATAATGCAATGCAGTTACGCCACGGGCACACACTACATAATTATAGCCACAGGGTGTGCAGACACTCACAGTAAGAATGACAAAGTGATGCATGGGGCATAGAGTACGTGCTGTGCGTACACATGCAAAGTAACCTCATCAAAGGAACATGTAAGGCAGTAGGCAGGAGCGCGCGTTCAGAGGGAGGTGCAAGCATCCAAAGTGACTTATCAGGAGCTCAAGGCACAAGTTGAGGCAAGAGTGCATCACGTATCCTGCTGTGCTATTTGATTTAGACCACCACTGCTTGCGCATTATCAGATGGCAAGAGCAACCATAACAGCGTAAAGGTTTGGCTTACGACCCAGAACAAACGCTCATAAACACAAAGACTCGACACCCTCTCTCACTCCCTCCCCCCTCCCTTCCCCCACCCCCCCCACTCCCTCACCTACCCACATACATGCACGCGGACGCAACCCCACGCTTACACCTACAGAACATACCCACACACAAACAAGCACATACAGAACCTACAGAAGCTACACACAAACAAGCGCACCAGGCCCAACAGGCCGCCCAGGCTTCCGAACAGGCTTCCGCTGCCCCCACCCATGAGTGCACCGCGCTTTCTGCTCCCTGCCTCTGAATTACCCATCAAGTCCTTGCCGACAACGTAGCCGTACAGCATCTTGGCCAGCCTGCACACAAAGATCGTGAGTGGGAGCAGGGGAGTGTGCTGAATGTTTTGCAAGCGAATCATGCGTTTGAGATGTTCGATGCTTTGATTATCATGAAAAGTACGGTGCGCCTGTGCATGAAGGCAGGGATTGTGAATGGGAGCAGGGGAATGCGTTGCACGTAAATAATGTGTTTAAAATGTTTCATGCGTTTATTATCATGCTGCGGTGCGCCTGTGCGTGAAGGCAGCTGGATGCATTTTATATCGTGCGTCATGCATGGCTTGCGCGTGTGACTACTAATATGCATTGGTAGTAGGGGCGTGCACTTAATACACCGTGCGTATACTTTGTGCGTGTGGGCAGATGCGCTTAAGAGTTCACATGTAGTCTGTGTGTATGGGAAGGGGCGTGCATTTGCCATATAGTGCGTGGTTTTTTGTGGGGACGAGCCAATGCGTTTCATGTTTTGTGCGCTGCTTGCGCCTATGGGCAGGTAAGCGATTCACATTTTTTGTGTTGTCTGCGCGTGTGTGCACAGAACAGGACAGAACCCACAAATCATTGAGAAATGAATCAGCCTGAATAAGCAACAATACTTTGAGTACAAAAGTTTCATTAATTCAGGAGGGAAACCATGGGCAGGGCAGTCCTGGTATGAGGAGCTTAGAGACAACCAATAAATTGGCTGAGAGCCCACGCTATCAAGAATTCCTGAGAATTAAAAAGAGAGAATTGGCAACTCACTTGACCATTGAGTACACAAAGTACAGGACGGACAGCCCCAGCAATAAGTGCTTAAAGGCAGCGTTGAGCTCCGAGTCTTGAGAAATGAACCTGCGTGTGCATAGATTAGCCAAAACCGTATATGCACCATATACGTGTGTAGATTATGACCATATATTTGGAGGCATGACGACCGTTTCATGTTTCAAGGTGCGTAAATCTCCGAATCTGGCCATATATATTTCCCGAACAGCCAAGTATGGAATACGTGTTCTGGCTTAAGAGAGGAGCTGCGTGCCGTTCTCTCCAACCATTTCATATTTTACACCTCTCTGGGAAGCAGACAGCACAGGGGGAGCAACAAGACCTCATTTGAGGTACACATGCTCCACAGAAAGTTCTCACACACAAACAAGACTACCCTACACACAAGCACGCACAAGTATGCGTGCGTGTTTTACACACATGACAGGCATACAACCAAATTGATCCAGGTCTAGCCTATTTCCAACACATGCCTGACCTACAAACAAGCACGCACGCACGCACGCACATGCTTGCATTACAAACAAACACACACACATACACACGCACACATATACACACGCACACCTTCTTCACTTGACACACACCTGCCTGCACATAAACAAGCACACACACAAGCCTGCTATGCTCACTTGACACAAACACACACATGTTTTACACCCAAGCACACCAACCAACACACGCCAGCCTGCATTGCTCACTTGACGGGCACAAACCCATCCAAACTCAAGCGCATCTTCAATACATGCCAGGCCAATACACGAGAATGCACGCACGTGTCCGCCTCACCAGAGCACTCAAACGCACGCATGCCGGCCTCACTCACTTGACAGGCACAAAATCGTTTGGGGCGTAGCCAAGTTCACGCTGGGCCTGCTCCAGCTTCTCCTCAAACAACTCCAAGCTGCCCAGTGCAAATTTGCACCTGACGCAAGGAAACGTATGGATGCGCGCATTTGCAAAAGTGTGTACACATGAACATGCGTGCATGAGTGTCAACATGCGTGCGTGTGTTTGCCATGAGCCACGAGCGAGTGAGTGAGGCTGGTTGGCACAGGTCTGTAACACATCACCTCTCACTGTCAGTGTGGAAACAAGCCTTGCAGGTGCTCAACCAAAGGCGTGCACGGCAGTTTCCTACCCGCGAAACAATAGTGGGCACGGCAGTGTTGTACGCAAGTCAAGGGGTCACGAATGACCTTGTGGCTAAATACAACAGCAGTTTGCTGCCATGATACAGTACAGGTCACAGTGTGTGCACAAACACTCACTTCAACGTGTCCGCTGGTTTGGGTGAGGGGCCCTCTGCGCCTTCCGGCAGCCCGGTGTCAGGCCACACCAGCTCAAACACATTGGCCCACTTGCGGTTTATGACCTGCAGCTGGGACACCCGCTTCTGCACGCCCAGTACAAAGGACAAGGCGGGGCGTGTGTGTGTATGTGTATGTGCATGTGCATGTGTATGTGTATGTGCATGTGCATGTGTATGTATATGTGTGCGTCTTTGTGCATGTGTGTGTATGTGTGCATGTGTGTGTGTATGCGTGCGTGTACATCTACGTGTACGTGCATGCATGTGTATATGTGTGTGTGCATGCGTTTCATATATGTGTACTTGTGCGCCTGCACCTGCGTCTGCGTGTGTATATGTGCAAATGTGCCGTGAGCTCTACAAGAGGAGCGCGGAGGATTGCCATTGCATTCAGAACTCCTCACCTCTGCCAGCCAATCCGTGCGGAACTCTTGGAAGGAGATGGTGTCATAGCTGATATCCGGCAGCCAAGTTGAGCGTAGAATCATCCGGAGAGACAAGCAGCACACCATAGTTTGGAGGGCAACCCGGTTGAGGTTTAGGAGGAAGGCTGCAGAGAGTTGCAAAGGATAAAGGGGGTCGGGCATGTTAGCACGTGTGTATGTGTGCTCGTGTGTACTAGCGCGCACATTTGTGTGTGCGTACATACGAGGGTCTGCAAATGCAAACCCTACCCATGGCTATATTATGTTAGAATGGACTTCTACATCACTAGGTTACGTTCAAGCATGCAGTACGGTTTGAACACACATGCACACGAAGGAAGCATGCCACCTAGACGTACATAGAGTTACTTGCAGGTCTGCACACTCAAAGATTCACGAAAAGAGTGCACAAATGCACTCGCTCACACACACGAAAAAATACACACATACATACAGACACACACAGACACACGCATATCCTCACACACAAACAGAATGCACACATATCTTGTGGCACGATTGACTAATGAAAATACACTCAAAAGTTCTACCTCCTGGAGCTGTAACCTACTTGTAGCTTTCATCATGAAGTCCTTCTTGGTCTTGTCATCCTTCTCCTTCTTCTTGCCACCGCCGTCTCCCCCACTGCTGGTCACATCGTTGCTCTCCTTCCCTTTCTTGTCTCCTTTGTTTCCTCCGCTAGCGTCTGAACTGCTGCTCCCGTTGCTGCTTTTGGGATGCTCCACCACCTGTTTCTCCTGCGTGTGTTCACATGTACAAATCAATTGCATGTGCGTGTGTTTAGGTTTATGTCACACATACAGTATAGGTATGTGCAACGAGTGGGGGAATGAAAGCATGAGTGCAAATACCTGTGAGTGCGTGTGCACACACGTATGTACGTGCGTATGCCAGCTTGCTTATACATGCCCAGGCATGCATCAATACATTGAAATGCGTCCACTCTACCTCGTCATGGTTTATTGCAGGGGGGGATCGTTGACCAGAGGGCGGAGCTGCTGGTTGCTGCTGCTTCTGCTTCCCTCCCTTTTTTGTTGCATTCGGCCGCTTGGGCTGCAGGGCTTCCGCAGGGATTCCATCCTTGCTCTCCTTCACACCCCGCCAATTGTAGAACCCTGAGGGGGAGGCAGAGGGGGAGGCAAAGAGGCTTGCTTGTGTTTTGTTGTTGTGTTGTTGTTGTTTTGTGTATGTCTTGTGTGTTTGTCGTGCATGTGTGCGTGTGTGTGTGTGTGCATGCGTGAGTGTGTGTGCGTGAATGCGTGTGTGTGCATGTGTGTATGTGTGTGTGAGTGCGTTTGTGTGTGTGTGTGTGCGTGTGTCTGTGTGTGTGTGAGTGTGGGTGTGAGTATGCGTGTGTTTGTGTGTATGTGTGAGTGTGTGTGTATTGTGTGTGCGTGTGTGAGTGTGTGTGCGTGAATGCGTGTGTGTGCATGTGTGTATGTGTGTGTGTGTGTCTGTGTGTGTGAGTGTGTGTGTGTATGCGTTTGTGTGTGTGTGTGTCTGTGTGTGTGATTGTGGGTGTGAGCATGCGTGTGTTTGTGTGTGTGTGTGTGTGTGTGAGTGTGTGTGTGAGTTGTGTGTGTGTGTGTGTGTGTGTGTGTGTGAGTTTGTGTTTGTGTGTGTGTTTGTGTGTGTGTGTGTGTGTGCGTGTGCGTGTGTGTTTGTGTGTGTGTGTGTGTGTGTATGTGTGTGTGAACCTCTACGTCGATGTGCATGGGTGTACGCCTTGCGGGA
>Ga0307968_1003387_pt1 | contig 13242 bp, 13 predicted proteins | sample OrgLakmetagen650_FD_201834 | JGI IMG/M metagenome (GOLD analysis project Ga0307968, IMG submission 201834) | Saline water microbial communities from Organic Lake, Antarctica - #650 | ecosystem: Environmental > Aquatic > Non-marine Saline and Alkaline > Saline | place: Antarctica: Organic Lake... | reverse complement strand
CCACAACTGACTTACACAGCCCCATATTGCCTCATTTCTTCGAATTTCCACTAAGTATCTTATGCTGAGACTATCCTGGAAGTTTGGAGTGAATCGCTGCTCCTTTGGCTTGACTCACCCCGCGGCCTGCACCCAAGCGCGTTTGCCTTTGACTTGTGGGCTTGTCCACAGACTCCCCATTTAGCCTGATTTCCTCAAAGAGGGTGCCAATAGACAATTCACGAGCTCAGGAATTCTTTAATATATTTAAAACTTCGTGAAAGTGGCTCAGAAATTTTCTGGAGGGGGGGTCCCAAAAGTCCAAACCTCGGGACCACCCACCCCCGACCCCCTCAGATCGCACCCATTTATATATCAATCGATAGCTTTCAATCTCAGGATTCTAAATATAAGATTGTTAATGGGATTGACCCTTGACGTCCAAAAGTTATGCTCACTGGGGCCTCCTGGTGAAAAGGCAAAAAACGCAGTTCTGACCGGAATTGAACCCTGGACCTCTTATTCCCTGCAAAAAGACAAAACACGGGTAACCGTACTAGAGTAATTTTCCTTCAACCGTATAATACGGTTTTGGACCGTACCGTACTGTAACCGCACCCAATAATGGAAGTACGACATAGAATCACAACAATGAATATAATGCACTCTTCCCACTTCAGTGTTACTCACTTCTGCACAAAGTTTCATCATATGACATTTGTTTTGCATCACAGCCTACAAATGTAACACAGCCGACATATGCAACACCATCCTACATATGCAACACAGCCTACATATGCAACACCATCCTACATATGCAACACAGCTGCATCAGCAGGCACGCACCAGGTTGAGGTCCTGTGCTTCATCCACTAGGATGACGTCTGGAATCTTAGGGCATGACTTTGTGGTGATCTTGGCCCCATCAAGGACAAAGCGCTTCAGGTAAGCGTTGTGACTGATGCTAATCTTTGACTCCCATGGGTCTATCATCCCTCCGTACAGGTGCTGTGGGGTCGAGCAAGGTAAGTTTTGCAAGGCGGGGGTCAGGACATACTCGGGAAGCTTGTTCAGATAAGATGATTTGCCAGGTTGATGAGGAGTACGATGGTAAGAAAGCAAAAGCTCAGCATGACAACTGCATAGGCAAAGACTGTGTGTGCAGTGGTAACTGCGCTTTTGAGCTTGGTAATCGAGACAGAATCATCATATGCCATCATATGCCATCAGGTGCATGGAAAGCAAGATGCTATTAGTTCAGCAGGATGCCATCAGGTGCACGGAAAGATAGAAGCAACTTGCACCTTTGCCAATCTGGTGTAGTACTCAAGGTCTTTAAAGCCCTTTTTTTGTCTGTGATCTTCAGGCAGTACGACATGCCTTGTCGTAACCTGCAATGTGCGGGAGGTGAGTACACAATAATGCATCAGCACGCTCAAATGCTTTTTGATCTCCAATTGCTTGTTTAAATTTTCAGGACAAATGTGTACACGTTCCTCTGCTGCTGTATACGCGACTCTGTGTGCATGCATATCAATCAGAGTGAGCAATTGAGCGAGCAATTCATATGTTGGGGGAGAGAGCGCACGAGAGAGCGCATGAGAGAGCGCAAGAGAGAGAGAGAGAGAGAGAGAGAGAGAGAGAGAAAGTGAGCGATTGAGCGAGCAATTCATAAGATGGGGGAGAGAGCGCACGAGAGAGCGCACGAGAGAGAGAGAGAGAGAGAGAGAGAGAGAGAGAGAGAGAGACGGGGGGGGGGAGAGAGGGGGAGGGAGAGAGATAGATTGTGAGAGGTGTCCGCACCTGGGGGTCGCAAGACACAAACCAGGCGTTTAAGCAGTCGAGTGCAATCGCCACGTCCTGCATATCAAGGTGATAAAAAAACGGCGCAGATTATATCTTGGCATTGCCCAGAATGTCAAGGAATTTACCTGTTGTGTAAGCTCTCCCATTTCCAAAAAATAAACGAAGCAACAGACCTCACAATGAATGCTTGCAAAAATTGCCATCATTGCATGCATTTAATGTGAGGCAGAGGCTTTGCTCTGCTCCCTGTCACCCAATACGTGTACTTACATAATGGCGGGGAACAATGTTATTTATGATAAGAAAAACACAAGAATGCTGCGCAAGATAGGGAAGAATACGATTGCAGAAAGATGAAGAGCAATGCTACAATGCTACATAACGATGAGAGAACAATGCTACATATTGATGAGAGAACAATGCTACAATGCTACATAACGATGGCAGAACAATGCTACATTGTTAATGTTAGGACAATGCTACACAATGATGGCAGAACAATACTTCAATGCTACATAACGACAAGAGAACAATGCTGGTGCCTGGTGTCCCGTGCAAACACTACCTGGAACTTGCTCGCGTTTGCTTTAAAAATGCGATACAGGAATGGTGCGACGCAAGAGCTACTGCTAAAGCAACAAGGAGAACGTCGACGTGATGTCACAGCAAGCGCAAAAATACAGGGACGTACCGGATAAGGGACCTCCTGCCCAAGCGCCTTTTCAAGGAAGTTCTTGCTGTCCCTCTTTCCCGGTTCTCTGCATTACAAGGGGAATTGCGAGTGAGATGACAATAAGCTTAGAGCCGCACAAGCGCTGTGAAGACCTGGGTTGCTAAGAAATGGAATGCCTATTCTAGCTTGACAAACGTGGAATGTGAGCACACCATCCTCTGAGCCCTTTGCTAAAGTTGCAAAGGAATGGCATCGATACACCGGCCTTCTGAGCTGATACACCCTTCCAAGCGGTTTTCAACGGTTTTCACGATGCGCTGGACAAGTGCAGGAGCACGATGCGCTGGACAAGTGCAGGAGCAAGACGCGCTGAGCACTACTGCACAGGGACTACGCTTTACATCAACCTTTTTTTGTTTCCTTGTGTGCAGTAGGCACTCACTTTAAGTCACCAGATGGCTTAGTCTCATCTTTTGCCAGCTTATGGGTGGTCAGGCATTTCACGTTGGAAGGGAACCTTGACTTCCCGCTGGAGGCCTCAATCTGAATGTCCCTGTTGTTTTTGCACGCAGGCACACAAAAGTGCTTTCAAAAAGCACCTGTCATCTGCAGCATGTTGACAGGGCAGGCAAGTCCACCCTTGCGACGGACACATTATCCTATACAACTTTTATCTGCAGCATGTGGACAGGGCAGGCAGCCCGCCCTTGCTTAGACACACACACACACACTTTTTACTAGGTATATCCTGTATACAGATCTAGATGCTGGTGGCACTAAAGCACTGCAACGTGTACTAGGCTCCACTCACTTGTTAAAACAGGTGTACAAAAAGTTGAGATGTGGGTAGGCTTCAGCAATGAACCGTAGGGTGCGGGTCTTCCCACACCCTGAAAAAGCCAGGATCCTGAGTTTATGGGGAGCGAGTAGGGTTGGCCGGATTCCTTTCAAAATGGTGTGGAAAAAAGCGGAGCATACTGTGCTCCTTGCACAAGTTCATATACGTATAAACTGCTGCATGAGGGGTGAGCGCTCAGCTCACACACACACACACACACACACATACACACACACACATACACACACATACACTCAGTCACATCACAAAGCAGGGTATCACACCAACGGAGGACCACTAAAAAATGGAAGCAAGAGGCAAAAAATGGCTGCAAGAGGACTGAAAATTAGTGGCATGCGCATTTGAAGAGGGGCGACAAAGTTTGTCATGCTGGAGGGAAGTGTGCGGATGCAGACAGGAAGTGCGGACGCAGACAGGTCTAAGGCTGTCTCTTACTTACCGGTGGACCTGGTTGGGGAGTGGTCTGGTGCAGGGGGAGTGGATGACGTTCTGCGCATGGTTGTAGATGCAGACAGAGTGTTTGCCTGAGCTCTCTTACTCCAGTTCCACAACTGAGATTTGCTCCCGCTGTGCTGGCTGCAATGCCTGTTGGTGCTGGCATCAGACTAATACACAATGTGACAGGTATAAATATCACAGTACCTATCACATCACAAAACATGCACAGGCACACACACATACGCACACACGCACGCATCAGACTAATACGCAATGTGACAGGTAAAAATATCGCAGTACCTATCACATCACAGAACACACACACACATACACACACACACGCATCAGACTAATACGCAATGTGACAGGTATAATATCGCAGTACCTATCACATCACAGAACACACACACACACACACACACACGCATCAGAATAATACACAATGTGACAGGTATAAATATCGTAGTACCTATCACATCACAAAAATACGCCTGAGTCGAACCGTTAAGGTATTATCAAGGTCACCCAATCGAGAGACTGACGCATGCTCATTGGGGTTCCATGCAGATCTCAACGTTTGCATCCAGCGCCATTCTGATTGTATTCAGTGCAAACTGAACCCCTTTTTCGTATAAGCATGGTCCATAGGCTTGCAAGGATGAACACAGATGTTCGACAGGATGCGGTCCTGAACCTGACCTTTGTCATAGCACCTACGGGTTCCTCAACCGAGCTGACCTGAAAGCTAAAAGCACTTGGCGATACCACCTCAGCAGAATGAATGGTAAACACTGACCTGAATAATGTCAACCTGCTCTTTTGTTAAGTTGTGCACCGTACTTAGGGACTGGTTCCTGGACGGTTCAGGTAGCACGGAGTTGCGCAGGTAGCAGTTTCCGTGAAAGACGGCCAAAGCAAGGTGCTCATCCTTGGCCTCTAAAAACTGCAGGTTGTAGGAAAGGTTGGTACACGCTTCCAGTCCACCATTTGTGTTAATGGGCAGTGTGTACAAGCCTCTATTGTTTTGTATTGAAGACCACGATCAAAACCTCCAGTCACAGTTTGGCATGCAGGTTACGCTTCCAGATTACCAGTTGTATGTTGAATAGTGCATGCCACAACTTCCTGGTGTTTCGTTAAGAAGGATTTCACAGCAGCAAGCTGCCAAACGTTCAGACACAGAGCAGAAAGACATGCCAGCAACATAAGCGTGTTTGCTCCCTGCGTCCTTGCTTATGCCAAAAATGATGCGCCTACAGACCCGTAGAAGCAAACCCTTCATTTCACGTCAGACAAACAAGCACGTGCCCTTCCACTGTGCATGTGCAACAAGGTTCAGATCACGATGTCCACAGACAGTTTTGAAGAGTTCAAACTCTGCCCTGATCCACATGTGCTTCAGACGCTTGTGCGCACAGCCAAACTTGACGTTTTTGTGTGCTATACGTACAATTGTGATGCAGAGGTTGCTTTGAATCCTTTGGGTGAGCATGGCCAGCTTTGAAATTGCTAGTGTAGATTTTAGCTGATGTTTGAGCTCTTGTGGATATTTGATAGCCCTTGTACAGTGCCACACGCATGTGCAGCAGACAGATTGCGACACGTGATATGCCCCTTTAATTCAAGCGTACCCCTCCCCGCCAATACACAATTGGACATCTCTCCCACTCTGGCCCCAAATGCCCCTCCCCCATTTACTTGGAAGGAGGCAAGCATGACATCATGCAAGGCCTTGCACTGGTGACGGTAAGCCATGGCCGTCTCCCGGTGCCTTGTCGTCAGCAAGGTAGCCGAGAAGAGCAGACGCACTTGTGAGCGTGTGATTCGAGGGGACCCTTTGCAATGGACAAACATGAGTTACGCACATACGGAACACGAACAGATGGATAGGAAAGGTTAAATAATTAGTAGGAAGGCTGTGTGTGTGTGTGTGAGAAAGAGAGAGAGAGAGAGAGATAGAAAGAGAGATAGAGAGAGAGAGAGAGAGAGAGAGAGAGAGAGAGAGAGAGAGAAAGAGAGAAAAAGAGAGAGAGAGAGAGAGAGAGAGCACGAAAGTGTATGTCAAAGGGTGGAACAAAAGGGGGAGTGCAGCATGTGAAAGCCGGCAATGGGCAAAAACGCAAAGGGATACATGCACAGGGAGGACCCAGAATTGCCACAGACATTTTTGCCACAAACATGCTAGACACAGACAGAGACAGACATGCCAACAAGCCACGCAACCACATATAGTTATCTCGTACAAGCTAGAACACACCTGCGCTCCCCCACCCCCACTTCAACTCCCACCTGACGCCAGAGTCCACACATATATCTAGGAAGCATACACACTTGCACGAAGGTATTCACCCTTGCTTTGTGTGAAGTCTGTCAGCCGCCATAGCTCCAAGCACAGGCTGGGTACGCCCGCAGCATCAGGAGCGAGGAGCATGCCTGCAAACGTGGCAAGGTTGATCGTGGTCAGATACAGTGCTGTGTGTATTGAGCTGATGGACCAACAGCTTTTAACTGCTCATCAGCTACGCCTGCTCTGTCCAGTACTGACTTTGCATTGGGGGCCCGGGGGAGCTGGCAGGGTTTACCCATCCTGGCCTCGAACTCAATTGTTGACGTAGACAAGACGTGGATGCAGCACAACCACATGCAATCGCAATGCAAACCATTAGTAGGAAATGAGCGCTTACCTAAGAGCAGCATTGTGAACGTGCCCCAGGGAAGAGGGGTCCCCATACTATCCAACGCAGCGAGGGCCGTGCTGGCAGCCGCCTCAGCCGCATGAGCAGCAACGCGAGCCGCATCAGCTGCAGCCACAGATGCTGCCCCTGCTGTGCCACTGCCCTGTGGCGCACATGCTGCTCCCTGTAGAAAATGCGGCATGACGGAGGTTCGTCGCACAGGTCGTCGGACCAAAGCACCCCTTTACCCCTTTCTCATTTGATGGGTTTCAGCAGTCTGTTTGGCATCTATGGCAACGTCTCAGCAGCAGTGTGTTTGGCCTTTGCAATGATGGAGAGCGCCACAAAGTCAGGGAGCAGGGATATCCTTTCGCCTGTCTCAGCAGAAGTCCGTTTGGCCATTGCAGTTAGCAATAATGGAGAGCGCAACAAAGTGTGGGAATAGGAAACTGCCCCTTACCTGTGCAGCACGTTGTGCTCCTGCTGCTGCGTCTCGCGCTCCAGCGGCGGCTACTTCTACAGGTAGGGACCTGTGTAAGCGTGTGCTTAAGATATTGGAGGATTGCCTGTCGTGCGCAGCAAACTTTAACAGCTAGGGTTTTAGACCCTTAGTAAACTGCTGGTTTTTAAAAGTCAGCTTGTTTGAAAATAATGGTGTAGGTGGACAGAAATGTTGTATCACAGCTTGACTGTCAGTGGGACAAGCACACAGAAGACTGGCACTGTTTGATGTAACTATTTCAATTCAACACAAACCAGGATGAGTGCAATTGAGAGGATCAAAAAGGAAGGCCATCTGGGCAAGCAAATCTTAGATGTGTGCAGGGCATTGTTTTCTACAAACAAGAGCGCTTATTCTGGCTTTGTAAGAATTATTATGGTGTTTGCAACAAGCAAAGCGTCACTCAGAAAAGTATGTTTACCTACTACAGTAAAATAATGGTGAAGGTCATAATGGCCTAGAAAGAAGGAAGATGTGTGGGTGTGCATATTTGCCCAGACAACTGACTGCTGACGTACCATTGATGATTTGAGAGCACTACCTGTTGCCGATATGATGGTTAAAGTCCAGACAGCGCACAACTTCCGCTGCCAACATCGCCACTGCATGTGTATTATGGAAAATAGGATATATAAGAAGGAAGACTAATAACTGTCTAAAAGCAAGCCGTGTGTCCCAATTAAACATGAAGGTATAGTTCTGGACCTTCCTCAAGTTGATAGGGATGCATGAAACGGCAACCCTTCAAACTTCAGGCAATTTCCAATTCGTTGTGTGACCAGTTTTTCTCTTCCTCAATAAGTGCATCATATTCACGCCTACTCTAGTCCTAAACTAAAGGACTTGCTAGAACAACAACCGCTTGGTTTGAACGCTTCTCTCCCCTGGAAGGAAGAGGGGACTTTCAACTCTGCGCAAGACCTGGATTTCTGTTTTTTCACACCTCTGCTGCCCAGTGTTTGCTCCAAAAGAAAGGCAACATCAGCAGAGGGAAGCGGCCATGTAGACGCTTGCAAGGGAACCCCAGGTTGCAATGGAGTCAACGAGGACGTGAAGTGCCTGGCAATGCGGACCAAACTGACCTGCGGAGTGGCAGGCAAAAACCCAGTCGCTCAGATATGAAGATGCAGTGAGTGCACTGCCTGTTGTGCATTAAGATGCACAAATGCGGTATATCAACATTTTGGTTTAGAATTGTCAGAGTCTCTCTTATGGCATCACAGTACAATTGATCCTTACATCTTTGGCACTTAAAATTCCTCCGTGCTGGCCCAAGAAAGCGCACTTGTCCAGAAGTAAATCTGGGCTTGTTATGTGCCTTGTACTGAAATCAGCATCGCCCCAGGGTTGCACCTGGAAAAAAGAAAAGAGGCAGGTTTGCTTGGTCAGTTGTACGCCCAAAAGTCTTGATACTGACGCGTTTACAGCTAGGCTTGCGTGAAATACCCTCATGATGACTGCTGTCATGCGTAATCAATGCGCTGCTAATAAGTATAATTCCGACTGCATCAGCTGAGCGCTGAGCGCACATCACTGGGTCGGGTTGACCCGCAGAGGGGATTAGCCGTTGACTATTGACCTGAGACTTCGGGCATACCCCTGCGTTCTACTCAATCTTGACTACAATTAGAGAGAGTGTGCATGAGTAACTCACGGGCAACCATCTCTGAAACTGCTGCACATCAAGGGGCAGAGCAGCCCAATCTCTATCTCCTCTATCTGATGTGAAGGGACCAGACATTGTATCCTGTTCAATCTCACTTTTCGTGCAAGCTCAGCTCACAATAATTCCCTTGGCAATACGCACATAAACAAACGAATTCAGCGAAGTCCAGTTCAAAATAAGATAATATTAGCAGCCGCACATACGTTTTCCGCAAAACTCATGTTTCACGGAAGTTTTCCCGATGGGTTACTTCCCAACATTGTTTAATATTCATACACGTGCACCCTAGTATAATAACTTTCGTTGGAAAATTTTGGCCTCATCAATGAACAACCGGCCCCTCCAATTAGCAAGACATTTGTGTCTTGTCAGGACACTTATCATCATTGGATTTGGTGAGGTTGATCTGAAACGGAAATTTGGCAGCGGAAATTGGGCTCACGCCGCCACCGATTTGACATGTACATGTGTCCAACATGTGTCCAATAATTGCACGTTGAAGCTCAAACGACAATACCAGAGGGGGTCGACGGAGCAAATGTCCTGAAATGTGACTTTTTTGATGCAGACCATGTTTGATGAACATTACGAGATGGTCCACAAAGTTGGGGTCAATCGGACCACCCCAGTGGTCTGGGTTGGATTCCCGTTCAAATTTTGGTACTGAGTTTTCACATTTTAGGCCACCACTCCCCAATCAGAGCCTCTTTTCATCCCAAATAAGAAAGGAGGACTTCCTTTATGATACCAAATCATCCTAGGGTTTGAAAAGTATATTTGGTGAAGGTTGAATTTCCACCTTTTTGGCACCCCCTTGTGCTGATTTTCTCTAAGGGAAATGGGCCAAAATGAGGTATCTGGCCAAGTACTGCTTTGTTTTGCCCCAGTTTTGTTGCAACGGTATTTTTTATTGGAATGTAGATGATTCATACAAAACTGACACAAATCAGGTCAGTAGGTGGTGAGATATGAGAGAATGATGGTGAAAAATAGGGTTCACGCAGCGGGCAATTAGACATTTTTGCCGGGACTGGCAACATTCAAGCTCGGATGCCTCTGGGAACTGAGCTTGATTGTTGCCAGTCTCGGCAATCAACCATACTCGATTCACATTTTGAAAGTACCCCCATTGGGGCCTCCGTTGACCCCCTCTGATATAATATACAATACTGCAATATCCAATACTGTGTATTAAAATGCAGGCCTCCGTGCTAATGAGTGCATTGTCGGTATGAGGAGACAAGAGATGAAAAGAGATTCTTTCTGGGATTGAAAAGGCCTCTGTAGCCCGCCAGACCACAATTATACCTGCAAGTAGAAGCTAAATGTAATTACATATAAGGTCTAATTAAGCCAGCTAGCCGTGCTACTGTGTGGGTAGGCTCGTCTGTTTACATACTTTGTACTCATCAGCAGGGTCGCATAGCCATGTAGCTACGCTTTCACAAGGACACGCTGTAGCTACGCATACACATACGCATAGCTACGCATACGCATACACATACGCATGGCTAGCATACACGTACGCATACACATACGCATACACACGCATAGCTACGCGTATACGCATACACATACGCATACGTTGTAGCTACGCTTTCACAGGGACATGCTGTAGCTACGCATAGCCGTGTAGCTGCATACGTATACGCATACACATATGCATGCGTTGTACGCTTTCACAAGGATACTACGCTTTCACAAGGATACGCTGCGTATCATACGCATGATTGCTACGTCAAAACACGCCTCGCTGTTATAAAAATCTGAATTTTTAACCAATTTGACGACCTTAAGCTTTATTAGGCTGTGTACCAGATACCAGATTGTGTCTCTTCTTCCGAAAGAAAGAGACCAAGCTGTATGTAATTCTTTCCTCAAGCTTGTGCACTTACACAGCGTATACAGCGTAGTGAATATCTGGTTGCGTATGCATTTATTTTGTGGTATACATGCATGCGTTCGTGCGAGCAATGTGGATGTGTGCTCATGTGTGTGTGTGTGCTCTTTACACATTTCCCCAGCATGCATGTACATTGTGCAAGCTTATGCACCTGATAATAGTATTTTGAGACAAGGAGATACATATTAAAATATATTCATTTATAGTATTTGTGGAAAGGTGAGATCTTGATTCCTGCCTGCATCGTTCCACATCGGCAAGTTCGTAATCCTGCCGTGATGGAGACGGATTTCTTCAGCGCACACAGACACTGTCGTGCAATAATTTTTATGAAGCTGATTGTGTGTATGCTCGCAGAAAGGACTTCCTGCTCTACTTCTAACCTGCAAAAGGCATGAGTGCAGCTGAGGAGCGCATGGACGTGGATGAGCAATCGAAGGATGAGGGAGGGCCCTCCTCGGGTGCCCCTGCCCCAGCAGCAAAGAGTAGCAAAGGGGCAAAGAGTGGTGAGTTTTCTTCATTTCATCAGCCATGCTGTGCATGAGGAGTCGTTGCAAAGCCAAGCACGTACGTATATGCACAGCGCTAAAGGAGCTTGCCATGGACCTGCAAAATAACATGACCATGCTATCTTCCATTGCCCGCTCCAACAGGCAAGCGCTTTGAGATCAAAAAGTGGAACGCTGTAGCCATGTGGTCATGGGCCATCTGTACAGACACGTGTGGTAAGTGTAGCACACATGTGCGAGGGGCGAGAGGTCAGCCTCTCAGAATTCCGTGCGTGGAAGAATACTCATTTCCCCTGCCTGCACGCGCCGTGCGCATGCAAGGCCTGTAGCAGCTAGCAATGGCAAGCTGAAGAACAGAACGCGATGGATGTTCACTGACATGTTGTTGCTCGTTTCCAATGTGTGTGCCTGACGAGGCCCCCTCTCATTAACACTTTCCCTTCCTTTCCATTCATCATGCAGCCATCTGCCGGAACAACTTATATGAGCCTAGCATAGAGTACCAGGTGAGGAACTGTTTTGCAGCTTTCTTGCAAAAATGGTTTACCCATCCTCTCGTTTTGGGAGCATGCTCACTTAGGCATGCACGCGCGCACACAGCAACCATAGACATACACGCATGAGAAACACACGTAGCACATAGCATGCCATGTGGTAATGTGTTATTGCATACATGCTTGCGCACAACACTCACACATACGCACACGCACACGCGCGCACACACACACACTCAAACACGCGCACACACACGCGCGCACACACACACACACACACACACACACATATGTATATACACACGCAATACACAGGCCAACCCCACCGGTGATCCAGACCACCCAGGGCTGAGCATTGCTTGGGGTGTGTGTGGCCATGTTTTTCACTTAGACTGCATCCAGAGGTGGCTCAAAACACGCAGCGCGTGCCCCTTATGCAATAAGGTAAGAGTTTGGAGAGGGTGCAGCGTGCAGCAAATCATGCATTTGGCTGGGTGTGTGGTGTCTGCGGTGACTGTGCCATTAAATTGACTGTATGTGTGTGTACGTCAGTGTTTTTGTGCATGTTTCGATGTGTGTTTGTGTATGCCGTATTGCATGTGTGCAAGCATACAGCATGTGTGAGCAAGCCTTGGGAATAGACTTGTTAAAGCAGGAACAAAGCTTTAACGAAGTGGACAAAGCACGCACTTTAATCCCATATCTCTTTAAACTCCAAGCACGGCCACACCGAATCAGTCAAGGCTACACCAAACTATTTCAGCGTGATGTGGATTCCAAAGAAGTTGTAAATGCTAACTCCTGCATTCCTTCCGTGTTACTCGTGTCTTTTGCAGGAGTGGGAATTTGCCAAAATAGAAAAGATTTTACCAGGAGGAGCTGTCGGTTTAGATTAGGAGGGTTGTGCCAGCCACGTGTGGATGAGCTGGAGATTTGCCATGATCTTTTCTGTGGAGGACCGATGATTTTGGCCCGATGGTATGGGTGCTGTTCATCGTCCCATTGACTCTCATGTTGGTACTCCTTAATCATGTCCTCTTGCACCTAACCCCAATGGTCGTTTTTGGTCTTGTACTAATATTTCGTCGCTCCCCTTTGGTGTGAGTGGCCAGCGGGCAGCAGCCTGCTATGTAGCTGTTTGAAGGTTTTGCTAAATGTTGAGTACTTCCGCTTCCTCTCTTGTTTGAGTGCAATGCCGTATTTCCATGACCCTGTAATCACACAGTGCTGCTAAGTTACAAGACAGATGAAGCACTGACGTTTTGATGCCACTTGACGAATTGAGCTGTGCTCACGCTGAGCCGGGGGCAGGCAGAAAAACTGGAACAAACATGCCAAGGCCTGCTGGGACTCTCCATGCACGTCCAGTCCAGTATAACTACAGATGTGACGTGGCTAGTCAATGGCAGCGACAATTGTGTGACAAGTATTTCATCGTTTTTCAATTGGGGTTGAACAAGTTTGGCTTCGATTACAATGGCTTTAAACAAGTGGTATTGCGTAAACCTAGTGCTTTGCTGTCCGACAGCAACGCCTCTGTTTCCTTCACCCGTGCTCATGCTCGGCAGGGGATCACCTCTCCTGCCAGTGCGCCATGACTTTCTAGCAGCTAGTTTAAAATTTTTTTTTTTTTTTTGGTCGGGGTTGTTACACGGTCCTCAGCAAGGGCCTGACAGAATGAAGGAAAAAAAAACCTATAAGACTGGGAAAAGGATACTCCTGCCTAAACAGAAAAACC
>Ga0307968_1003384_pt1 | contig 13246 bp, 17 predicted proteins | sample OrgLakmetagen650_FD_201834 | JGI IMG/M metagenome (GOLD analysis project Ga0307968, IMG submission 201834) | Saline water microbial communities from Organic Lake, Antarctica - #650 | ecosystem: Environmental > Aquatic > Non-marine Saline and Alkaline > Saline | place: Antarctica: Organic Lake... | reverse complement strand
GTGTGTGTGTGTATTGTGTGTGTGTGTGTGTGTGTGTGTGTGTGTGTGTGTGTGTGTGTGTGTGTGTGTGTGTGTGTGTGTGTGTGTGTGTGTGTGTTTGTGTGAGTGTGTGCGCGAGTATGCCAGTTAAAAATTATTCGCTCACCTGGGGGCCAACCAGAACAAGCGTGAGCTTGCCACAGTTGTAGACCTGAGAGGAAGAGGCAAGGATTGGTGTCCCCCATGTGAGCATATAATAGCGGGGAGGCTGCATTTATGCTGTGCAAGCGCCGCATGCCAGCATGCAGGCTTTTCTACCTGCCATGTCCTGCCCACACTAACAGTCACAAAAGTTTCCTTGCCGCGTCTCTGGACGGCGAAGGGCACGCTGTCCGTGATGTATCCCAGAGCACGGAACGGCTTGAACAAAGAAGGAGGATCTTTATTTGACATTTTTATTATTCTTTCGGGACCGAAGGATCTGCAAAGCACTTACCAACTTTCTGTTGGGGGATCAGGGATAAATTATAATATGAGCATTGATCTGTGTCCAGAAACTCAATACACTGTGTGTGAGCTGAACTCCAGGTGAAATTTGTGCAAGCCTGGTGGCTGTTTGATTACACTGTGGGGCTTGACTCACACATGAAGTGGAAACACCTGTACCTGCAGGCTCATCAATGCAGACAGAGACTCAGCAGCTGGACTGCCGGTAAGTCAAACGATCACAGTACATCTCTTTGCACTCGCGTGCGCGTGCGCGCGCGCACACACACACACACACACACACACACACACACACACACACACACACGCGCACACACACACACACACACACACACACATCACACACACACATACACACACACACACACATACACACACACACATACACACACAGGGTCTTTCCTTCCCTGACATCTGCCTGCCCCCTCCTCAATCGAGCGAGCTCCAGCATGATGACGAACACATCATGCAGCTGCCAATTCTAGTGCGAGGTTCGTGATGAACATGCGTGGGCATGATGTACCTTTGTATTGACCAGCAACAATTTGTCAGACACGACACAAGTGAACTGTTCCAACGCTGACCTGCGTCTATGATGCTTTAGGGGGAGAATGAGATGAGGTTGCACACTTGCACAGCAAGCACCCTGTGTATCCACTATGCACCCTAAAACCTTGATAGGCTCACTGCAGACATCAGCATCATCAATACTAACCCTACTGCTGCCGTTGCAGGTACTGGGGGCAGTGCAAGATGGTTAAAAGCACACGAACACGCCAATCCGTGAGTTGCGCAAGGGGAATACGGTTGTTGGTCTCGTTAGTTACTGCTTGACCAGACTTGTCTTGGCACATAATATACCTCTACTCTGTTTATGATTCCCTCCAGAACACAGTAGGTCAGGCATGGAGCATAAGCAGGGATAAGTGGCCAAGACGGCACCTACTCGGTTGAGCTACGCAGCTGATGTTTGTGTCAGTTGGCATAACATTAAAAACAGCCAATGTTCCCATCCGTTGATCCATTGTTCAATGCAAGTAACAAATAAGGCTATTAGGAGTCCTAATAGCCTGGGCAATTAGGACTAGCACTCCTCGACCTCAAATGAGTGCGACAGAAATTTGTAGTAGTCGACCCCAAATGAGTGCGACAGGAATTTGTATTAGTCGCCTTGATCGTGCTTTAAAGGCGACAGGAATTTGTAGTAGTCGGCTTGATCGTGCGACAGGAATTTGTAGTAGTCGGCTTGATCGTGCTTTAAAGGCGACTACAAATTCCTTGTCTGTTGCTTGCTCACTGCTTGCAGCATGGTTTTGTAGTATGCCTGTATCCCTGTCTGAAACCACGCTCATCACCCGCTGCTTGCATTCACAACAGCATGCCTCTGCAGCAGCATGCCTAGATCACGATTTGTGTGTGAACACGCGCATCACGCTGTGCTTGCATGCCGTTCCTGCCCGCAATTCATGAGCCGTGTACGGTCCTAGAGCACGGTCTCAAACACACGTGAAAACCTTGCTTGTATTCCGTGATTGTCTTCACGACCCTCAAGGCATAAGCCACCAGCAGACCTAGATCGCACTTGCTTACAGTCTAAAACACGCTTTGGAATCCTGATTAATCACAGGCCCTCTCTGATCTCGAGGCTTACCCAGCATTTATCGTCGAGGCTGTGGCTGCTTGCATGGCCAGCCTCCGTCACACGCAAATGGTGAGTGTTGTGTGTGTATGTGTGTGTGTGTTGTTGTGTGTGTGTGTGTTGCACGCAAATTGTAAGTGGCCTCATAATTGCAGCAGATGCAAGCTGATTAACAGTTATGGCAGTTGAGTCACCTCACAAAGCAGTTGGATGGCCGACACACATACACACATGCACGCACGCACTCGCGCTCTCTCTCTCTCTCTCACACACACACACATACACACACACACGCACGTGCACACACACATGCACACACAAAGGTTGATGGGCTATGGCTTAGAGCTGGTGCCTGGGGCCTCCAAGCTGCCTTCAGCCATGACCTCAGGCGGTGTACCACTCCCTTCTTGCGGCCTGCCCCCCCCCTTAGCTTGGCACCCGCATAAGTGAGTGGATCATCAAATTCATGTATACATTATTATTGTATTATTGTTCTTCACAACACAGCTAGTATGTGTATCTGACATGGTAAATCCTTGGATTTACACATCACTTCCATAGGCTGCACGGCACATCCCAATGAGGGAGCACAGCACATTCATACTTGCAACAGTGGCGTAAGGCTAAAAAATAAGAGCTGTGGGGAAGTAGGTGGAAGAGAGGGTAGAACTTAAAAAGGAGCGAGCAGGCTCGTAGAGGAAAGCCTTGTAACCGTGGCAGCCTCACCTGCAAAGCCTCCTGTGTAGGGCCATATATATACGGTATTTGTATATACCGGAGAATCACCAGAGATACGGTCATAGACAGTGTATATATATATACGGTTCTGGCCAACCCTACTCCTGTGCTAAGAACCTCAACTGCTTGTTACCTTTGTACGTGCCTGGCACTTGTAGCGTATAATAATATGATAATATAACAATAATACCAGAGGGGGCTAGCTGAGGAAATGCCTGAAAATGCGCATTTTGCATTCAGAAGGCAGCCACTCACAGCAACTTCATCCAATTGACACCATTTTAGTATCAACTTGTAGCTGGCATTGAGAGCTACCCGTGCATGTGCCCAGTTTTAAGTGGGTCGCTTTGCGTGCTGAGATAGACTGGAATAAGCACACATGGTGCATTTAACCCTAGAATCGTATATATATACGGTGCATATACGGTATTTCTGGCCGGGAATTTACCAGATATGCGGTCATATATACGGTCTTGGCCAACCCTGATTTTAGCTTGCACCATGGCCCCTTGTTAGCATAGTATGCTACTCTAGTATGTAGTGCTAGTATTACTGTACTAGTATGTGGTGGCTATCGACTAGTATATTACATAGAGCAGCAACAGCCTTCAACTGGCCACTTCTTAGCGGAACATGAGTGGCTTAAAGGGTCACATCAAGGGCCGTATATGTGCGCTTGCCGTACGTGCACGTTTCCCTGCGCACATGCATGCTGACTTTAGTGTAAGCACTCTAAATGTATGCATGTTTCTTTACATATACACCTAATTAGTTCCTTATATGCACGTCAACTTATGCACATGCACGTTTACTTGTGTTTTGTGGCCCTAAGCCCCCAACCCTCCTCTCCTGCTGCTGCGTTTTGCTTTGAGATGCATCATCAGCGGAGCTCAAGAATACTTATCCCAATCTCTGGTGCTAGAAATGGCTTCATATTCGTGATTAAAAGCACGTGCACGAACACACACGCACACACACACTCACACACACGCACACACATACACACATACACACACATGCTTACCCACACATGACACACAAATAACCACATACACACACATGTGAACGCACGCATCCTTGCAGGTCTATGCTGGCTTCAGCAGATACCTCCAGCAGAGTGCACATTCATGATATGAGCAGCCTGGTGCGTTCATGCTTGATATCTTTGTACTCTCCAATTTCTTTTGGCATCTTTCGAAAGTCATTGTGATAAATTAAAACAGCCGCGACACTGCTAAATGATGATTGCATGCTTGGCATACGCGGCTCCTCCAGCCATAGTGCATACACACAAACAAACACGCACACCACGCACAACACACACACAAATAGGCACACACATAATCACACACACTCACACACACACAAACACACACACACACACACACACACACACACACGAGCGCACGCTCAAAACCCATATGCATATGCACGACAACCTATTCAGACAACAACACCACGTTTTATTGGCAGCCTGTGCTTGGGGCTTAGGGCTTGGGGCTCGCGTACGTACGATGGAGGGCTTGCTCTGCTTCACCTCTATTTTCTATTTCCCTGCACCAATGAGCTGCACTGCCATGCACACGCAGGAGTCAGGCCTGGGGGGGGGTGCCGTACGCAACGGTCGACGCCCTGTTCTGCCGACTGCTGCTGCCTCACCTCTGGAGGGCATGAATGCTACGACAGGAGCAGGGGGAGTTCAAGGGGAGGTGGGTAGCAGGAGCACGTTTTGCATGCTGTCGCGTATGCCCATCCTTTGTGCCTTTCTACAGTGCTACGAGGGAAAGCGGGGGGAGTAAACAGAGGAGTGGGTAGAGGGATGTAAGATGCGTGCACATGTGCACAAGTGTGCAAGGCACATGCAGCCATTATGGACGACTGCTAGAGGGGTGGCACATTGAAGGTCAAAAGGGGGGGGATGTGGAGAGTGACTCAAGGCTTGTGAGACGCACATACAAACTTCCGCACACACGCTCTCACACGCAAGGGCATGCAAAGGAAGAAATGGATGCTGTTTTATCAGGGAAACCACTGTTAAATTCTCTTAGAATCCCAAAATTACCCACGCGTGACATGTTCATGGGCCGCTTCTCAGACACCAACCTGGTGCGTGCGTTGCCACTATGATTGTGTGAGCATTGGTGATGCAACGTGCTGCCCCCACTGGTGCTCAGCGTGCGGGCCACCACCCTAGTGCACATCCCTGCACCTACCTTGCACTTCCCTGTACCTACCTGTCATGGTAAATGCGCACGCCCGCACGCGCGCAAAACAACAAGCAAATCTCAAGTCTCACGCAGCAACCTTGCATTGTGCTTGCATTTGCAGGCCGCCTCCCCTCCACCTTTGTTAGTGCTGGCGCACCCTGCACAGTCACAGGTGTGGTACGGGTGTGGATGTGGGTGTGGGTGTTATAAGTGTGGTCAATGTGGGTGTGGGTGTGGGTGTGGGTGTTATAAGTGTGGTCAATGTGGGTGTGGGTGTGGGTGTGGGTGTTATAAGTGTGGTCAATGTGGGTGTGGGTGTGGGTGTGGGTGTTGGTGTGGGTGTGGGTGTGGGTGTTATAAGTGTGGTCAATGTTGGTGTGGGTGTATATCTGGGTGGGGATGTGGGTGCGGGTGTAAATGTGGGTGGGGATGCAGGTGTGTGTGCAAGTGTTGTTTCTTGTCAGTGATGAACAGCATATCAGCCATCTATTTGACACGCTCCGGAAAAACGATCCATTGCTAGTGCGCTTACTAGCACACGAGCTATACACGCACGCACACATACACATATACACAGACACACACACACACACGCACACACACCGCTCCCAGGTGCACGCACACATACACAGATACACAGATACACAGTTACACACACAACACACATACAACGCTCCCAGGTGCACTGCCTAGCTTGGCGTCCCAGCGACAGTGGCTGCCTAGCGGTGGGCTCCTGTGGTGTGGTGTGCCTGTGGGAGCTTGACGGGGAAGGGCCTGCCTCTCTTAAGGCCCCCGTGTCTGCACGCTCTGCCACCGCACCCTCACATGCACGCGGAGACAGGGGCGCTGGACCGTGGCTGTCGGTGCTGTGTGTGGCTGATTCGCGTGCGAGGTGCGCTTCTTAATGTTGTGTGCACTGCACGCGTAAAAAAGAGGCAATCTTTTGTGGCCACCCTTGTGGTCGAAAGGAACATGGGGGGGCAGGGCTGTGGCAGTCGGTGCTGCGTGCGAGGTGCGTTTCTTATTGTTGTGTGCACGTGTAAAAAGAGGCTGGCTTTTGCAGCCAGCCATACGCTTGTCATGGAACATGAGAGTTGTGGCTGTGGACGCTGGTGCTGTGACTGCCTGCCTCATGTTGCGTTGCTGACTCACGCGACGAGGTGCAGTTGGGCGTTGGTGTTGTGTGGTCCATTGCAGTTGTGTGCAAAGTGCAGTTGGGCGTGGGTGTTGTGTGGTCCATTGCAGTTGTGTGCGGAGTGCAGTTGGGCGTTGGTGTTGTGTGGTCCATTGCAGTTGTGTGCGAAGTGCAGTTGGGCGTTGGTGTTGTGTGGTGCAGTGCAGTTGTGTGCGAAGTGCAGTTGGGCGTGGGTATTGTGTGGTCCATTGCAGTTGTGTGCGAAATGCAGTTGGGCGTTGGTGTTGTGTGGTCCATTGCAGTTGTGTGCGAAGTGCAGTTGGGCGTTGGTGTTGTGTGGTCCATTGCAGTTGTGTGCGAAGTGCAGTTGGGCGTTGGTATTGTGTGGTCCATTGCAGTTGGGTGCGAAGTGCAGTTGGGCGTTGGTGTTGTGTGGTCCATTGCAGTTGTGTGCAAAGTGCAGTTGGGTGTTGGTGCTGTGTTGTCCATTGCAGTTGTGTGCGAAGTGCAGTTGGGCGTTGGTGTCGTGTGGTGCATTGCAGTTGTGTGCGAAGTGCAGTTGGGCGTTGGTGTCGTGTGGTGCAGTGCATTTGTGTGCAAAATGGATCTGGGTGTCGATGCTGGTGTTGTGTTGCACATTGGATAGCCGTTTAATCACACTGCATGTTTCAATGCACTCAAGGTGTGCATTCAGGCTGCCAGCCTTTACTCGTCACCGGAAGAACGCCACCAATAATCTTCCCTTACTTAACACTTACACATCATCATGCACCACATCATCATGCACCACATCATCATGCACCACATCACCACTTTCACATCATGCACCAAAGCAATCAGCGTTTGTGTTCAGGCAATCAGTTGTGACTCGTAACCAGAAAGGCACTTCTTCTTATCAAACATCCTATTTTGGCGCACTCGACTCAAAAGTCTCTCAAACCTGTATCAACTCATCCAGAGTGCGTTGGAGGGTCACCGAATCGAACCACTCCTATTACCAACATTTGGCTTTTAACACATGTGACCTTACTGTGTGTGTTTGTATGTGTATGTGTGTGCGTGTGTGTGTGTGTGCGTGCGTGTGCGTGTGCGCGTGTGTGTGTGTGTGTGTGTGTGTGTGTGCGCGCGTGTGTGTGTGTGAGTGTGTGAGCATGCAGGAAGGCTGCCTTGACGTGGTCACCAGACAGGCGCATCAGCACTGCAATTTCCTACGGTCGATGCCCAACAGGTTTGCCCAACAGGTCTAAACATATTTGAACATATGTGTTTGCGTGCAGGCTGTCCGCCTTGGCTTGGTCTCCGGACGGCAGGCTCTTGGCTGCTGCCTCTCCTGACATGCCAGGGGTTACTCTGTGGGATGCGGCCAGTGGGGAGTCAGACACGGTGCGGACAGTACCAGAGCGTCTCCAGATGTGCACAACTTGCATTTCATCGGTACTTAAATTGCATTTAGGTTGCATCTAGATTTCATTAAAACTATCTTTTCATTGGTACTTAGGATAGCACCTCTCATGACTTGCCAGGGGCCACTCTTTGGGATGCGGCCAGTGGGGAGTCAGGCGCGGTGCCTGAAACAAAGTTAAACCTACAGTGATGGATTCCCTTCAGACATGCAAGTCGTATGTTTTTAATTTACTTAGGAAAGCGCCTCTCCTGACATGCCAGGGGTCACTCAGTGGGATGTGGCAAGTGGGATGTTCTACACTGTAGGTAATACTCAGTGGTCTACTGAGTACACAGTAGGTTATACTCAGTGGTCTTATGAGTTCAACGGGGAAAATACACTATTTTACAAAAAGAAAGAGCCTCCCAAGCATCCTAACTTAAAAATTTCGAAGGAGAGACAGGGGCCACACCGCGGCCAGTGGGAGTCTGACAAAATGCAAAATGCCTGTGCACGTCCGCAAAAAAGAGTTTCTAAAGACATGCATGGTTTGTGTTTTGTTGTAAGTTGAGGTAGCGGCACATTGCTACATTACTGTGCTCCCCACTGCTGACACTCCACCAAGTTTCTTCTTTGCATTGCTTGCAAATTGGTGCAGGCCTTGCCGCAATCGTCCATGGCTATCTAAGAGACTTCAGCCCATTCGGTGCTTTTGCTGCCCAAAGCCTTTCATTCACTTGCATGCAGATTGGTGCAGGCCTTGCCGCAATCATCCATGGCTATCTAACACACTTTGTCAGCCCATTTGGTACTTTTGTTGCCCAAAGCCTTTCATTCACTTGCACACAGATCGGTGCAGGCCTTGCCGCAACCATCCATGGCTATCTAAGAAGCTTCAGCCCATTCGGTGCTTTTGCTGTCTAAGGCCCCACATCCACTTGCATGCAGATCGGGGTAGGCCTTGCTGCTATCACGCTGCTGCGCTGGTCGCCATGTGGGACGTATTTATTTGGAGGTAAATGAGACAAATTTTTTATTTCAGTACATAAACAACTCACGTGCGCGGGATACACTAACGTGTGCACTAAGGACGGCTGCCCTGGGGTTCATTGGTCACTGGTTGAGGAGCTCTCACTCAGAAGGTGCTTCTCTTCTCTACGCTGCTCATAATACAAAGTATTACCGTTTGGTGGGGGAGGGGGATGCACAAGCATGCTGCTGCGTTGGTCACTGTCCTTGAAGTTGTGTTTCTAGATCACGCTGCTGTACTAGTTGACGTGCAGGAAATGCTTACTTTTGGGGGGTCTGTGAGATGTTTGTGCGTTGCGTGTCATATACAGATCGTCATGTCACACTGAGGCACTGGCCGATGTCTGGGACGTATTTATTTGGAGATAGATTCTATGTTACGCTGCTGTACTAGTTGACGTGCATGAAATGCTTACTCTTTTTGAGGTGTGTGCTGGTTTTTGAGATATATTGTACGTTGTGTGTCTTGTACAGATCATCAGGTCACGCTCCTTTCCACATTGGTGTTGTGGGACACTCGTACTCGGAGATTAATTTTTTGTCACGCTCCTGCACTGTGCAGCATGCGAGTGATGCTCACCTTTTCTGAATCTGTGAGGTGTTCTGTGCGTTGTGTGTCTTGTACAGATCACGCTGCCGCACTGGGCAACGTGCAAGAGATGCTCACTCTTTTGGGGTTGGGCAAGAGATGTTCTGTGTGTTGCGTGTCTTGTACAGATCACGCTGCTGCACTGGGCAACGTGCAAGAGATGCTCACTCTTGTTTTGGGTTGGGCAAAAGATGTTCTGTGTGTTGTGTGTCTTGTATAGATCACGCTGCTGCACTGGGCAAAAGATGTTCTGTTCTGTGTGTTGTGTGTCTTGTACAGATCACGTTGCCGCACTGGGCAACGTGCAAGAGATGCTCACTCTTTTTGGATTTGGCAAAAGTTGCTCTGTTTGTTGTGTGTCTTGTATAGATCACGCTGCTGCGCTGTTGCTGTATGCAGGGAACACATTCACACAGAAGCAAATTTCAGGTCTTGCTGCTGCACTGTAGATGTTCGGATGGCCCGTCTCAGGCTGTTTAGGTTGTGCTTGAAAGGGAGGCTAGTACTACGAGTGTGACATAAGCAAGCCGTGCCTGGTGTGGCAGTTGGGTGTGAGCAGATCGACTGCATTCTGGACAAACAGTATGCAGAAAAGCAAGTAATGCAATAGGAGCTTGGGACCTATGGCAAGATCTTACAACTGCACGGGCTAAACCTGGGATTTCTGAACCATTACAAAGTAAGGAGGAGCTCTTTGAACTTGTAAAGATGAGCATGCTTATGTCCGGTATGGCCGAGTAGCGACGGGTGCTTTGGAACCTTTAGGTTTGTAACAACGCTGCTCTCCCGAAGCTCTGCTGCTTTGTGCTGCTGAGCTTGTTGAGTGGGATTGTGTGTGTGCTTGGTGTTTGAGGCTGGCAGGAGCCTGAGGTGAATTATTTTCTTCTTATCTTCTCTCTTGCTTTGCTAGTTGCTTGCCCTTTCTTTCTTGCCTACCGCCACTGACCTATGTGTCTGGATTGACGGGCTCTGATGTATCTTTGTCTCGGCAAAGATCACAGATAAAATATCCGCGTTTATGAAAATATCCAACAGCCTGTGGGGAGTCTCTTATTTGGCAACGTCTTCTTAGTAGACCGACAGATTCAGTATGCAAAGACACACAACGCGCACACACAACGTACACACACACACACACACAGCCGGCGTGGGCCCTCGCTTCCACATGTGGGAGACTGTGCATTGGACCTCATGCTCTTGGGATGGGCCCATGGACTCTGGGCCTGTAGCTGCAGCTGCATGGGCCCCGATCAACACGACCGACTCCACCAACGCCCCCCACCACCATGCAGCTGCTCAGGCAGCATTAGGAGGAGGAATGCCCTCCTCGCAACGGCGGGTGCTGCTGCTGTCTTTTGAGCGGGGGGGGGGGGGCGGGGGAAGCCATTTGGTTGCGCTGCATTTTGTGGACAAGCCGCCCTCCTTGGTGAGGGAGGGAAATGAATTGATGGGTGTCTATGCTTGTGTGTATGTTTATTTGTGTGTGCTATAATTAATCTGCCAGACCGAACACGTGATTTGGCCTCTTGCTGATATGTAATTCAATCCTGTCATTTCTAGAAAGAGTAAGGGGTTTGATCAGTGCATAAGTAGCTCCTTTTTCACCTTGATGTGGGGAGCGAATTCACAACTTGCATAGCTGCATACTTTTAGATTTTTGCGTGCTGCAGAGCTTTCCTAGGCCAGTGCCTTTTGCCAGCTTAAAATTTAAGGCATCGTCCGACCCTGTTCTGCAAAGGGTTTACAAGATGGGCACCCGGCAGCCATAAATGCAAAGCTGCCTGACCTTTTTTGCTGGGTATGCCTCTTAGCGGGCGAAGTACAAATGGGCTTCACTAACCACACACCCTTTTTCTTCCTACTCTCTCGACACAGGATGCAATGCTGATGCCTGTGGTGCTGCAAGACATCGCTCGGCAGCCCTCGGAACCCGGGACAGATTCAGCATCCAGCACGTCAGGTGAGAAATATAGATGCTAGTTTGAAAAGTGTTTTTGCATCAACGATCTGCTTCATATCATCTTAACAACTGGTTTCAACCCCCACTTCAAGACCCGCGGAGCTTGTCAAGGTGATTGGTGATCAGGTGGCATAATGAAGAAGGAGGCTGAAGTGTGGGTCGGCAAGAGCTGTACATTTTCGCACACATTTGTATACAGAGTGTATAAATGTGTGAATCTAATTCATATGCACAGTGGGGTGTATGACCGTACGCCAGAAGAGTGCGTTGTGTATAAATGTTTGAATCTAATGCATATGCATAGTGGGGTGTATGACCACATGCCAGAAGATATTTCTAGCAGCAACACCGTATACATACCGCCCCATAAATACCCGGTTACGGCATTACCCGGTTACGACTATTTTACCAGACTGGTACTCTTAGCCAGATTGTGGACGGCCCCCCTTCAAACACATAAGTATCTTTGTTTCATTACCCCCAATTGCCCCCCTTTGGATATGTACATTATTATGCTTTTGAAACCCAACATATTTTGTGTTCTTAGGAAGGACATCTTCGTTAAAAAACTCCTCAACTGTGGTTGGCTAGCTTGTGGGTTGTTAACGGAGATGATCACTCGCCAAATAACTGCTTGCAACACTACCCATTCTGTTATACAGGGTCTTCGGAGCAAGGCAATATCACAGATTGGGCGTGGGATGCATCTGGCGAGCGTTTAGCAGTACTCATGGGGCGCTCCCACCCTGCCGCTGGATGCATCGCGCTGTATGCAACGAGTGTGGAACCAGTGATCAGTGCAAGGCTGATAGGCTTTGCGCGAGGGACTCTCCCAAATACTCCTTGGAAAGTCGGGAGGATCGCGGTTCACAGTTCGTTTCCAAGGGGGGCGCTGTTCACCATGCGTTTAAGCGGGGGAGACGGTGGCGGCCAGAAGGAAAAGCTGTACAATTTGCCGCTTTATTACAAGTAGGCAGGGTCGTCGCCTGCTGGGATTATCCTTTTTTGTTGTTGGAAACATGCAACATCTGTTACCATACACACGCAAATTTTAAAGGCTCACGCGTGCAAGGATAACTATTTAGTATTATTTCGCGTCCCTAGTAAGTACCAAGGTCCTTGGTTGACAGTTACAATGTTCAAGGTTGACCGTTACAAGGTGCCAGGGAGGTGTCCAGAGGTGGTCATCTGAGGCCCCAAATGGCTTTTGATATGTGTATTGAGTACTGGTCCCCCAGCTGGCTACAATCAAGCTCAGGACCCAGAGGTAGTTGATAGAACCTGAGCTTGATTGTAGCCAGCTAGGGGACCAATGTCTTATTTTGCACGGCGTGGACCCCACTTTTCACTGATAATCCGCCATATCTCACCATCTACTCATCCAATCTGTACCAATTTTGGCTCAATTGTGTTATTTTAATAAATAATCACATAGCAACAAAAATGGAGTGAAACGGTGAAGTGGTTGGTGTTCTAGGCCCGGCCTACACAAGCTATTGGGTACCATACCGTGCAACCAAAACACATGCGCGAAATTTAGCAAGCCTCTCTGTTGTGACCAGACAGTACACTTGGATTGCAGCTGCGACACTTAAGTCCTGGAGCTCAGCCCGGATGGTGATGGAGACATGTGGAATCGTGGAGCCCATTGAAGACAAGAATTAGACAGAGTTGCTCCTGGTTTTATGTTTAGTAAAGAAAATATCATTTGGATCTCTGCTGTGAGTGTGGTCGGAAAAGTCGCGATGACTTCAGCGATGTTTGGGCAGGCGTTCAGCATAATTATTTCTTTAAACTCATAATCTCCTATTTGTCTCCGCCGACGCTAGACACACGCCTGGACCCCTCCCCGCGCGCAAGGCTCCCGCTCCTCCGTGCTCCCTCCTTCCAGCGCCCATCAGCAAGGCTCAGAGTACGCAATGCACCAGGCCAGGATTGCCCGGGTCTCTCCGCCGCGCAGCTTGTGACCCCGCTTCCACCCCGCTTCACCGTGCAACAATTGCTGACACCCTTCAGGACTGTGCACTTGCGCACACACATTCATGAGCACAAAGACTCACACACACACACACTCACACA
>Ga0307968_1003383_pt1 | contig 13247 bp, 19 predicted proteins | sample OrgLakmetagen650_FD_201834 | JGI IMG/M metagenome (GOLD analysis project Ga0307968, IMG submission 201834) | Saline water microbial communities from Organic Lake, Antarctica - #650 | ecosystem: Environmental > Aquatic > Non-marine Saline and Alkaline > Saline | place: Antarctica: Organic Lake... | reverse complement strand
TTTTCCTTTTCCCATTCTTATAGGTTTTTTTTCCTTCATTCTGTCAGGCCCTTGCTGAGGACCGTGTAACAACCCCCACCAAAAAAAAAAAAAAAAAAAAGTTGCATCGGCAACCTATGATGGCGGTGTGTTTCTCTTTATGAAAGAGGTGTGAAAAGGTATTCTGTTCTGAATTCAGGCGTGTGATGCCCAAACACGGGGAAAGGCACACCCTTCCCTTTTTATTCTGCAGCTTCGTGGCACACCCCGTGGAGTTTATGGGATGAGCATGTAAACAGGTGCAGCTTTGCTCGCACAATCAAAACTCAGCTCTGCCCGTTCCAGGTAGCCAGGTAGGACAAGCCTTAGAAGCATCAAAACACAGGTGTGTTTGCCAGGACGAGCCTTAGAGGCATTAAAACACAGGTGTTTGTTTGCCGATTGCAGCTCTGGCACACACGTCCTCAGGCTTTAGGCGCTCTCTGAGTGCGCTGTTTCAACAGGTCAAAACAAACTTCTATGTTTGTATAATGATTATTATAATTTGCAGCTATATATTATGCACCATCTATGAATGTTAATCAAGCCTAGCCTGTCCTCCCCGGCAGCAGAATAAGGCATGTTCAGTGTGTGCAATCACTGATGTGCGGGCGTGTGTGAGCAGCGGGAAAGAAGCTTTGCACGCGCGAGTTCGTCGTTTGGTTGCCCTTGCATTTGCTTCAAGCATGGCCCGTAAGAGATCATCGCCTCCTCAAGATCAGCAGCAGCAACAGCAACAGCAGGTGTCCACGGGGGATGATGAGAAGGAGGAGGACGGGAGCTCCGTGGAGGACTTCAGCGAGGGGCAACAGGAGGAAGCGCTCCCCAGAACTAGGACCCGCGGTGGCAGACCTCCACAATCTAGCCGCAACCCCCCCCAATCAAAGAAGGGGAGAGCCAAGGGCGATCCCCAGGACGCTCCATCGGGCGATGTGGACAGCGAAGACTCGTCCTTCAGCAGTAGCTCTGAAAGTGCAGATTCAAGTGCAGACTCTGACTATGTGGCAGGGGGGAAGAAGGGGCGCAGGCGGACCCCCTCTGGCACAGAAGGACAGCAAGAGGGGGGCGAGCCGGGGCGGGTGGGGGGTCAGCAAGTACCGGGCAAACCCTCCAAAGGACGTGGACGCACAGCACGCAGCACAGCAGCAGTCACGCCAGCCCCTCCCGCCCGTGGCAGAGGGCGTGGTCGCGGGCGCCCCCCCAAGGTCTCCCACTCCACTCCCTCCTCCCCCCCTCCGCATCCTACCTCCTCGCAAGAAGACGACACAGATGCCAGCAGCAGCAGCGAGGAGGAAGGCCTGGGAGGGGAGGGCTTCAACACAGCATACGAGGCAGCCAGCAGCAGCAGCAGCAGCAGCAGTGATGCAGAGGAGCAGGGGGGGGGGGGCTCCAGCAGAGAGCCTCCTGTCTTGCTCGTGACACTCCCGTGGAGCAGCAGGGGAATGGCCAGCCCAAGCGCCAAGCTCACCCCCAACATCAGCGTCCCAGCAGCAGCGTTCTCAAGTGCAGTGGGTGCATATGCCGTGCTGCGCGCCTTCTCCTGGCAGCTGCGTCTCAGCCCCTTCTCCCTGCAGGTGGGTTTTTTGTTGACATGTGCATGAATTTCTGGTTAGCAGGGTTTGGTCCGTGCTGTGAGTGTTAGCACGTCTTCCTTATAACAGAATACCGTGCATGTGGAAGCTACAACATCCTTGCAACAGAGTCAGGGCAGTGGGATAAAGTTAAGGATGGGCTCAGTAGAGGAAGAGCACGCCACTTTTAAATCATCTGTCGTTGTAAATTTTATCCCCAAGCTGTTTGTCCCGATCTTGGCCTCTGTTGGTGCCGTCAGGTTTGCCACTCGTGCTCCCTTCACACACTCGTCAGCATGGAAGTCCTGCTTGTCATTAGCCACGTCTCACTGCATCCAGCTTAATGTAAGCATCAAATACGCTGTCCAAAGCACTTCTGCTTGCGTACCTGAACGCTGCTGCTGTGCAGCTGACCGAACTGTGGAGTAGATGTTGGGTCTTCCTCTACACACTCCACATGTGCTGCACTACACACTCTTAATTGTGCCTTCCCTCCACTCTGGCCTGCATGCCTTCCCCCCCACTTGTTCCCTTTGGTCTCACAAACCCTGCCCTGCTCAAGTGCCCTACGTGTGTTGCACTGTGCCCAGGAGCTTGTGCTGGCTCTGGTGTGTGAGGGAGGCTGCCACCTGCTGAACGAGATTCACCTGTGTGTGCTGCGCACGCTGGCGGGCAACGAGAGCCCGCGCGACCGCAAGAGGCGCAGGCTACCCTTAGAAACCCTGGATGAGGTGTGTTTGTGTATGTTTTATGTGTGTATGTGCGTGTGTGTATGTGCGTGTGTGTGCGTGCATGTGTGTATGTGCGTGTGTGTGTGTGTGCTCCCCAAGTAGTAGGAGTCTAGCTGGGAGCGCACTAGGAGGACAGACGGTAAGAAACTGACTGAATCGCACATCATGCACGCCCCTTGCAGGTTACGTGGCCTGAGTACGTGTGGGAGTGGCTGGAGCTCATGAACGACCGACAGCTGCTGAAAGCACGGCTGCGTCCAAAGCAGGAGGCCCTCCCGTCAACCTCATTGGTGCACTCCCCCGTACAAGCAACAGCAGCAGAGGGTGGGGCTGATGGTGTGAGTGCAAACACCCTTTGCCCCTCTTCGTGCAGCACTCAAATAGGCAGTGGATGGCAGCCGCAGCGGCGCAGGCACGCCATCCAAGAGTACTGCAGCCTGGGACCCACACAGGTGTGTCCTTGGGTGTGTGTGCACGTGTGTGTGTGCGTGTGTGTGTGTGTTTGCGTGTGTGTGTGTGTGTGTGTGCTTGCGTGTGCGTATGTATGTGCGTGTGCATGTGTATGTGTGCGTGTGCGTGTGTTTGTGTGTGCGCGTTTGTGTGTGTTATTGTGCCGCACACATGCATGCCACGGTTCACCTGCCCATAGATGTTAAGTTCTTCACATTTACAAATGTACTGGTCGCTACAGCTTGCGTATTTGTACTTCCCCGTCCGTTCCTTCTTAACCACTTGCCAACAGGCCAATAGTCTGGCCTAGTGCTTATTTCACCAATGCTTTGATTTGACACACGTGTGCGCAGGTCGCTAGGGTGCTGGCTCGCCTGTGTGATGACCTCCTGGACGTGCCACCCATCCGGGGGGAGATTGATAGGTGGGCCTGTGTGTTGCTTAACCGATCTTTTGTTACCATTCATCTGGATGGTCGGAGAGTTGTAGGGTCAAAGGGGCCGAGTTGAGAAAGAAAAAGGGAACAATTACTTTGCGATCATGTGTGAATGAATTACAGGGAGCGTACACATTAAGTTGCAGCCTCTGCCTTTGTGTGCCCTGCTGTATGTCTCGTACAAAAAGCATGCACATGCATGTAAGTTGGCCCGACCACCTAGCCCTCGCGTGCGAGCTGCAAATCTGTATGCGTTGCATTTTCTTTAACCTGTGAATTGCTTCTCAGTGTACGATGGTTTGTAAAAGAGGAATGTCAGTTCCATGCACGCTCATTGGCAGCTACACACTTAGATAAACAAATGAAGGAACCCTTGACAGATGTTTTTACACAGGCAGATTAAACAATCCCCTAACCAACAAGTAAGAAATATTTGAGTACTGAGGACAGTACTAATTCCACCAAAGAAACAAAAGGAGCAACCAGCTTGTGTGTTTGATGCTGATTGCTGCTGTTCAGTTGGTGTGTTTGACTGCGCCTGTGCTTGTGCCTGTGTCCAGGCGAGAGGTGGGCGGCCAGTTCCATGCGCGCCAGTCTGGTCACGGAGGTGCCTTTGCCATGCGAACTGCAGAGGAGCGAGAAAAGCGTCAGGCAAACCGCAAGGTGTGCTCATGTGTGTATGTGTGTGAGTGTATGTGTGTGCACGTGTGGGTGTTTGTGTGCGTGTATGTGTATGTGTGTGCACGTGTTTTGTGTGTGTGTATGTGTATGTACGTGCTCTGTGTGTTCGTCTGAGCAGGCCTGTGAATGTGCTTAGGGCACTGCAGTTTTTGTGTGTGAGCGCAGTTTTTGCTCATCCTCTCTTTGACTTAAAGCAAGTGCGTGCTGTGTGGCCTGGGGGGCAATCTATGTCACATTCTGTGTTTTCCTCTCTTAATATCCCCTCCCTATCTACGTCACATTCTAGTCTACTTCCAGTCTATATCCTATCTAGTCTATATCCCCTCCCTATCGATGTCCACTCTGTGTTGTCCTCTCTTGATATCCCCTCCCTTCTTCTTCCCTTCACAGGCCGGCTCAAACGAAGACAACGCCAGCGAGTGCGTGCTGTGTGGCCTGGGGGGCAACCTCATGTGCTGCGACGGCTGCCCTGCCTCGTACCACAGCCGCTGCCTGACAGCCACACACACTACACGCAACCAGTACAGCCAGGAGTGGATGTGCCCGGAATGCAGAGTGGGCGGCAGGGGTGAGTGTGCTCCGCACACAGGTTGCTGCGAGGTTTGGTGTGTGCATGTGTGCGCACGCTTCTCATTGTGTGGTGTGCCTTTTGTGCACGGTGAATGTGTCGCTGCTAGCGGGTGTGCATGCTTCTCATTGTGTGGTGTGCCTTTTGTGCACGGTGAATGTGTCGCTGGTAGTGGGTGTGCATGCTTCTCATTGCGTGGTGTGCCTTTTGTGCACGGTGAATGTGTCGCTGCTAGTGGGCGTGCATGCTTCTCATTGCGTGGTGTGCCTTTTGTGCACGGTGAATGTGTCGCTGCTAGTGGGCGTGCATGCTTCTCATTGTGTGGTGTGCCTTTTGTGCACGGTGAGTGTGTCGCTGGTAGTGGGCGTTTCTGAAGTGCGCAGCTGGCAGTGAGGTCTCAAGCACGTGGATGAACCTGGTTGATATCGGATGAGGGTGTGTGTGTATGTATGTGTCGGTGGTTTGCAGTGCAATATTTCCACGCAGCAGCTAGCACAGCTCGTGGTGGGCGTGGCTGACGTGCGCAGCTGCGGCGGGGGAGTGTGCACGTGTCGATGACCTGCTCTATGTTAGGCAAGACAATGTGTGGTGGTGGTGTGCTTTTCGTGTGTAAAGTGATGTGTAGTAGCTACGTAGCCGGTACTGCCAGTAATGGGCGGGTGCGCCAACGAGTGGTCCTGCCTGTTGAGCGACACACCTTGCATCATAAGCAAGTGTCTGAGCCTGCGGCACTTGGCATCATAAGCAAGTGTGTGAGGGCACATGAAGTCTGGGCCTCTTTTGTTCAGGGGAGAGAGTGTGGTGTGGCTGACGAGCACTTCAGTGCAGGACGCTCATATACCTGATGGCCTTCCCTCGCCCTGTCTGTGATTGGAATGCGTACAAAAAAGCACATTGGAAATAGGCGCCCTCTTTATGCCATTAAAAGAAGCGGTGGTGTGGCTTGAAAGGCACCTACCCCCGAATAGGCACACGTCCTCTACTTCTGGCATACATGGCGAATGGTGTTGTGCTTTGCGACAAGTTCACATCACTTTTGTCCCAGGGCCGAGAAAAAGCGCAAGCTGCTTTGCCATACACCCGTGTGTATACGTGTGTCTGTGTGTATCTTGCATCTAGGGTACACACACGTACACAGGCAAGTACACGAACCCACATGTGATTACGCCACAACAGACAAGGCAGCTGTCTTACGTGTGCTAGCTGTTGGGAGCTGCAGCAACAAGGCACTTGCAAGCACGCTTATACGCTTGCACTGCATGTACATATTACCATACATATAACACACACACACACGCGCACACACACACGCACACACACACAACACACACACGCACGCACGCACGCACGCACGCACACACCCACACAAACATACACACACGCAGGCGAGTCAGCAGGCCTGCGCGTGGTGCCGGTGGGTGGCAGCAGCAAAAGGGTGCGAGGGGCCTCTGGAGCGCATGTGGGCATCAAGGGAGGCTCCATGGTTTCCTGGCAGGCATGGGGATGCCTGTTCCAGCAGCACTGCCTGCCCCCGCCAGGCTTGAAAGGTGACAAGGGGCTTGTTTGTTTGTGTACGCATGTTTGTATATATGTGTGTGTGTGTGAGATGGTGTGTGAGTGTGTGTGTGAGATAGTTTGTGTTTGAGTGTGTGAGTGTGCGAGTGTGCGAGTGTGCGAGTGTGCGAGTGTGAGAGTGTGTGTGTGAGTGTGTGTGTATGTGTGCACGTGTGTGCGTATGTGACCGTGTGTGTATTTGTGTGGGTTTGTGTGTATGTCGTCATTGGCTCACATATTCTTTACGTACATCCGTGTACAGCAGCTTGAGCAATAATCCCTGTCCCCCCCCTCACACTTGCGCGCTCCCACATTCACACACAATTCACGCCAACACACATGTTCACAAACACGTATGCACACGTGTACTCTTGCAGAAGCCCAGCAGCAGCTGAAGCAGCAGCAGGCGGGCAGCAAAAATACACGAGGCGTGCTTGGGAGGAGGAGCAGGGGGGGGGAGGCCACAGCCGTGCGAGGAGACATGGCCAGCATGGGCATGACCTTTCTGTTCGGAAAGGACGCAGTGAACAGGTGCGTGTGTGTGTGCATGTGTGTTTGCGTGTGTTTGTGCTGTGTGTTCGTGTGTGTGCACGTGTGTGCATGTGTGTGCATGTGTGTTTGCGTGTGTTTGTGCTGTGTGCACGTGTGTGTGTGTGTGTACGTGTGCGTGCATGCGTGTGTGTGCTGTGCGTGTTTGTCTGTGAATGGGTGTGTACATGTGAGACTGTGTGTCCCTTCTGTTGTGGGCCTGCATGCGTGGGCACGTGGCTGTCCTGTTGGGAAGGGATACCACGAACATGCATGCGTGTTGTTTCTGCGCCCGGCTGCCTGACGCACAAGTACGTGCTGACCAGTGCTCATCCGGTAGCCTATTAATTACACCTAATGCATTGACAACTCGTGGTTTTGAGGGCAAGGAGCACGTTGCAGCTGAATGTTACAGTGCCAGAGATGCATGCCTTAACAAGAGTAGGGTTGGCCACAATTATGTATATATATATATATACATGGTGTACATACGGTATTATTGGCCAGGATTTCATCAAATGTACAGTACAGTCATTTATGGCGTAAACATACGGTTTTGGCCAACCCCAATTCTAGCCATTTACCATCACGTTACTATCCCTCATGACATGAATGTTACTATGAATGTTACCAAAGACACATTACTATGCCTCATCACATGAATGTTGCTATGAATGTTACCATCATGTTATCATCACGTTACTATCCCGCATCATGATTCATTTCACCCTAAGCTCTAATATCTCGACCATCCTTTCTCATTGCCATCCTCCATCTGCTCCTTTTTCAACTCTGCTCGTTCACACACCCAGACACACACACACGAAAACACACTCACTCACTCTCACTCTCTCTCTCTCTCTCTCCCTCTCTCTCTCTCTCTCTCTCTCTCTCTCTCTCTCTCTCTCTCTCTCACACACACACACACACACACGCATGCTACACACAGCATGGTGGGCTTGGTCGCGGACGCACGTGCATATGGGAACAACGCCGCCGTGTCTGCGTGCAACGCCGCGCTGCGTGCGCTGAAGCAGGGCCCGCACTCTGAAGTGCTGCTGCTGATCACACGAGAGGAGGAGCAGGAGCAGGAAGAGGAGGAGGAGGAGGAGGAGGAAAACGAAGAGCAGGAGGGGGGTAACAGTGATGGCCCCATGTCCATGACCTATATCAACAGGTGTGTGTGTATGTGTGTATGTGTTAGTGTGTGTGTGCGTATGTGTGTCTGTGGTTGTGCCTTATGGGCATGTGTGTGTTATGGTGTGTTGGGGGGAAATGCCTGTGTACTGGTGTTTGTGCGGGTGTGGGTATGTATTTGCTGGCTGTGCAAGCTCTTGCTTGATGTTTGGGTGGGTTTTTATGCATACTACGCTTGACTTTCTGTTGTGTTGCTGGAACCTGAAAGTGCATTCAGTATCATGTGACACTGCTATGGCGTCTGCCTGCCATGCAAGAGCCCCTTTAGGTTGTGCGCATTCTGAGTGATGCGCACTCTCGTGATGTATGCCCTTTTGTACATTTAGCCGTGCTCACCACTTCCGTGGGAATCCTCCCATCGCATCTCAGCAGCAGCGTGATGAAATTGGAATGGTGCACCACTTTGGGCTTATTATCACTGACAGCAGCCTTTTTGTAGTGTTTGCGCAATACAACACTTCAAGTGCTCCCTACATCGGGTGGACAACGCTTTCTGTATGCTCATACATATGCTTAGGGTTGGCCAGAACCATATTATATATATACGGTGTATAAACGGTATTTTTGGCAGGAAAAACACCAAATATACGCCATATACGGTGCGTATATACGGTTCTGGCCAACCCTACATATGCTGCACAATATTGAACGTTACGCTTGCACGTCTGCCGCACAATACGCATTCCGTGCCCTCTCACGTGTGGTGCACAACATTTAATGACACGCTTGCACATTGGGTGCATACACTTCATGGACTGTCATGCGTCCGCCGCACATGACGCATTCAGTGCTCTCATTCAAGGAACTCTAAGCGCTCTCATACATCTGGTGCACGGCAAACATAGGTACCTAACACTTATGGCTTTTGGATAGGGTTGGCCAGAATCGTATAATTACGGTGTAGGCTGTCCCCGTGAACCCCCCCCCCTTTGCAGTCCCACTTAACTTTGCATCACCATATGTCTGTAACCCCTGCACCGTTTGAGACCTGAGACAAGCGTTTGATAATTAATTGATTGCTCCTTCAGCAATGCTTGGCAGTTGGGGAGAGGTGTAGAGACTAGAGATAGGGTGCTGCAGGTGTTGCGTAGAAACTATCATACCGTTTTTCACACAGTTTATCAATTGGCCCCATTCAAATTTGATTGGACGCATTTTTTTTCGCCGCACCTCTGAGAGCAAAAACCAGGCTGATACTTGAAGGAGCAAAGGTTTTTTCTGTCTTTGTTCCCTGTGTCCCTTGTGTGAGTGCCTCCCACTCGCCGGCATTCCCAGTACTTCTGCCCCAAATTTAGACACTCCAGCAGAGGTCCTGAAGCAGAGGTTGATCGGTGCAAGTTCAGACGTGCACCTTTTCCCTGCCAATGTGGGTGCATATTACGCACCGGGCCCTACACAGGCCCCCAAAATGCCAAATTTACAGCGAATGTCAATGGTTTAGATAAAACATCAAGCATCTTGCATTCAGATAAGGTACAGGGGGCTTAATATTGGGTGAACGCGAAGTGAGACTGGTGGGGGTGGTTTGTTCACGGGGACATCCAGTATATACGGTGTTTTGGCATGGAAATCCCAAGATATACAGTCATACCTTATTTTTATTATATACGGTTCTGGCCAACGCTACTTACGGACCCCATGCATCTAGTGCACGGCAACGTACGTTCTCCGCACAAGTGCAGGGAAAGACTGTGGCGGTCTGCTGCACATTGCGGAGGCCTGAAGCGGCGCGGATGGCAGGTTGCCATGTCTTTTTTTCAAGACACTCTTTTCTCAGGCACACACTTTGTAGTCCACACAGTGATGTAGGCACACACTTTGTAGTCCGCACAGTGATGTAGGCACAAGGCTGGAGAGGTGCATGGCATGGAGGCCCTGAAAGGTCTCAATGTGTTGTAAATTGTAGAACGTTAGCACACACAAAAACATGTGTACGTCTTGCTCACACCCAACATACACTCTACACTCTTCTTGAACCGATGCAGGCATTTGGCTGAATGGCTGCATGCTGCAGAGGCCCTGAAAGACCATTTTGCTCATAGGAGCGTAGTACACACACATGTTTTCACATCTTGCTCACACTCACACATTACTCTATTTCTTTTGCAGGTACAAGGCTGGATGGCTGCATGCTATGGAGGCCCTAAAAGGCCACGTGGATTCAGAGTCAAAGCGCCTCAGGCGTACTGCAGGCGGGGCAGCTATCATCGCGCAGCTGGCAGCGCCCATGCCCATCTCCACCTTCCAGTGGCCCCTGGTAAGCTGGTTATGCTGAAGAAGTATGTGAGTGCTTATGTGTGCTCGTGTGTGTGTTTGTGCGCTTGTATGTGTGTGCTTGTGTGTGTATGTGTGTGTGCTTGTGTGTGTATGTGTGTGCTCCACCTGCTCTTCACCTACCCTGTCACGCACATCCCCACTCACCCACCTACCCACAGGACAAAGTCAGGAGCTCCAGCGCTGCCACTCACCACAAGAAGCTCGCGGCCCGCAAGCCCACGCCCTCAACCGCCAGCGCTGACGGGGGCCAGCCCTTGCTGACCGCCACAGCTGACGGCGGCACCCAACACGAGGGTGGTAGTGGTGGTGTGGGTAGAGAAGGGAGTGCTGAAGGCAGGAGAGAAGCCACGCCTGGTGCGGTTACCAGTACCAAAGCAGCAGCAGCAGCAGCAGCAGGGGGAAGCGCAGCAGGAGCAGGCGGAGGAGAGGCAGGTGGTGATGGTGGTGGAGCGCATGCCATGGCACCTCACTCAAAGACGATGGACAGTGAGACAGCACATGCAGCAGCAGCAGCGGCGGCAGATGCAATTGCTGCAGCAGATGCTGCCGGTGGTGCAGCAGGTACGATCAAGCACGCGCGCACACACACACACACATGTCGATCTTATGCAAGCATGTATGGATGTATGCACAAATACTCATACAAACACACACATACACACACACACGTGTATACACACACATGCGCGCGCGTACACGCACCTGGTGGTTGGTGCAGGAGGTGCAGCTTATATGGACGTGGACAGGCCACTGCAAGGGAAGGCTGCTCTAGAGGGGAGGAGTGTGGGTGCAGGTCAAGTTGGGAGCCAGGCTGGCGTGACTGACGGGGGCAAGATTGGAGGGCAGCAGCAGCAGCAGCAAGACCAGCTGCAGCCGAACCATCATCAGCAGCAGCAGCAGCAGCAAGATCAGTGCAAAGGTTGTGAGAAGGGAGATCTGCGCAAGGCAGATGGCAGCAGCAGGGTGGCTGTGATGCAGGTGAGGGGACAGACGATTGTGTGTACACACACATACACACATGTACACACACATGTACACACACACACACGCACACACACACACACGCACATACACACACACGCTGTGCGAGGTAGGGGGCTTCATCCAGTGATTGTGACAGAAAGGAACAAGGCAGCAGTGAGCGGTGCAGAATAAGGAAGCGGCAGAAACTGGTACACACGTATACACACAGCCAAAGCAAGCAAGCTAGCAGACACACTTTGTGTCCCATTGAAGGTGATAAAAGGGCTTGGGCCTCGGGAGAACCCTACTTCTAAAAAGTGGTTGAGGTGTTGGATACGCTTCCATCACACAGCTGTGGTTTGTGTGATCTCACAATCTCCCTATGTGTCCGTGTTCATGTTCGTGTCTGTGTTCGTGTTCGTGTTTGTGTCCGTGCCTATGTTCGTGTGCATATTTGTGCCCGTGCTCGTGTTTGTGTTCTTGTCTATGTTCGTGTGCATGTTTGTGCTCGTGCTCGTGTTTGTGCTCGTGCTCGTGTCTGTGCTCGTGTTTGTGTTCGTGCTCGTGCTCGTGCTCGTGTTTGTGCTCGTGTTTGTGCCCGTGCTCGTGTTCGTGTTTTTATTCGTGTCTATGTTTGTGCTTGTGCTCGTGCTCGTGTTTGTGCTCGTGCTCGTGCTCGTGTTTGTGTTCGTGTTCGTATAGTCACCGATGCTCAAGGCAGACAGGCAGTGAGCCGGTGAGGATCAGGATGACAGCCAAAGGTGTTTTGACACCTGTAGACAACAAAATAGTCAGTCAAATGTACTGTTAGTGGCTTATCAAAAGGCACCATCCATGCTAGTCAGTCGAATAAACTTTCAGTGGTAGGCTCATCAAAAGGCATCATCCACGTGTATGATTCTGCCCTTGCATTCCTGTCCCCCCTTATTGCAGTCAACTTGCTCATGATGGCATCATCCACGTGTGTGCGTCTGCCCTTGCATTCCTGTCCCCCCTATAATCGCAGTCAACTGGCTCTGAACAGCATCATTCACGTGTGTGTGCATCTGCCCTTGCATTTGTTTGCGTCCCTCTATCGCAGTACTGGCTGCTCAAGGCGGAGCGTGAGCTGTTTGGCTCCTTAGGAGGGCCGTGGGACCAACTGCCCCCTGCTTTGTACGACTCCCACACCACCACCACCACCACAACCACCACCACTACCCACACCGACACTCACGCCGCCACAGCCGCCCATACTGACGCCCGCATTACCACAGCTGGCCACGGTGCTGGCAGCACAGGGCAGCCCCCCCTTCCTCTGTTGGAAGGGTCAGAGCAGCAGCAGTCGGAGCTCAGGGAGGCGGGTGCTGTATTGCCTGAGCCCCATTTGGGTGCTCTGTCTTGGCGTCAGGAGTGGCTAGCCCTCGTGCGCAGCTGCACTACGGTGTGTGTGTGTGTATGAAAGTGTGTGTATGTGTTTTTTGCGTGTAATTGTGTGTATGTGAGTGTTTATGTGTCTGTATCTGTTTGCGTGTATGTATGTGTGTGCATGTGTGTGTTTGTGTGTGTGTGTGTGTGTGTGGTTTTGTATGTGCGAGTCAGCTAGCACGCTGCATGCTCAGCAAGATGAGTGCTGGAGGACAGTGTGTGGCTGCACGGCTACACACACAACGCCAGGACATGATTTAGCCACGTGTGTGTACCGCCCACTACACTTGCCTCTCGCACTGCACGTGCTTGATGCATTTACTCACTGGTATTTGGTCTTGCCTAATTGTTTGCAGGTGCCCCAGATAGTGCGCTGCATGCTCATGCTGGAGGGCAGTGTGCGCCGCAGCCTGCACGTCACACAGGGGTCGTGGGAGCCCACCGCACGCATGGGAAAAGGTGCGGGGTCAGCTCGTTTGGTTGGTTTGCAGGCTTCATAGCAATTGCAAGCTTATGCCAGAAGGCAGTGTCTATCGCAGCCTGCACGTAACACGGGGGTCGTGGGAGCCCACCGCACGCATGGGCAAAGGTGCGGGGTTAGCTCGTTTTGTTGGTTTGCAGGCTTCATAGCAATTGCAAGCTTATGGCAGAAGGCAGTGTCTATCGCAGCCTGCACGTCACACAGGGGTCGTGGGAGCCCACCGCATGCATGGGCAAAGGTGCGGGGTTAGCTCGTTTGGTTGGTTTGCAGGCTTAATAGCAATTGCAAGCTTGTGCCAGAAGGCAGTGTCTATCGCAGCCTGCACGTCACACAGGGGTCGTGGGAGCCCACCGCACGCATGGGCAAAGGTGCGGGGTTAGCTCGT